>Ga0256869_1000347_pt1 | contig 18384 bp, 20 predicted proteins | sample RumenRJG_05RNA_FD_186096 | JGI IMG/M metagenome (GOLD analysis project Ga0256869, IMG submission 186096) | Metatranscriptome of bovine rumen microbial communities from Lethbridge, Alberta, Canada - Rumen RJG_05 (Metagenome Metatranscriptome) | ecosystem: Host-associated > Mammals > Digestive... | reverse complement strand
GTGTAAAAGGTGTATTATTATAGATAGTATATAAAATTAATCCTTCTAAATTTTTATTATTATCAAAATATTTTTTAAGAACTAAATAAAAATCTAAATCATCTGAAATATTATCTTCATAATTATTATTTGAAGAATCTAAAAATGATACGTGATCGCCAACTTGCTCAACAAGATCATCTAAAGAAACTTGTCCATAATTCAAACTTCTTTTATCTCTATTAGCTAGATAATAGTGTAATTGTCTAACAGAATAAATACATCTATTTACAACTTTATCTGGACCGCATTTGTCATTATAAAGTTTATTTGTAGGATCTCTCCATTTTCTTTTTTCTAAAGCATAAAGTAAAGCTTCTATAAGCCATTCATAACAATCTTCAATAGAGAAACCGCTTGATTTAGATGCTGAATAATATTTACCAATATTACCCCAATATCTCAAGATAATTGCTGAAAAATAAGCATTTTTTAAGTAATTGTTATTTTCATTATCAATATAGGCATTTAATAAATCATTTTTATTAGCATTTTGCCAGTCATTTATAGATTTAGCACATAAAATATAATTTTTTCTTATCTCTTCTAACATAAACATATCCTCCTTTTGCTTCTGTTATTTTAATAAAAATTCGTAATGTGATCCTTGTGTTTCATCGTTTAATTCTATCTCAATATTTAATTTTTCTATATTATAATATTTTATTATAGCATCTATTATTTTAGGTGTATTGAATAAATGATGAATATGGATATAAGCTGTTCCATTATAAATTGAAACTCTACCTCTTGGATAATAGGTATAATCTAAATCAGTTCCATATTTATTACTGAATTCATCTCTCCAAAGTCTTTTATGTGTCAAACTTTTAACAGATTGATTTAGATTAATATATTTACCATTATAATCAGTTAGAAATTTTTTACCATCAATTTTAAAATTTCCTTTTAATATATCTGAAATTGAATCACCTATAATCCAAAATCCTCCTTGATAGTAAGAATCTTCTTGTTTATTTACTTCTTTTAAACTAACCATACATATTCTCCTTTACCTTCATCATTATTATAAAGAAAAAATAAGTTAAGTTCAACTTATTTTTTAATTAAATTTATTGTCAAGGTATTAGTTGAATTATTAATTATAGTTTTAACTTTATAATTTGGAAGATATATGTTATACCCATCAATAATAATATATTTTTTGTCATCAACAAAATCTAGTTTTTCTAATTCTTTTAACATGAAAGGTAAAGCAGTATAAATACCTTCTATAGACTTGAAAGATTTTAAAGCTTCAAAATCACCTTTAATAACTAACTTCATAGTAAATATCCTCCATATTTATTATTTATATTTTATATGTTATTTGGTATATTATCAACTAAAATTAATTTTTTATTTAATAATGTAGCTTTAAGATTAATCACTCGTTGATTTGTTGAACCTCTCCATCTATTATTATCAGAAATGTCTCTCTTTGATAATATAAAAGGTCCATCAACTAATACATCTATATATGATAACATTTTATTTGTATATATAGTATGTTTTTTCCCTTTTTTAAGTAAATCATCTAACTGATATCCTGTCCAACACCAAATATTTTTGTCTGGAAATTTCTTCTTTATTTTTTTAAGTATTTTATAACAAATTTTTTGATTTTCTTCTTCAAAAACTTCTCCACCACATAAAGTAAAGCCAGCTATATAAGGTCTTTCTAATAATTTTAATATATAATCTAAAGTTTTTTTATCGAATTTTTTTCCAAACTTAAAATTCCAGGATTCTGGATTATGACATCCTTCACATTTATTTCTACATCCAGAGACATAGAGAGAAACTCTACATCCTGGACCATCTAAAATACTTGTTTTATAAATCTTACTATAATACATAAGATTAACTCCTAAGCGTGTTTTACTCTATCTTCAACCTCTTTTTGTTTTCCCCAGTTGAATGCTGTTTTATAGTTACCTGTCAAATATCCCGTTACCCTTCTTAATTGTTGAATATTATGACTACCACATTCTGGACATTGATCATTAAATTCACCAGTATAGCCACAATCAAGACAAGTATCGTTTGGAACATTTACTGCAAAATAAGGAATATCTTTCTCCATAGCATAATTAACAATTGTTTCTAATGCTTCTAAATTACTTAATACAGCTCCTTCTAATTCAACATAAGTAATACAACCAGCATTTGAATAACCAGTTAATTGAGATTCAATATCAATTTTTTCAAATGGATCAACACTTTTCCAAACTGGAACATGAATACTATTTGTAAAATATTCTCTATCACTTACATTAGGTATTTCACCATATTTAGCTTTAAATTTTTTCATTGCTGTATGACAGAGTGATTCTGCTGGTGTATAGTAAACACCAAAGTTTAATTTATATTCTTTTTTAAATTGAGCACATCTATCTTTGAATAGTTGTTCAATTCTTTTAGCTAATTCCATACCTTTTGCTTCAGTATGATCACAACCAACTAATAATTGAAGTGTTTCAGCTAATCCTAATTGTCCAATAACAATAGTTCCATGTTTTAAAGCAGATCTAATACCTTCTTCTGGATGATAACCTATCATGGTTCCATTTTCATACATAAATTTTGCTGATTCTGGAGATTGAGAACAAATATATTCATATCTTTCAATTAGCATATCTTTAGCTTCATGAATTTTTTTATCTAATAAAATCATAAATTTTTCAACATCTCTATCAGCTTCCATAGCAAGTGTTGGCATAATAATTGTAACTGGACAAATATTACCACGACCATCTTTTTGATTTCCAGACACCTGATAGTTTTTATGCCCATTAACCGCATTGTTTAATTCAGAATCAAAGTTAAAGTTTATATCAAATCCATTATAAGTCCTGCAACCCATGCTTGATGCTAAACTTTTAGGTGAAATACTATCTTTTACTCTTATACTTTTCATTACATATCTCCTTCAAATCATATATTTGTTTATATTTTAAATTATTTTTTTCTGCTAACTGTTTTTTTAAAATATCTGTACCAGCCCAAATAAGTGGTATTTGTTCTTCTACCCAATTTTTAGGTTCAGTTTTACAGTGCTGAAGATATTCTAAATGCTCTTTATTTTTTTCATTAAAGGGCTCTTTATAATGGGTAGGAAACAAATTAACTTCTATGAATAGATCCTCAGATTTTATATAAAAATCACAATTAAATGGATACCTTTCATTATCCTTATATTGTCTTATAACATTAGACTTTCCATAAATATTACATAAATAAACATAAAAATCACTTTCAGGTTTTGATGTATTGAAGGTTTTGTTCTTTCGTTTTGAATCTTGTATTTTTTCTTGAATATCCTTGTTATCTCGCATAGCATTAATTTCTCTAGAATTAAGATAATATTCAACACCATATCTTTCTAACATTGTTTTCTTCGCTTTTTCTCGATTACCTCTAATACCATTGCCTCCGTATTTTAATTTACATGTTTCTCTTCCTTTTTCCTTATTATTATAATTAGGATCGCCGTAAATTTTTTCCTTGGTTGCCTTTATTCTTTCTTGATGTTTTGGATCTTTAGTTCCACATTCATGAGAGCAATGATTATTATACCCATTTTTATTAAGAGATCTTCCACCGTAAAATGGGATTTTTCTACCACAAACAGGACAAAGGGGTGCTGAAGTTAGGTTAAAAACTAACCAATAAACTCTTTCTAGATCTGAGTCTGCATCAGGATATTGCAATCTTAAATCATCAATCAAATATTGTCTCTTCTTATTCAACAACCAACAATAAAAACCTTTTCTATTGTTTTTAAATTTATCTATTATTAATTGTTTATTTTCTTCTGTCATGTAATATTTTTATCTCCAATAATAAATTATAATTAATTTAGCAATTAATGTTAGCATAATTAGATGCAATATACGTTTACATAACATTAAAATTAAATATCAATTATTTCTAATCCAAACTCATCAGCTAAATCAGGATAATTTTCATACCACTCTATTAGTTTTTCTTTTTTAGTTTCAGATAAATTATCTAAGTACTCTTGTTTTAACTTTTTATCTAAGTCATTACCAAGCTCATCAACACTCCATGAACAATTCATGAAATTTGGATACAATCTTTTACTAGTTGATTCTAAAGCTAACTTATAAAGATCATAATTTGGAGTTCCTGGTTTATTATTAACACCTTTCATATATTGGAAAATACCACAAGGGAAAATTGGTGTTCTATGAACTTTACCTACACCTTTAATACTTCCTTCTAATAAAGATTTAATAACCATTCTTCCTTCAGGTAAAGTGCAAGTTCCATAGTTAATTGAGCTAAATGGAAGTTGATTACCAGATCTAGATTGTAAAGTATTTAAATTATGATACATTCCTTCAACAGCTTGATCCAACTCTTTAGTTGTTTGATCCATAGCATATTGATAAGCTTTACTATTTAAATCATACCGGTTACGGTCAGTAATTGAAGTATCTACAGGAATATTTTCAGCATTTAACAATGAATTATCTACCCATTTTGCTCCATCAATATAATGTTTTCTAAATGATTTTCTAACATAAGGAACCATTGTCCAGTCTAAATGTGTGGCACTAACACCACCAAATTGTTGTAAACTTTGTAATTGGAAGATAACAGCAACAAGTTGAAAGGCTGTATTTATGGAACTAGCAGGTCTAATATCAGTTTGTCTTGTATTAAAACCTTCTGCTAATAATTTATCAAATGGAATTGATAAACAGTTATGCATACCAAGTGCATAAGCATCTAAATCATGGATATAAATCTCATTATTTAAATGATTTTCTTTAGCCATTTTAGACATACAGTTATTTAAAGCAAACCATTTCATTAATTCATTAGAAGCTTCACCTTTTCTTCCACCAAAAGATGCTTCATCAACATTTGCATTTTGATTTACAATATCTGTAGCTTCTAATTTTTTAGCTATATCTCTTAATAATTTACTTTTATTTTCTCTATTTCTAGTTCTTTGATCTCTATAAAGAATATAAGTTTTAGCTGTTTGATTAAATTTACTTTTTAATAAAGTATCTTCAACAATATCTTGAATAGCTTCAACTGAAGTAATGTCTTTTCTACTACACTTATTTACAACAGTCTGAACAATTCTTTCGATATCTTCTTCAGACATTTCTTTAGATCTCTCATTAGCATGAGTAATAGCGTTTCTAATTTTTTCGACGTTAAAAGTAACTTTTGTTCCATCTCTTTTGATAACAATCATAAGTTCTCCTTAATTTAATTTTCTTGATTTTCTATGGTTATACTTTTTGTATATTCCTCCAGTTCTTCTGAGGTTAAAAGTGATTCTAAGGAGCCAGAAAATTCAAATGCATCAAAGTCTGAATAACCGGCGTCAATAAAATCCTGATAGGAAATAAGTCTTTTTTTATCTTTAGACATATTATTTTTTTATTAATCCTCCATTTAACTGTTCCTTTAATTTAGCAGTTTTGCTATAAATCTAAAATATAATCTTTAAGTATATCTAAACTGTTATTATCTACTTTATCATCTATAATATAATTAGATATAGCTTCTTTTCTTTCAATAATATCTGCTACCCTCTCATCAATACTATCTTCACATATTATATTATATATAAATACTGGTTTTTCGGTTCCAATTCTATATATTCTATCACAAGCTTGATTAAAAGCAGCAGCTGTGAATGGCGTATCGATAAATATCATATAGGAAGCAGCTGTAAGGGTAACTCCTGTTCCTAATTTTTGATGTGTAGCTATAAGAATTTTTTTCTCTGGATTTTTTTGAAATATTTCAATAGAATCTGCTATATATTGATCTTTATCATCTCCAGTGCATACTATAGGGTTATATATATTTAACATTTTTGCTAACTCATATACGGATTCTTTATAGGTAGAAAATATAACTACTTTTTCCTTTGATGAGATTAGTTCTTCGACCAAATCAACAATTCTCTCTAATTTACTTGAAACAATATTGTTAGTAGTTAGTATCTGTGGACATGCTGTAGCTTGTCTCAATCTTGTAACTAAAGCTAAAATATTATTTTGATTTAATACAATTTTATTGCATTCTTCTTTAACACCTTTTTTTACATTATTATAAAATTTTCTATGTTCATCTGACATTGTAACATATTCTTTTATAATAGTTTTTTTAGGTAAGTTTTTAAGCACATCTTCTTTTGTTCTTCTTAAAGAACAATTATCAATTTCTTCTTTAAGAATATCAATATTTTTATAACCAACAATTTCATGACCACCAAAACCGCCAAAAATACAATATTCTCTCTTAAAATTAGTTAATGTAGATTTATCCACATCTATCCATTTAAGTGGAACATAAGCATTAACTGGAGCATTAGTTAGAAGTGTTCCAGTAGCAGCAATTTTATATTTAGCTTGAAGCTTAAGAAAATTATTACCTTGGATACTTCCTTTGTTAGCTGCTTTATGAACTTCATCACATACAATCATTTGAATATCGTTTTTGTTGATTCTTAATGCTTCTATAACATCATCTGATCTTAAAGTTTCTATGTTAGTTATTATAAAAAATTCATCAATAGGTTTTAGAAGTTCTTCAGCCCTTTCTTTTACAGATGAATATGAGATATTTCCATTCTTTGAGATTTTTTCTCCTAAAACCCTAAAGGTCTCATTAGAATGTAATTTAATTTCTTTTTTCCAGTTTGCTTTTAAAGTATTTATAGCACATATTATTAGACAATGTTTTAAATTTTCTTGAGCTTTTAATTCTTCAGCTATATGAATAATAGAAGCTGTTTTACCTAAACCCATATCATCTAAAAGTAACCATTTATCGTGATTTAATCCAAAATTAATAGCTTCTTCTTGATGTTTAAAAGGTTTTAATTTATAATTTAAACTAATTTTCTTTTGTTCTCTCATTTGTTTTTTATCATCTAATAACTTTAATTCAATACTATCAAAAACACTGAGAGAATCAAGAGTAGAAGCTAAGGAATTTACACAAATCTCCCACTCTTTTGTCTTCTTGTTATAGTTATATAAATCAATATTTTGTTTTATCCATGAAATTATAAATTCATTATAATTAAAGGATATAAAAAAAGAGCTTAAGCCCGATAATTTTTCACATGCTCTTTCTTCTATTCTTATCATAACTAGAAAAGTTTTTCTTTGTCTTTATCTTCTAAATCAATAATAAAATCTTCACTAAAATCTAAATTCTTATCATAAATAATTTCTGAGGTTATAGAAAGTTTGACTTTAAAATTTGTGTCACATTTATCACATTGCCATTCTTCTATAAGTTCTGGATAATCACCTTCAATAAAAATTATTTTACCATTATCATCTCGAACTACATTTTTAACTTTACCTAAAATATCTTCAGGATAGAAAATCTCTGAAGCAACATACTCATAACCACATTTAGGACATTTAACAATAATATATTTACTAATATCTGACATAATTAATAATCCTTTAACATTAAGTTATACAATAAAAATTTAGATTATCAATTATTTTTTAACTTATATGTATTCAATTATTTCTTTTAATTTTGATGCATTATACTTTTTACATCTTATCTTACCTTTTACTGATTTAGGTAATATTAATTTTTGTGTTACACATTTATCTAAGACAAACGCTGGTATATCAGATATATCTGAATTTATTTTAATAGTTTTTATAGCGTAAAAAATATCTGTATCAATCTTTGGATCTTTTTCTAGATACGAAATACTAGCTTCTTCGATATTAGAGTCTAGAATATACAACTCTTCAGATAAATTATTTAAAGTCAATTTTTTTACAGAAGAATTAAGAATACTTGTCATACTCTGATAATTAGTAGTTAAGCTTGGATTATAATTTATCACTAATGTATCTACAGATATAGTGTCAAAGCGAATTCCTTCATGCGGAGCTAAATTTTCAATTTCTATATTATTACCTTTAAAGTTTCTAAAGAATGATTCGATACGAAGTGTATTAACTTGTTTGCAATCTATAACAATATTATCTCCAATAGTTTTACAATAGTCTGGACAATCAGCAATTTCAAAACCATCAAAACCTTCTCTCCAGCCTTGTTTTTGATTTAAAGTGCAGTATAATTCAAAATCTTCAGCTATATTAGCGTAACCTAATATTGCAATTATTGTGAATAAATCTTTTAAAAAAATTAGATTTTTATTTGCACTAAAATGATTTTTTGTAACACAATAATCATATGCTTCATCAAAAAGATCTTCTTTAGATAAGGATTCACCTTCAAAAATTTCAGGATTATCATCAATAAATTCATTAGTTATTTCACTTAATTTTTCCATATCAAATTAACCTACGTTATTTTATTAATTTATCTACTTGTAATTGGATTATAATTATCATCTTGACTTATTTCAAGTGTTACTCTATCTGTTTGAGCTCTTTCTGTAACACTTAATTCAATGTGATTAAATGTATGCTCTAATTGTGAATCTTTCCACCAGAGCTTAGAATCTTCAGGAACAACACCTTCAGAATTAAATAATCTAAGAGAATAATCAGCGTTAGAATCTTTTGAAGTAGTAAAATTTACACCTTGAAATTCATTATTTGTATCTAGTAATTCTTGTTGAGCACTTGGATATAATAATAAGCTTTGATAGTTTTTTGGTGATTGTGTTCCATAAGTTTTTGCTACTTTAATATTAGCCCATAATTCTGACCCAGATTCTATTAAATTTTGTAAAGAAGTTCCATCAACTGAAAAATAATATCCACCTAAACAAAATTCAATTGCATCACCTGCTGCAGAACCTGAAATAACAAAACCTTGAAAATTATCTCTTATAAAAGATTTTAAAGCTTGAGTTAAATTCTTTTCAGTTGTTAATTTAGCTTCTGGATCTACTGCACCTCTTGCAACACTTGGATAAATTGATATTGAATTACTACTTATATATGCCATAATCTACTCTCCTTTATTCTGTTTGTTCTATAACATTACTAACATTTAGTTGCCATGTTATTAATATATTTATATCTGAAGTTAAATTTACAGTTTTTTCTAAATTTACAATCATTGAATAATTAGCTATATCTGATAATGGATTACCTGCTTCAATGTTTTCAGGTTTATTAGCTGTAGAATACATTGCAAAACCATTTATCTTTTTTGTAGCTAAAGTATTATACAAAAATAATATTTTATATTGAATAGTGCTAGTTTCAGCATCAACAACAGGTGATCCTAAAATAGGCATAGAAACATCACTTGATAATTTTTTTGTACTTTCTGGATCAGAGTCATCTTCAAGATAGAAAGGGACTACATATAGAGGTCTATCATATTTATTATAATTACCAGCTAAGCAATTTAATAAGAAATTAAATAAATGTTCTGTTCCTTCATTATGTTGTCTAATAGATTTTAAAACTTTATTATCTTTAATAAAATCAATCTTAACATTTCCAGAATATTGAATATTACTTTTTGTTTTTACTTTTAATTCTTTTGTATCATTATCAGTCTTCATAAATATACCTCATATTAACTATTATTAGCAGCACCTTTATCTGCCACAACTCCTAATCTAATATCTCCAATATTAAATGTATCTGGTAAAAGAGTAGCATCATTCCAGTTTTCAGATGTTCCTTCATTTATGTCTGTTTGAGATATTGGGTCATTTTCACTTGAAGCTATTGTTGCTTGTTCGAGTGGTTTCGTAAGATTTGATGTTTTCATACTATTTTTAATTGCTAACTTAACAGGTCTTGCTTCACCTATATCAGCTTTAGTCATTTCATACAACATTCCTGCAGGTAAAATATAATCAAAAATTTCTTCAAGCAAAGCTACTTCAGAATTACTAACATCTTCATACCAATTTATATATATAGTTGCATTATCATATGTTATATCAAATGGTTTTGATATATTTTCAGCTCTTAAAATAGTTTTAATAGCTGTCTCTATTCCTTTTATTGAACCTTTATTTTTGATAATAATACTATAGGTATTTGCTATAGCATTTAAATCTTCATATTTATATTCATTTTTTGGAAAAAATCCTAAAGTATTTACTAATAATTCTAAAAGTTTTGAGTCTGTATGATTACTTATAGGAAAATTTTTCATTATATCGATATTAGTTTTAGTATCATTAAAAAGAATATCAAATAATCTTCCAAATAATTGAAAATCTCTTGATTCTTTATAATAAATTTCTGGTGTTAAATTCTGCGTTTTTATCATTTTTTAGATGACCCCACAATATTAAATTCTGATGTTTCAAAATCAATACACCCTAAAGTATATCTGTTGTATAAGTTATTATGATCAAAGAATCCTAAGGCTCCTAATACATTATAACTATCAATTAATTTAGAATAATTAAGTTCTGCTAAGAAATCAAAAGTGTATTCTCCACCACTATATGTATTTACAGCATTTTCTATATCAGTTTGAGTAATATATTGTAAAATATCAGCTACTTGTAAATTTAAAGGAACTGTTATATATAAATATTGATTAGCTTGAACATCAGTAAGAATATCTGATAAGTCAATATCTTGAGAAGCATCGACTACTACACTCTTATTTGTGTTAGTATCAAAATAAGCTATTTTTAAATTATTTAAAGTAATTCCAGTAGCTAATGATGTAGTTCCGTTCATATATGTTGCTACTGAAGTTAATGGAATAGCATATTCATTTCTACTATTAATAACACCGCAAGTTAATCCTGCTGATTCAATTAATCCATATATATTCTTATTTGAAGAGCTTGGTTGAGATACTTTTGTATATTTAAATAATTTATAAGGATAAGTGTGTTCTACCTCTAAAATACCATCTTCATCACTATCAGTTAATATATCTACATTTAATGGAATATCTTTATAAGAATCTACAGATGGAGATAATTGAATAATAGTTCCGCTTCCGAAAGTATATGGTGGTAATGAAGTATTGTTTAAAAATACTTTAACTGTTCCAGCATTAATCGTTTGAGGATTTAACGATGAACAATTAATAGATAATAAAGCTCTTGCTCTAGCATTGTTAGCTTCACTAGCAGTTATAGAAAGATCACCGTTAACTTCATGAATAACAGAGCCTGATGTTAAAGTTTTCCATTCTGATGATAACTCTTCATCACTTTGAATTTCATAAGTATCATCAGATTCTTTTACAAAATTAATAGCATTTGTTTCTACAATTGTTAAGTTATTGTTTGAGAAATTTTTAGTTTCCCATTTAAATGAATTTTCAAATGTTCCAATATCTTCTGATTCTAAAGCATTTTCTAATTCACTTATATCAATGTAGTCATTATATGATTTTGAAATGATAGCACTACCGTGATATTCTAATTTTGTTCCACTAGATAAAATAACTATAGAAGTCATATCTTCAGAAGGATAAACAAAGAATTCTCCTTCTTCTAAAATATAAATTCCATTAGCATCAAAAACTAAGTTTCCTGAATGATCTAAGTGATCTTGTTTAGCACTACTAAATTTTGGTTTTACATACCAGAAACATTTTTGTTTAGCTTCTTTTAAAATAGTTTCATTTCTTTTAACTATTTCTACTTGCTCTTTTGTTCCTAAAGCAAATAAAGGAATGCTTGCAGCTGTATCTACAGGAACAAGGTTGTTGAACTCAGCATTTGCTGCTCTAGCTGCTACAGTATTTTGACCTGCTCCTCCATTTTTACCTACAGTATATTTTAAATCAAAATTAGGTCTGATAAATTCATTTTCTTGATAAGTTTTAAATTGAGCAACTCCATCACTATCAGTATAATAAATTCTTAATTTTTCTCCAGTTTTTAATTTATAAACTGTATCTTTTGGAGCAATTATATCAGTACTTGATGAAGTTTCTGAACTAAAATTATAATACACATAAGCTGGATAAGTTATTGTAGGATTATATGAATCTACTAAAACTTGAACCGATTCATTATCATGTAATTCAACTCCAACACCTGCAGCGATAGGAAGATTTGTTTGTATTAAAGTAATATTTTCAATCTTTTGTGTATTCTTAATATTATAATCAAATGAAAAACTTGGATCTATTTGATAATAAGGTATTCTTCCAGCTAAAATATTATTTACAATAAATGTTTTACCTTCACCTGTTTCAGCATTGAATAATGTTTCATTGCCATTTCCATGAATAATATATGCATTAACTTCAGGATCATCTAAAATAATATTTTTAATTCTAGAATCAGAGTTCATCATAACATTAACTAAACTATCATAAGGGATTTCCTCACCAAAATCTATAAATCTAGCGTTAAAATTATTATATAAAGCTTTTTTAATATTATTAATAATTGAAGTTTGTTCTAATTGATTTACTTTATATTTTGTAGAAATATTTACTTTTAAAGTATATTTATTTTTAATATAATTAATATCTGTAGTTTCTGGTAATTTTAATTCATGATAAATAGTTTTGTTTTCGTAAATACTATTTTCAATTGTTGGAAGATCTTCTTGAGATAAGATAAAATATGTAGAGTTATACTTAGCTACGGTATTAATCAAACCTGAATAAGGTTTTGTTCCATGTAATAAAAGAATATTTCCATTAATTTTAGTTGGATCGTAAATTGTTTTAATTAAACTGTTGCTGTAATTATCTCGAATTAAAACTGGATGAGAATTATTAATATCTGTTCTAACATCACCAACTTGAATACTAGAAACTAAATATTGATTATTTTCATCAATATGATTATATATAGCATTAGCATAATCTCTACAAGAAACTAATGTATCAAAAGTTCCTACAGTTTTCTTGAAATTATTATAAGCTTCAGTTAATGTTTCTGGATTTTTTGATCCAATAGATGTAGTATTAGATAAAACATAAGAATTTGAATCCATACTTCCAAGAGTAATATCATTACCATCAATATCGGTAACTCTCCAGCTATTAAGTTCAGTTAAAGAATTATTTTTTGCATATCCTGCTTCTCCATCTGAAACAATATACCAAATTTCAAGACCATTTCCAATTAAATTTGCTATATCTGATGGAAATTCAATATAAGGATATGCTTTGTCTGAATCATATCCAAATTTAAAGATTTTTTGACCTAAATCTTGATCATTTAAATTATTAACTTTTCTCCAAGCTGTATCACCATTAGTTCCATTATAATATAATTTATCTATGAAAATACCGTTTTCTGCTACTTCAACATCTGGAAAATAAATTCTATTATACTCATCTAAATTATATAAATTAATTTTATTAGCTTCTGTTTCATTTATAGTTGAAGTTAATACGTTTAAACATTTTAATTGACCTTCTATAGCTAACTTATCGGTAGCAATTTTATTATCTTTATCTAATTCAATAGATTCAAGTAAAGTATATACGATACCATCTTCTGTTTTAAATGATGTATCAAAAGCTTCAAATTTAATTCTTCCTGAAGCAGCAAGAATATCATCTAAAGTTTGAACTCCACCTTTATAATTAAAACTAATTTTAGTTGTTGCTGAGTTATAATATTTCATATTATATCCAAGCATTTCAGTTAAGCGTCTCATAGAAGTCTCTTGAGTAGCTGAAACCATAAATTGTTCTAAAATATTTTTATCGATATTATAATTGTTTTTATCACCGATAAATGCAGCTAATTTTAAAAGAACTAAACCAGGATCACTTTCATCAGTAGTCTCAGGGTCCCATTTATTAGTTACTTTTTTTACAATATCTAAAAGTTCAGGATAAATTTGTGCAAAATCTTTATTTGTATAACTAATATTTTCAATTTCTAAATCTTTTTTTGTTATCATATATTTACTCCTGTTCTTCAAATAATACTAAATTATAAGTATTTAAGGTGAAATCAGCATTATTCACACATTTTATAGTTAAATATACAGTAGCTCTTTCTACTGTTAATTTTATATCGGATCTTTTAAGTGTTATTTGAGGTATAAACATAACTAATTGTTCATAAATTTCATCTATAAGAATATCTCTTAATATATAATTGTTTTGTTCAAACATATATCTTTTTAATCTAATTCCAAAAAAAGGATCAAACTTGAACTCACCTTTTTCACTACCTAAAATCAAATGTATATTTTGTAAAGTAGCAGTTGAATCAGCAACAGTTTGTGTGCTGTGTTTATTTATCATTTTTGGAAATGCTATAGATTTCATTAATAATTTTACCTCATTTAATTTAGCAAATCAACTGGAATGATTATTAATAATTATTAATAATTTCATACTAATATAAAAATTTAATTTTTTTCTTCATAATCATTTTTTAATGTTTCAGTTGAAGTAGATTCTGTAGTTTGAAGTTCATTTGTTTGTGTAGTATTAACAAGTTTCTTCTTTAATAATAAGTAATACTTTAATATTTTATTCATTATCTTTCCTCAATTATAGAAATTTCTGCATAATAACCATCACATCTACAGAAAATTATTTTTCTTCCTGCTGTTAAATGAACTGAAGAACTAGTAACGACTCTATTATAAGAATCTAATATTCTTAAAGTATAATTAGAATTATTTTGAATCCTAATATTTACTCCATTTGAAACAATATTGTTTAAATTAATTACAGATATAAACCCTTGTTTTATAGTTTCTGGTATTATTAATGTTAAATCATCATAAGGACTTGTTATACTTACTTGATATGTATATTCAGTGTTATCTTCAAAAGTATAATTAGTTATATGTGTTGTATCATTATAAATTTCTTGCGTTGTTTCAATTTCAAGCGAATTTACCTTATCTTGTAAATCTTCTAAATGAAGTAAAGCTTCTTGTATATCTGCTACATAAACATTAGCTAATTTTGTATTTGTTGGTAATTCAGCTTTATCTGATATATGTAAAACTCTACCATCTATTGATGTATTTATATTTACGTTATCTGTAGTTGCCGGATTTAAAAATAAACTTCCAACTATTACAGGTCTATCAAACTCACCATCTTCAAAACCTACATAAACAACATCATCAACATTATAAGTATTATATAACCCATTAGTAAAAATACATGTAGCTTGTAAAGTAGCTGATTCTTCACTATCATTAGCTTTTCTCAATAAAGGAATATAGACAAGATAATGATTATCGTCATTATATGTTTGTTTAATAATTGCTTTTGTTAAAATCATAATCTTAGTTAATTCTCCTATAACATATAAAATATAGTATCCCGTGTTTTAAAATTGAAATAAAATATGAAATTTTATACAATATTTTAATTTAAGAAATCAGTAAAATTCTGATTATCTTTATCAATTCTTACTAGATTTAGTGTTGTCCAGAATCCTGAAGAGTCAATGTTATCTACTTGTTTGTTAATTATATATAAACCACTACTAATATGGGCTTTACCATAAAATAACACATTTAATCTCAATTTACTCATTAATACTGCTGGTCTTAATAATCCTTTTAATGTTATAGAAGCAGATATAGGATACTCTGTCACATTATTCCACCAAGATATCTCATTTGAATGTGTTATACCTTGAGTATTATTTGATGATATTATTGGTGCATAAATTTCTGATATTGTTCCATCATCTTGAATTCTTTGGACATATTCATTAGAACTTAATTTTTTAGTGTAATTATAAAAAATAGAATAGGCTTCATTGTTATCAATATTAAAACTTGTAACAACATTGTTTGAAGGATAACCTATAGTTAATTCGTAAGTATCTAAAGAATCAGAAGATGTTTTTGAATTAATAACTTTGAAATAAGGTCCATTAAACATTCCTGAAGTATCATCAACAACTTTAAATACATAGATACTTTTTCTATCGTTATTTCTCATGCTTTGAACTAAATATCTTAAATATTCTAAAACACTTGTATTATATTTTGAATCAAGCTTAACTGCAATATCATCGCTTGCGATTAAATTATTTTGTTCTACTAAAGATAAATCTCTCATACCTTTAAATAAATCAAGTAAACCATATTTAGCGTTATTTTTTAAAAGAGATTTAATTATATCGCTTGGCTTAGCTGAGTTATAACCTGGAAAGTTAAATGCTCCTGCAGTCGCTAGTCTACCACTACTTACAGCTGTAACTGTATATTGTATAGATGCGTTACCTAAATTAAATTGATTTCTCACATCTGTAATTATTGCTTCTTCTTCTCGATATATAAACGTAGGTGCTTGTAAATCTCCGTAAGAAAATATAATTTTTCTGGATGAAGATACAGATGAAAATACTTTTTCAAAAAAGTTTGGATCATTATCTGCTGTTACTGGATAAATGAGAGTTAATGTATAGGTATTTACTTGACCATTTATTTTAGCTACAGATAAGCTTTGAATATAATTAGGATATTGAATTTCATGTATTCTATAAACACCATTTTTTGAATCCCTTGTTATTTTTTCTGCTTCTTTAAAAATACCGAAAGTATAATCACCTATAGTGACTTTAACAAAAGGAACAGAGACTCTAACTGGATTATCTAATAAACTAATATTTGCCATAATTTATTTTTTATATTTAATTGCAGTAAATGTTGGTATCTTTATTGATTCTAATGATTGTATATCTTTATATGGATCTTGAATATTATTAAAATCAGCTATTATCCAATAATAATCAGGTCTACCATAATATGTTAAAGATAAATTATCTAGAGTATCATAATCTTTAATTTTATGTGTAACATATTGAATATCTTTATCGATTTGTGCTGTTAATCCATAAATAAATTTATCATCTAAAGTATTATAATAATAAGGAAAAGAAGTGTATCTAGATACAAATTGATATTGCTTATAATTTTTATTTTTTAATCTGTCCATATACTACTCTCCCTTATAAATACCTTTCTTGAACGTTCTTGTTATATTTCGAAAACTTCCTGTTTTAGATATACTAATAGCGTCTTGTGGATCAACTTCTTCAACAGTAAATGATATATTTACTTCTGCATATTTTCCATTAGTTAATAATGGTTTTCTATATTCAACTGATATACCACCATTAACAACACCTTTAATAAATATTTCTTCACCAAATCTTACAGCAACCATTGGTGGTTCAACTTCTTTGTTAGCTGAATGATAATTTGGTAATGCTATAGCTTGTAATTGTTTTATTACTGTATCAACATAATCATCACCAACAGCCGGTTTTATGTTACTTAAATTTATATTTGCTTCATCCATCATATCTCTATGTAATTGAACAGAAATATCTACAGTTCTTGGTCCAGAATTAATATATGAAAATACAGGTGCACTTCTTCCTAAAGCACTTTGAGAAGCAAAACTTGAAGTTATTTTATCAGTGATTTGATCTGGCCATTGTGGTAAAACAATCCATGTTCCTTCACCTTGAATATTTCCTGGTAAATGAAATATATAAATATAGTTATCAATAGTTCTTAAATCAAAAGTAGGCATTACTCATTACCTCCCAATTTAGGATATCTTTCATCATCTAAAACTGCTTCTATATCTTTATCAACATAACCTATGATATCAAAAGTATTTTTATCTAATAAAGTATTTTTATTAAAAGCATCTAATAATCTTATAGATTCAGATTTATCAAAAGTAGCTCTTAATTTACCAATTTGAGATTTTTTCTTTCCTTCATATTTTTCTCTTACTTTATATTTGAAATCAATAATATCTCTACTAATTATATCATCAGGAGTAATAACATTAGATAATAAATATTCAATTAATCTATCAGCAAAAGGGTAATTTTCATTAGTTGACATATATAAAGGATTTAATAATTGTAAATTTGATCTTAATAACTCAAAATTAGGATCATTATAAGAATCAAGTTCATCAAAATTAAATTGATAATTAGTATAATATGATTTTGCATAACTAAAGTCACCTTCTAACATGATAATAGAAGTTGAAGTAGTTTTATCGATTCTTAAAATTAATTTTAACTCTGTTTCTTTATTTAAATCATAATCGCTTGAAGCCAATGGAGATTCAATTAAATTTTTATCACTATATGTAGTAACACCTAATGTATTTGCTGAATCAAACAACTTACTAATAGTGTTAAAATCATTTTCTGCTGTAAATATATAATTAGTAAGTTTGCTTGAGTTATATACTAATGTATATTTTGAATTATATTTTACTGGAATATAAATATATTTATATGTCTTATCTTCTTCAATTTTATCTATATAACAGTTATACATTGACATTAAATCAATATTTTTATAATCTCTAATAAATCTTAAATAATCTCCAAGATATTTGTGAGTGTAAGAATCATAAATTAAATTATCTAATCTTAAATTTTTAGTTAAATTTAAATATCTTCTATTAAAT
>Ga0256869_1000345_pt1 | contig 18393 bp, 14 predicted proteins | sample RumenRJG_05RNA_FD_186096 | JGI IMG/M metagenome (GOLD analysis project Ga0256869, IMG submission 186096) | Metatranscriptome of bovine rumen microbial communities from Lethbridge, Alberta, Canada - Rumen RJG_05 (Metagenome Metatranscriptome) | ecosystem: Host-associated > Mammals > Digestive... | reverse complement strand
GCTTTACGCTTTGTTTTAAGTCTGCCCGGCTCACTCTGTTTTTCCTCCTCCGTTTTCTTTCGCTGTTTTGTTTTTCTTCTGCTGTCCCAGCGTTGCACTTTTAATAATCCAGCGCTTGAGTTTTGCCATGGCTCTGCCGTGAATTGTGTCTGGCGGGTATGTGCCGTCAGCAGACCTCTTACCTGCAGGAACTCCTGTCAGCAGTTCAATACCTTCGTCTATGTTCTTTACAGACCAGATATGAAACTGTTTTTTTCTTACAGCATCTACCACATCATGGCTGAGCATAAGATGCTGTTCGTTCTGCCAAGGAATCATTACTCCCTGTGCTCCTGTAAGTCCGCGTGCCGCACAATAACTGAAAAAGCCCTCAATTTTTTCATTGACGCCGCCTATCGGCTGAATATTGCCAAACTGATCTACGGATCCTGTTACTGCAATATTCTGCGCGATTGGTGCTTCAGCAAGAGAGGAAAGAAGACAATAAAGTTCTGTTGAAGATGCACTGTCACCGTCAATGCCGCCGTAATTCTGTTCAAAAGAAAGACGAGCTGAAAGAGTAAGCGGCATGTCCTGAGCATAAACCCGTCCGAGGTAGCTGCTCAATGTCAGAAGTCCCTTATTATGGATCGGCCCGGCCATGGAGGTTTCACGCTCAATGTTCACAACGCCTTCCTGCCCCATGAATGTATTCGCGGTAATGCGCGTAGGATGCCCGAAGTTCACATTAGCAAAACTGACGACTGCCAGTCCATTGATCTGTCCTATTGCGGAGCCTTCGGTATCAATGCGGATGATATTTTCGGCAAAGGCCTGACGGATTTTTTCTTCTGTGAGGCTTGACCGATATCTTTTCTCCTGTATAGCCTTGAGCACATGTCTGCTGTCAACCTGTTTTGCACTTTCGCATGCAGCCCAGGCAGACGCCTCTATAATATATTCCTGCAGTTTGTTGAACTGTGTTGAAAGTTTGTTTTGGTCATCTGCGAGACGGGATGACCACTCAATCAGTTCGCAAACTGCTTTTTTGTTAAATGGAAGGCAGTGTTCTTTTTCTGCGCAGGTTTTGATAAAACGTGCAAGCTCATACTCGGTTTCAGCAGTGCGCGGCATTTCATAATCAAATTCTGCTACAAGTTTAAAGAATTTTGAAAAATCCTTGTCATACTCACGAAGAAGATAATAAATATCATGTGATCCTACAAGAATCACTTTCGTTCTAATGGGAATTGCCTCAGGACGCGGTGTTGCTATTGGCATCACACTGTATTGATCGCTGAGATTCTCCACTGTCAGCACGCCTGACCGAAGGACACGCTTCAAAAGATCATATGACATAAAATTGCGGAGCAATTCTTCGGCGTCAAAAATTACAAAACCTCCGTTCGCACGATGAAGCGCACCGCTGACAATTCTTGTGAAATCGGTGTAATAATAGCCTTGACGGCTTTCATACTCCATTTTGCCGGCAATATTATAAAATGTGGGATTGGTTTCCCAAACCACCGGAGCTCCGCCTTTTGGATCATTGCTGACAAGTACATTGATTTTAAACTGAGTAAGATCTATTTCGCTCGATTCATCCCGCGAAGAAGCAATGAAAAGCGCATAGTTGTCAATCACCTGCTGTTCCATTGAATCCAGCCACTTAATCAGTTTTTCAGAGCCGGCGTACTTCTGACGTACTTCGTCAATATAAGGTTTGACAGCTGTGCGGCAGATTCCCGATTCCATGTCGCCAAGTTTTGTTTTCAGAGCGCGCTCTTTTTCACGGATTTCACGCAGCACTTCCAGTGTTTTAGATGTCAGTTTATCTGAAACTGCTTTGAGCCGCTGCTGTTCTTTCTTAGGAAGAGCATCAAATTCCTCAGATTGAAGTTCTTTTGTTTCATCTTCGTCTTTTTCGTTTTTAACAGTTTTCAGAGGAATATTTACAAAACCCTGAGGTGTTCTCTTTACAAGGAATCCTTTTTTCTCAGCATCCTCCCGGATATTATTCATCATCTGAGAGATTGCTTCCTGAAATTTTCCTATTTCCTGCGCTTTGGCGTCTTCATAACTGCTTTTTTCAAATGCAGCACTGATAGCGGATTTCAGCTCTTCGACAAGCTTTTCAAAATCAGATTCAAGCGTTTTTGCCTGACCTGCCGGAAGCGAAATTGCCAGCGGCATAGAGGGGTTTGTAAAATTGTAGACATAAATCCAGTCATCAGGGGCCGACATTTTGGCAGCTTTTTCATGCACACTTTTCAGCGTGTAACTTGTGCGTCCGCTGCCCTGCTGGCCTACTACAAAAATATTATAGCCTTCTTTTGCTACAGACAAACCGAAATCTATCGATTTTACAGCCCGCTCCTGTCCTATAAATTGAGTAAGCGGTTCCAAAGCGGCCGTGGAAGAACAGCGCATTGCACGCAGATCAGCTCTGCGCCTTACCTGTGCCGCTGTCAGTTTATGGGCTTTATACCTCATGCCCTCTCCTCCATTCGTACAGTTATATCATTCGGCATTATATCAAGCAGAATTCTCTGATACAAAAACTGCTTCAGACATTCAGGATTGATTGTTTTATCATATCAGCTTCAGCATTAAATTCAAAGAACCGAAGCAGATTTTCTTGGAGCACGGCAAAATTTTTATCTCCGTAGAAATAATATGGCCGCAATTAATGAAAACTGACTGCCGTTTTTGCATATGAGGCAGCCAGTCTGAAACTTACTTAGTTTGTCAGCTGAATAAAATCAGATGCTCAGCTCTTCAACAAGATGAAGTAGTTCAGGGTTCAGCATTTTTTTCTTTTCCCAAGTATCCGGCAGGTGAACCGGCACCATATGCCCATTCTGCAGCCCTGTCATCACTCCATAGGTACCGTCAATCAGGCAGTTTACAGCATAGGCGCCCATACGGCTGGCGATGGTTGCATCGTAGCTTGAAGGTGAACCGCCGCGCTGGATATGCCCCAGCACAGTAACTGTAGCTTTATACTGAGGCCCCTTTTCAAGCAGTTTCTTCTGAAGTTCGTATCCTGACATTACACCTTCGGCAAGAATAATGAGTGAATAATTCTTGCCGCTGGCTCTGGAAGCGTCAAGTTTACTGCAGAGGCGGTTCAGATCGAGTCCGTATTCAGGCAGCACTGCATATTCAGCTCCGCCGGCCACTGCTGTCTGCAGCGCAATAAAACCACAGTTCCGCCCCATAACCTCTATAATAAAGAGCCTGTCATGACTGTGAGCAGTATCCCTGAGCCTCCGGACGGCGTCAAGTGCTGTGTTCAAAGCAGTATCAAAGCCGATTGTCATATCCGTGCCGTTAACATCATTATCAATAGTTGCGGGGACGCCTACAGTCGGCATTCCAAGTTTCTGAAGTTCCCACGCCCCGTGGAACGAACCATCTCCGCCGATGACTATAAGTCCGTCAAGTTTGTTTTTGCGGCACTGTTCCAAGGCTTCATGCCGCCCTTCAGGCGTCATAAACCGTTCGCTGCGGGCTGTTCGCAGAATTGTTCCGCCTCGCTGAATAATCGACCCGACGTCCCTGACTCTTATGGGATGAATTTCGCCGTTGATCAGCCCTTCATAGCCTTGTTCTATACCCATACATTTAATTTTATGATATGCAGCACAGCGCACAACAGCTCTGATTGCTGCGTTCATACCGGGGGCGTCTCCGCCGCTTGTAAGAACTCCTATACGTTCCATAAAATCAGCTCCTTGAATACCTTCCGCAAGTTATAATCTCAGTGCAATGAGAATGCACAACAAGCGAAGCACGTCACACCATCTGTGACAACGCTTCGCTTGTGTTTTCAAGATAAAAATCAAAGCTGTTTTTGAAGTTCCATCATCCGCTGATTTACTTTTTGTATCTCTGCCTGAATCTCATTGAGGCGGTCCTGAAGTTTTTTGCCCTCGTCTGTGAGGTTGCTGATGCGCTTCGTCAGACGATCCATCTCAAGCCGTGCTCCGGACTTTCCCTTAAGCAGCCTGCTTGGATCATCATCCTTAACATCCCACAGGAACTCTATACTTTTGTTTATCGTGACGGGAGTTACAGCACCGTTCAGTTCAAATTTGACTGTTTTAACCTTTGGAGTCAAATAAGGATTACCCTTGGAATCATACCGTGGAAAATAGACAAACCCCTCACGCTGTCCTGTGATTTTAAAATTAAAGCGTTTATCATAATCTACAGGAGACAAACGGTGCTTTCCTATCGTGAGATATACCTGCTGTTCGAAAGGAGCCATACGAATTGCCGGACCATTATTAGTGAATTTCAGGAAAATAGGAATGGTATCGTCAAGCTTTAACTGCTGAAGCAGATTATAACGGTAATCTTCGGCTTCGTCTGACGTCCAGAGGTTTTTGTCGGCTTCTTCCTGGGTTGAACGCTCCACATACTCGGCTGCATAGTAAGTAGCTTCTATTGTTACATCGCCGCCATAGTTGTCAGTGTATTGCTTTTTCTGATGCCATTCGGCTGATGAAGCAGGCATTGCCGCACTTAATATCAGCAGCATACTCACACACATGAACTTTTTCATTCTATTATTCATCAAGTATTTTCCTCCAAAATTAGTAAAATGCCGTTTTACAAAAGAACACACGCTGCTATTTTACCATCTCAGCGCTCTGGAATACAGAGTTATTTTTGTTTTTCAAGCTGTTCATGTTCATACCACTTTGCAAATTTTGTGAAACGGAAAAATGCTACTGACGTCGCGTTGATAAACCCCCAGTATCCGTAAAGAAACTGTCTGTACAAAAAATACTGCTTCAGAAATTCCAGCGTTGACGAACCTATCATGCGCCATGCAGGGTAACGACGCCCGCTTTTAATAAGCATCTGTATCTGCGTGTCGGTAGCTCTGTTCTGCTTATTTATAACCTGAGAAAAACTGACATAGGAATGATGGCAAACAAAATTATGCAGGGTTCTTGTTTTCACTTCAGGAACCACAGGATCGACATCATCATGGTCAAGTTTGCCCAGCATTTTCATTTTCTGCCTGTTGTAAAGACGTATCAGTTTATAATGCTTAACCCAGCGTATTGGTTTGGGTATGCCAGGATAAACTTCGCCAATGCGCAGTTTATAGCCATCACAGTCAGGATCATTCTTGATTTGGGTAATTTCACGGACAAGTCCCGGGGTCAATTCCTCGTCTGCATCAAGCCGCAAAACCCAGTCGTTTTCGCAATATTCTTCAGCCACGCGCACCTGATCGCCAAACGATATCCAATCATTATGATAAAAGCGCGCTCCAAAGTTCAGAGCAATCTCCTTTGTTCTGTCGGTGCTGCCGCAGTCAACGACAACAACTTCGTCTGCAAGGCTTTTAGCAGCTTCCAGTGTTTTAGGAAGCCGGCGTTCTTCGTTATATGTAATAATATACAGGCTGAGCTTTATCATTTGTCACCGCTTCCGTAATTTTCCGCGAACATACATTTTTGCAGTACCTAAGAGAATATAAGGCACAGTCCATAAATGTGCCTTGAATATGTCCTCATACAATTGTCTCAGAAGACGTTTTACACATTCCCGTGAATGCAGATGCATAAGATTTGAAGACGCAAAGCCGGAAAGTATTGCATGAATTAAATCCTGCTCATTTGTGCAGTAAGGCGTTAAACGAAGGTAATGCCAGTACAGATCATCAACCATAGGCCGCGTATAGCTTGACCACGGCTTCGCTGAACCGCCTGCCATATGCCAGATGCAGCCGTCAATGTCTTTTTCTGTAATATTCTCTGTGTTAATGCGGTTAAAACGTTCTTCCAACAGAAGCTTATCGTTAGAAAAAATCCAATTCAGGCAGTCCTGATCCGCCAGCGTAACACAGTTTTTATACTTTGCATAAAATCTTTCAACAAGATCTAAAAAGTTGTAGTGCCTCCTGATTTTTTTCAAATTCAGCACGAGAACGCCTGCATTAAAATACGAGTCATGCGAAACCCCAAGAAGATTCCATACTTTTCCCAAACGCCAGGGAACTTTTTTACCTTTCCGGGCATCAAGTGCCCATACATCTGGGACTGCCGCCACAGCAGAATTGCCAAGCGGAATTTGCCACAGTTCTGCAATATCAGTCTGAACTATTATGTCACAATCCAGATAAATGATTTTATCTGTCTGCACAAGTTCAGGCAAAAACAGTCTGAAGAGAGTTCCTTTCCCACCATCCTTGGTCAATCTGCTGACGTCAATCTTTCTCGGACCATTAAAAAGAGATGTGATGTCGTAAAACAGAATTTTTTGTCCAAATTTCTGCGCCAGCTCTTTAAGGACATTTTTATTGTACTCCGAAAGTGTCTCATCATGTACAATATGCACACATACCGGAGCCTGTTTGACATTTGCAAATACTGAAGCCAGCGTGACAGCCGCATGACGGCAGTATGTTCCGTGAGGATCACAAAAAGCCAGAGCTACGTGCACTGCACAATCCATTGACGTTGCACCAATCCTTACCTTTTTGCCTTTATCGCCATCTGCCGGCAGTTGTATTTCTTATAGTAAAGACGCGGCAGATATAATACGGCAAGAGATCGAAAATAAACTTCAGGTTTGTAAAACGCAGACCCGACACTGCCTCTCAATATTGAACGAACATCTGAACGTGACAGTGTTTCTTTGAACAGCAGTTCCTGCCCTGTCATTGCGTAATATGAAAGCCTTCTCTGCCATGCAGCAGGGTTCATTAAAAAATTCACTACATTCGTCACTTTTTTAGAATGACAGTGCGACTTAATGCACTCAATTTCGCGAAACTGCGCTTCTGTATGTTCATAATACCTCTGAATCCGTTTACTCATGGAGCGAGTGTTTTTTCGCGAACCCATTTGTTCATATTGAACGTAGGTATAGAGGCAATCCTTAATAAATGCCCCGCGCGCCCCTGTGCTTAAGAGTCTGATTAGAAACTCCATATCTTCGCCAGCGCTGCAGCCTTCGCTATAAAACAAGCTGCTCGAGAATAGAAAGCTGCGCTTAATCAACAAAGCGCAATGGCTGATCTCATATCTGTTGAGTAATCGTCCCAGCAATATTTCTTCACTGCTGGCATTTTCAGGTACTTTCAGATAATGGCATTTCACATGGTTGTTTTTTAAGTCAAGACTTTTATAACCGCAGGCTGCATATTCGCTCTTATTCTCCGACAGTGCCCTGTAGAGCGAGGAAAAGAAATTCGGTTCAACCAGATCGTCCGCATCAAGAAAATTCACGTACTCGCCGTGAGCTGACTTAGCACCGAGATTTCTTGAAAAGGACACTCCTTTATTAGTGCTGTTATGAAGCACGACTGTTCGTGAAAAATAATTTTTACGAAGCAGTTCTTCTAAATATTGCCCGACTCCGTCAGTAGAAGCGTCATCACAAATTATAACCTCAAGATTAGTGTAATCCTGATTTCTTAGTGACTCTACCATATATTTCAGCCTTTCGGCCATATTGTAAACAGGGATAACAGCACTGATTAACGGCTGCATCAGAAAATACCCCGTAAGCTTCTGACTTACAGTTTCTTCGCTTCGGCCGGGTCAGGCAGTACTGCCATAATGCCCAGGAAGCACCAGGCCATAACTGATATATCTCGTCTTCCCTGTAAAATATCGCCGTTTGTCGCATAGATCATAATTTCTATAAGAAATATCAGCAGCATAATTCCCCATGGAAAATAAACTGCATTTTCTGTACGGGCTGTAAGGTACGCTTTTTTCAGGCAGAGAAGAAAAGCTGCGGCGCAGAGAAGAAGTGTCGGCAGTCCTCCTATGTATGCAAGGTAAAGGTATGTTGAATGAGGATGGTCGTAACGGTTCTCCTGTGGAAGGTTCAGTTCAGCACCATATTGCATGCGATATTTATCGTACTTATCCAGAAATGCTGTGCCAGCATTGCCGAGAAGGGGTTTTTCCGCTATAAAATCGAATGCCGCCCTCCATGCATAAATACGCGAAGTCGTAAATTTGTCAAAATCGTGTATTGCGTCAGCCTGCTTAAACTCTTCTGCGGCGTACTGTTTCAGTTTACCGCCAGTATAAATGTTAAAAGCTGCAAAACAGCAGCAAACTGCAATTAAAAGCAGGAATAAATGTTTCCAGGCAATTTTTCGATATTTCAATGCATAACACAGGAACAGGAGAAAACCAACAAAAGCAGCCCCCCACGCGCCAAGAGAAAATGATGTTATAAGGGCGAGGACGCTGGGCAGGAAGATCAGCACCTTTTTCCACAGTTCTTTGAATGTCCATGTTACAGCACATAATACAAACGGGAACAACATCAATGCCAGTGCGCCCAGAGAGTTTCCATTTTTCAGCGCATGATTGGGGAAATCGTTAATTATCCCCGTTATACGTAAAAGGTTGCCGAACAAAATAACGGAACTGACTGCACAAAAAACAGAAACGAATGTTCTGCGGCGTTCTTCAGCGGCATAAAAGTGAGCTGCAAAAAAAGCACCGACACACATTTCAATGAGAGGTGTTACATTTCGGCCGTAGGACAGCATGCCATCAAACGTAACAAGACCGGCAAATACTGGCCAAAACGCAGCTGCCAGAAGCAGAATAAGTATTTTTCTGCCAGTTTTCGAAAGTTCAGCAATTTTCCATGATGTGTGATATTTCATGCTTCCGGCAATCAGCAATACAAGGCACAGCGCCCACAGCGTATAATGGAACACAGGCCCAAGAGGAGACAGTGCTACTGAAAATGTGTAAACCCACGCAGCTGTGCTTTCAATTTGTTCTTTTTTATTATCCGTTGCAGATACTGCTTCTGTCATTCACTTTTCCTCCCGAAAACGGTCAGTGTTTTTTTGTAAACTTCAAGGGTTTGCGCTGCAATTTTTTCTACGTTTATTTCTGCCGCGCTTTTTTGTGCATTTGCAGCTGCTGGAATTCTGAACTCTCCATTCGATGCTTTCATAATTGCTGCACTGATTGCCTGTACATCCCCGGGAGAAACAAGCAGGCCGTTAATTCCATCGGAAATGATATCCAGCGTGCCGCCGATATTTGTTGCAATCGGGAAAAGACCGGATGCCATCGCCTCAATCAGCATCAGGCTGAAGCCTTCAGGTTTTCTCGATGTCTGAACAAAAATGTCAGCGGACCAAAGCCAAGGGCGCACATCCGCTGCAAAAGGATAAAATTGAACACGATGTTCTACCTTTAGCTCCTCAGACAATTTATGGAGTGTTTTTTCCTCCTGCCCGCTGCCAACAAGCCAGAACTTAATATTTAAATCCGCAGGCACTGATGCAGCAGCGCGCAGGTAATCGTCCCATGCCTTCCAGTCTACAAGGCGTCCCATTCCCAAGACAACAATTTCATCGCGGCCGACTCCCATTTTCAGACGAAAATCATTTCTCACCTTTTCGTCCCTGGTATATCGTTCTGCCATAACGGGATTTAAAATGGTTGTTGTGATCTTTGCATAAGGAAGATTTAAAGACTTTATGTGCTGCGTTACAGCACTTGAACAGCCGATCAGGACATCAGAATTTTTATAATAATGAGCTTTTGGATATTTATCAAACGTAGAAAGAACCGGTATACCCATTTTTCTGCCCCAGTAGCCTCCGATCGCCGCTGCTGCAGACAAACGGGTATGGATCAGATCAGGGTTCACATGTTCAATGGCGCGAGCTGCTCCGAAATCTGCCGCCGGAAGCCATTGGGCGAAGGGATTGTACTGTAAATTCTTTATACGGGCCTTGTCAAGAGCTCCCTGCAGAGTTCCGCCTTTCCGGCATAACACCCAGTTTTCTACATTGTGTTTTTCCAGTTCTTTTAAAAGCTGAATCCATGGAACCATCCAAGCAAGGCGGTTTTCATCAACATAATGCAGAACTCTCATCGTACAACCCAGCTTTCCGAATTCTCTGAGTTCGTTCAAAGACATTCTCTGTAAACATCTGCAATCTGATCAACCATGTGTTCAAGTGTGGGGACAGAAGATTTTGGAAATACGCCGGGCACTTTATGACTTGCAAGAAAAATGTCAATCGCCTTTTTCCAGTCATTCTGACTGCCGCATCGGATCAGCCCTTCTGATGTACCTTTCATTTCAATAACAGGTTTTATATCAGATGCCAAAACAGGAATACCTGTCAGTATTGCCTGCGCAAGCGTCAGCGGCATGCCTTCTGTGTATGATGGGAATAAAAGGACAGATGAATGGGCCATATAATGCTCAACCTGATCGCTGTAACCTCTGAAAAAAACCTTTTCAGCGATTCCACGTTCCAGACAGATTTTCTCCCATTCTTCCTTCTGCGGTCCTTCTCCCACCACATCGAGAGTCCAGTTTCCATCAACAGGCAGCACATTGAGAACATCCTGCAGCCCTTTCACGGAACTGAGACGTCCTACAAACAATAGCCGGTTTTCGTTCAATGCGGCGGAATCCCAGAATTCACCAGGCCGTTTGATGCCGTTGACAATAACAGTTGTGTTATCGTAAAAGCAGTTTTTCATCGCATCCTGTACGGCTCGGCTGACACAAATTACTTTATCAGCATTACGGTAAGGCGCATAAATCCAGTGAGTTTTGGTTCCGAAATCAACATGAGCGGTAACAACGTAGGGAACGCCCGCCAGATAAGCCGCCCATTCGGCTATCCATGCCGGAACACGGGAATGCGCATGAATGATCTGCCAGCCTTCCTTTTTAACCCAGCGGGCAATTTGGCAGGCACAGTAAAGAGCTGTAACAGGGTTTTTCAGATGGACTGGAAGATGACGTCTCAGCACCTCATGTACAAGCTGACTCTCCATCTGTCCGCCGGCTGAAACAACGAGAACACGGAATTTGCGCTTTACCTGCTCATTAGCAAGATCAATCACATGACGCTCTACGCCGCCAAGCTGCAGTTCAGGCAGGATATGAAGAATCTTCATGAAAGCCACCTTGCAATAATCCATCTGGCCGCCCGGGCCGCCTCATTGAAATCAGTCCGCCGGCAAGCAGGGCGCTGCAAAAAGCGTGCCAAATCGTTGATCAGATTTCGAGGGGTAACAATTGTCAGGAAATCCTGATTCTCGAAATCCTCCATCATTCTGTTGAACCGCGGGACGCCCCACAGGCATTTCGTTGATAAAATTTTTGTGTCAACCAGGTATTCAGTAAGTTCCTGCAGAAGTCTCTTAAAACCATGGTGGTGCCCGACTGTAACAGCAGCGACTTGAAGCCCGGCAGTAACAGACTCGGAAATCATAGAGACAGAATCCTCTGTGCAGAATACGCGGCTGCAGTGCCCGAGAATTCCGGGCACCGGGTTGCGCGGATCCTGCGAAGCCAGCAGCAGCATTCTGACACGCGGGTTTCCGGAGCAGATTTTTACAATGGCGTTTTCAGCTGCAGCCTGCGTTCTGCGCGACGTGGTGATATAAAGATCTATATCTGCACCTTCTGCAGCCTCCAGCAGTGTGGGCAGCACTTTATTCACCCAGAGCGGCGCAATTGTGTAATTCAGGTCATCACCGCCGATAAGAATTCCCCAGGCTTCCTTGTGATGCGCCGGATAATCACTAAGCAGCTCTTTTTCCTGTTCTTCAAGCAGTGCGGGGCAAATGGAGTTAGGGGCGCCAAGCGTTACAAGTACATTTGGACCGCTGCGGCCGTCATGTTTGGGAACAATTGCCATATCAAACGGTTTTACACCTAAAATTGACGGCGTCATGATCACACAGCTTTTTCCTCCGAAACGGCGCGCTAATGCAAGACAGTATGGCGCAGCAGTGCTTCCGGCAGACATAAAAAGAATTTGACGTCCTTTGGGGTTCAGCATGGCAATTTGGTCAACAATCTTTTCTGCGCCTGCTTTTTTCAGCCATAAATCGATAAAATGAGTAGAAGCTTTTGACAGTTTTTTTGAATGAAATTTAACGTATCTGATTTTATCGAAGCCCGTCAGGTGAGGAACTTCAAACTCCACGGACTCAAGTGACGTCAACTCGCACATTCTGTCACGGATACCCCGGCTCTGAACCAGGTGTCCCCGGGTTCCTTCATTCAGAAGTACCAATAAAGGTTTTTCATTCATTTTTATAAACCTTTTTTGCGTTAAATTCACTCAGAACCGCCACTCTAAGCTGATCCAGAGGAATTCCTTTCTGCTGTGAGAGAGCACGGAGATCTTCATATTCAGGAGTAACGTGGAAGACTTCACTGCCCCACGAGGAAACTTTCATGGACACAGTACCAAGTGAGCTCTTAAAAGAAACTATTTTTCTGTGAAGTGTCATCCTGCTCGTCTCGGTCCAGCGGACGCCAATGGTTGTACTGTGACGCAGCATTATTTTCCCAAGCTGCTCGCGCTTATCAAGCGGCGCTATACATGTAATACGAACAGCGGGGCGCATTTTTTTCATTAAAATCGGAGTGAAAAAGACGTCCAGAGCTCCTGATTTGAAAAGCAGCTCGCTGAGCATCTGATAGTCCTGCGGATTCATGTCGTCGACATTCGTCTCCATAACTGCTACTGCACCAGTCGAATACGGAGAATTTTCCATACCGTCTTCGTCAATAAGTACAGCACGCAGCATATTGGGCAGGTCACTTTCACGATCACCGAAACCATATCCCGTCGCTCTGATTGTACCTGCCGGCATTGGACCAAATGCACTGCACAGTGATTTCAGCAGTAAAGCCCCTGTAGGTGTCGTACGTTCCATCGGCTCCCCCTTTGAAAACATTGGGATGCCTTCCAGCAGTCTTGCAGTTGCCGGAGCCGGAACAGGAACTACGCCGTGCATGCATTCTACAGTACCTGCCCCCACATTTACAGGAGAAGCACAGACTCTGTCCGCATGCAGCATCTCAAGAAGTACAAAAGCACCAACTATATCAACAATTGAATCTACTGCCCCGACTTCATGAAAGTGCATCTCCTCAAGGGTCAGCCCATGGATAGAGGCCTCAGCTTCACCTAAAAGCCGGAAAGCATTTAAAGAGCGCTTTTTTACAGTTTCGGAAAGAGATGATTTTTCAAGTATATCGGCAATTTCATTAAATCCCCTGTGAAAATGATGATGCTCATGGACATGATGATCGTGCTCGTGGTTATGGTCATGGTTATGATCTTCATCATAATTATGATGGTCATGAACTTTGACATCTGTTCCCATAAAACCATTTTTTCTTATACGGCTGATTGCGACATCAAAATCTCCGATATGAAGCCCAGCAATAGTTTTCTTAAAGAGTTCCTGATCAAGTCCCAGGTCAAGCAGAGCGCCTAACAACATGTCACCGGCAATGCCGGAATAGCAGTCAAGATAAAGAGTTTTCATTGTATATTCACCAGCCTTGCATGTATTACAAAAAAGTCAGTCTGATTGTGCAGACTGACCTTTATTATATCGGATTTTAGTCCCTTATGCTGACCTTTTGCCCTCAAATGTCAAAAACAGCATAATAAAAATTTACCGTTATTGCTGATTTTTATTTCAATCCATACAGACAGTCGCTGATCAAATTCCAGCTTCGTTTTGAAGCGCCGCTCATTGACAAAAAGAATCGCTCGCTGCTTTTTTGGTACTTTTCGGTATTATCCGACTTTAAGATGCCTGTAAAAAAGCCTGCAATATCAGCAGCAGAATGAACTATGCTGCACAGTCCGGCCGCTTTTAATTCCTCTGTTGCCTTTGTAAAATCGTGATAATCAGGTCCCTGGCAGCACGGAATTCCCCATATAGCAGGCTCCATAATATTCTGACCGCCCTTGGGCACAAGAGAGCCGCCCAGAAAAGCAGCTTTTACGTATCCATAAGCAGGAAACAAAACACCGATTTTATCGACAATCATTACATCCCAACTGCTTTTGTCAACAGCAGCGGACATTAGGATGACTCTTTCCAACCCCAGTTTTTGAGCTTCCTGCCAAACTGAAGCAGCACGTTCAGGGTGCCTTGGAACAACAACAAGCTGCAGGTCAGAAAATTGTTCCTTAAGAATCTTATATGCCTGAAAAACGATCGTTTCTTCACCACTGTGCGTACTGCCGGCAAGAATGACGGGGCGTTTGGCTGAAAAAAATGGCGCAAGATTGGACAGATCAGCAGATCTGCGGCGTTCTATCAGAGCATCGACTTTGCAGTCTCCTGTCACTCTTACCTGTTCTGGCACTGCACCCAGTTTAATAAATCTCTGACGTTCTTCCTCTGAACGAGTCAGAATCAAAGTGTAACGCCGCACTACATTTTTCCAAAATGAACGGAATCGGTTGAACTTTATAAAGCTGGACTCCGAGAGACGCCCGTTCAGCAGGAAAGCAGGTATGTTTCTCTTTTTAAGCTGAAGAAGCATTTCCGGCCAGATTTCTGTTTCAACTGCAATGTATAAGGACGGGCGCAGTGTATGTAACGCCCGGCTTAAGATGCTCGGAGCGTCCCATGGGTAATAAATATGAGTTACTGTGTTTCCCATAAGCTGTTCAGACATCAGCTTTCCCGTTTTCGTTACTGTAGAAAGCAGAATAGAACGTGAAGGCACCTGTTCCTTTACCGTTTTGACAAACGGATAGGCCGACTGGACTTCTCCCACAGAAACAGCGTGAATCCAAATCGGATTCTCAGGAACAGCGTCTTGGTAGTATCCATACCGCTGATCATTGCCCTCATCGTATTTTTTGTTCAGAAAAGGCCTGGCCGCTGCAAACAGAAGCTCAGAAAAACAGCCATAAAGCGACATGTTTACGCAACGCCGTTCTGCAGAAGCTCATGGATGTGAACCATCCCAATGGGCCTGCGGTCAGAGCCTACCACTATCAGCACAGAAATCTGCAGTTTTTCCATCACATGAACCGCTTCAGCTGCCAGTGCATCCGGAGAAATGGTATGAGGCGTGCGGATCATCACATCGCCTACGTGCCGGTCAAGACACATAATGCCTTCTTTTTCTATGAGCCGGCGCAGGTCACCGTCAGTAAAAATCCCGGCAAGTTTTCCCTCACTGTCTACGACTGTAGTTGCACCATAGTTTTTGCTTGTAATCTCAAACAGTGCATCCTTAACAAGCATTTTTTCCGGCACAACCGGCAGCGAACCGCTTGTGTTCATAACATCACTCACACGAAGCAAAAGGCGTTTTCCAAGTGCTCCTCCCGGGTGAAAAAGCGCAAAATCCTCTTTTTTCAGTCCTCTGAGCATGGTCACCATAGCTCCAAGCGCATCTCCGATGGCCAGCTGCAGTGTTGTACTGCTGGTAGGTGCAAGGTTCAAAGGGTCGGCTTCTCTTTCTATCGCAGAACTCAGGTAAATATCAGCCCCCTGGGCTAAAGGCGACTGTGCGTCGCCAGAAATGGCAATCACAGGTGCACCAATTCTGCGGAAAAAAGGGAGCAGTGACACAACTTCGGCTGTTTTGCCGCTGTTGCTGATCAGCAAAGCCACATCTTCATGACGCACCATGCCAAGATCGCCGTGAGCTGCTTCACTGGCCTGCAGGAAGAATGATGGGGTTCCAAGCGAAGACAGAGTTGCAGCAACCTTGCGTCCTATGTGTCCGGCTTTGCCGATTCCTGAAACGACAATACGCCCTTTGCATGATTCAATGAGGCGGGCGGCTTTGACAAGCTCCATGCCAAAACGGTCTGCTGCTCTGTTGAGTTCTTCGGCTTCATGGCGCAGAACTTCACACCCTGTTTTTAAAAGTTCTGCATCTGAAAGTTTCTCTGTCTGTCTGTCTGAGGGCAATGTCATTGTGGTATTCATTGTCTGCACCAGTCCATAGTTATTAAGCCAAGCTGGCTCCTTACAAAACGATCCAGGGATGACACCTGGCCCAGGAAATATTCAAGTTTATCCAACGGAACCATGTTAGGTCCATCACTCATGGCATTTTCCGGATGTGGATGGACCTCAAGGAATAAGGCATCAACACCTATCGCAACTGAGGCACGTGCAAGCGGCAATGTGAAACGGCGGTCACCGCCGGAACGATTTCCCATTCCGCCCGGCATCTGTACGCTGTGTGTCGCATCAAATACTATCGGCACATCAAAAGAACGCATTATCAGCAGGGAACGCATATCCACCACCAGCTGATTATAACCCATTGTTGTTCCCCGTTCGCAGAGCATTACTTTATCGTTGCCTGATTCATGGAGTTTATCAAGCACTGATTTCATATCCCACGGCGACAGAAACTGTGCCTTTTTCACATTGACAGCCCGTCCTGTCTTTGCCGCGGCTACAAGCAAGTCGGTCTGACGGCACAGGAAAGCCGGTATTTGAAGCACATCCACAACTTCAGCTGCTTTTTCTGCCTGCCACGGTTCATGAATATCAGTCAGTACAGGCACATTGAGCCGGGATTTTATTTCTGCAAGCCATTTCAGTCCCTCAGTTATCCCAGGACCGCGGGGACTGAAAATAGACGTGCGGTTTGCCTTATCGAATGAAGACTTAAAAATATAGTTCATGCCAAGAGCGTCGCAGATTTCTTTAGCTTTACTCCCAACTTCAAGGCCAAGTTCCAGACTCTCCAGGGCACAGGGACCGGCAATGACTGTAAGTTTATCGCCGCCAATTTCAAAATTCCCTACTCTGAAATGCTTCATGCCCTCTCCTCCTGATTTCTGAGATTCCATGTACTCTACAAGAGCGTCTTTTTCAATTTTTCATAAAGCCTGCATTTTTTCTGCCAGCCAAGATTCTCTGCAGCATAACAGACTACAGAATCAAGTGCGCCAGGTCTTCCAAGTCTTTCTTTCCCTGCCCTGCTCATGTCAGCAAGTTTGCAGGGGTTATTTAACAGATCCAGCGCTGCTTCTGCCAGGCTTTCAGGTCTTGGATCCACAAGGAGTTCTGCATCACCCAGGAGTTTTTTCTGCACAAATTTCCCTTTTTCTTTCACTGAAAGAACGGGAATTCCCATTCCAGCACATACCTGGTTCGCAGTCCCCGCGAAACCTAAAAGCAATTCCGCACCACGTGCTGCATCTGCGACATCGCAGCAGGTTACCATGATTCTCAGATGTTCACGGCTCAGATACCTACCGTCAAAGTTCCATCCCTGAGCCGACTGAACAAGTCTTTCAATCTCAAGACTTGGAGCTGCTACCAATATAGCAGAAAATTCGCATTTATGGGATATCAGCTGCATTGTGTCAAGCAGCAGTCTCACATTTTTATAGGCACGGCTTCTGCTGCCTGGAAGCAGAAGTATCCGACGTCCGTTTCCCCACATTGGCTCCTTAATATTATCACTTACCAGATCCATAATTGGATTGCCTGCAAAGACTGCATTGACTTTATTTTTTTTGAGCTCCGCTGCAGTTTCATCATCCCTGGTCCAGACTTTTTTTGCTCCCCACCTGAAAAGGAAACTTTCAAGCCGCCAATGGCCGCTTATAAACTGCGTCTTTGCCGTTGCAACGAGAAGTGCCTTTTTACTCTGTCCAAGCACCGTATTGCACAGCAGATACGCATCTCCCACACACAAAACGGTGCGGCATCTGCTGCGTATCTTTTCCCAGCACCGGAGCTGGTCGCAAATATGACTCAGCAGTCCAGCACGAATTTCTTTAACAAGATCTCTCAGATGGTATTTTATAATTCCGCCTGTCGGCGAATAGCTGAGAGGCGGATAAATTTTAATGCCCTGTTCCTTATACAGAGCACCTTCGCCTACAAGCGGGAACGCCCCTACAGAAGCAGAAGGGAAACTGTTCCTGATCTTCAGAGCAAGTTTCACTCCCATGGCATCCTCGCCATAGCCATTGGAAGCTACAACTAATTGCGGACGCATTGTCTCAGCCAGAATTTTCCAGAAACGCCGCTCTTCATCAATCTGGGTCATGATGCGCGGCACATAAAGCGGAATCTGAGGAACGTAGCCAGAAGGCAGATTGTAAATATCCTTTTCAGTACAACAGAGAGCATCACAGTGCAATTTCCTTGCTTCCGCCTCAACCTTGTTCAACTCTCCGGCGGTGTAGCGATGGTGATCCTTAAATTCAAAAACTGAAATTACTTCGTTTCCAGTACTTTTCACTGTCCTGTAGAAACTTTTGGGATTCCCGATGCCGGAAAACGCGGTCAGTTTTTTTCCTTCAAGATCCGTTTCACAAGGCATAAAACCGCGCTCTGTCCAGCGGAGCCACTGCGGTGCGCCAAGTTTTGAATAGAAGATATGTTCTTCCGGCACCCACTGGCTGATTGTTTTTTTCAAATCGGCAAGCCTTTCAGTACTGACCTGATCTGACTTTGAAATAACAACAATATGTGCTCTGCTCAGCGAACATGGAACTTCTCTGAGTGTGCCGATCGGAAGCACAGAACCATTTCCGAAAGGACAGATTGCATCAACAAGTACAATATCCAGATCCCTGCCCATTCTGCGATGCTGAAATGCATCATCGGCAATTACAACATC
>Ga0256869_1000324_pt1 | contig 18659 bp, 18 predicted proteins | sample RumenRJG_05RNA_FD_186096 | JGI IMG/M metagenome (GOLD analysis project Ga0256869, IMG submission 186096) | Metatranscriptome of bovine rumen microbial communities from Lethbridge, Alberta, Canada - Rumen RJG_05 (Metagenome Metatranscriptome) | ecosystem: Host-associated > Mammals > Digestive... | reverse complement strand
CTATACTAATAATGATGAACTTACTAAATTACGTAAGTTTAAGAAGGATCTTGATTATTTAGTATTAATGAGTCCTCAGGCTGAGGATCTTTACTTGATTGACCTTGAGTATGTGCTATTTATGATGAAGATGGTAACAATCTCTAAAGAGCATACATTCAGATTCAGATATACTTGTGACTGTTGTCATAAATCAAAGACTGCTACAATTGGATCACAGTCCATTGTATTTAGAGATATAGATGAAAGATATTTAACTCTTGATCATATTGAATTAGGAGGTAAGAATCTTCCATTTAGATTAACAACATTAGCTGAATTTAAAGCATTTATTGCTAAATTACCTCGTCAGATTGAGACTACACCACTCGATACGATTAAATTAGCATCAATGTTATGGGATAGGACTGCTATGTCTCCTGCAGAAGTTATTGGATTGATCAATAATGCAGTAGGCGATGAAATTAAGCTAGTATCTTATCTTAAGTCAGCATTATTACAACCTATTAAGCCGATCACTTTAAGGTGTGAGAAAGGAGGTGAGACTGTAGTAGCGTTGAGTGATGTTACTACAGATCTGTTTCCGCTCACACTTCTCAATAGACGACTTGATATCACTAAAATTCATTTTAAACAAATACGCCAAGATACAGACGATTGATGACTATGAATATGATTTCCTTAATCAACAGAAGGAAATGTATATCAAAGGTATCAAGAAATCTAAGGGAGTTGATCCTGACTTCCCTGGAATGATTCTTAAACTCAAATAATTATGATAGGTGGATTATTAAAGGGAATGGGATCCCTTGTAAAAGGTGCATTTAAAGGCATTGGTAAGGGTATTTCAAAAGGATTCAAGTTATTAGGAAAAGGAGCTAAGAAATTATGGCGTACTTTTACTAAAACTCAACATACAGCTCATACAGAGGTTAATGAGGATTCTAAGGATAAGAAGAAATTATCTCAGAATGGTAATAAGTTCAGTGAAGAGATTCTTGAGGAAAATCATATGACTCCTGCTAGGGAGACTAAGGAACAGACTCAAAGAAAACTAGCTGAAGAATTCTCATTGACTCCTGAGGAAATATCTTATTTGAGTGGACTTGATAAGAGTCAATTCAAGAGTCATGAGATTAAACCTCATACAGTTAATGCTGAGGATCCTTCGATTATTGATGCAGATGAATATGTTGATTATGAAGAGATTAAGGATACTAATACATTTCATACAGCTCAGAATCAACCTGTTCAGGCTACTTCAACTCCAGTAGAGATCGAAGTTAAGACTGAATCTAACAAACAGGATTTAGTCAAACCTCAGCCTAACGTTAATATAGTAAATAACTACAATTCTAACTCGCGTAGCGAAGAGAATGTAGTTAATAATGATAATGCTAATCCAATTGAAGTAGTTATACCTACATCTAATTCAAATAATGAGAATAATGTAGTTGAAGGTAATACTATAAATTCTGATAATAGTTCATCTAAGTCAGAAGTTCAAGTTATTTTACCTAATCAGAATAACTACAATTCTACCTCGCGTAGCGAAGAGAATGTAGTTAATAATGATAATTTAAACGGCATACTTGAGCAACATATCTATATAGATGAGCCTGATTATCATTATCCATTCCAATATACCGAGCAGGGCTTAGCTCCAATGTTACCTGCAGTTGCTCAAATCCTTTATGAGATGGTATCTAATCCACTCAGGGAGGAAATAATGCAACGATTGAATCAGATGTATTCAGCTACAACTGATATTGAAATTGCAGGTCAGAAAACCCAGTTAGCTACTTTAAATCAGCTTAATAAGAATATCAATGATAACATGTACTTATTCCTCCAGCAGTCAATGCCGATGAAGAATTTAGTATATGAAAGAGCTACAAATATTGAGAAGAATACTGATCAATTAAGAGCTATCATTGGTAGATTCTTAGTATCTAAGAATGGAGAAATAGCATTGACTCCTGAATTAGCAGCTAATCTTACATTATTGCCTGCTATTACAGATACTACTCATGCACTCCAAGCTCAGGTAGAGACTTTAGATTCTAAAGTTAATAAAGCTGAGGAGCAACATGCTGAGGAATCGGAAGAAGATCTTAATATCAAAGGTGAGCAATCAAGTAAGTTAGATAATATCTTAGGATTCTTTAGTGGTATTACTGGATTCTTTAAGAATATTCTCAATAAACTTAACTTGATCCCTGGACCAATGGATATCTTATTCTTGGTACTACTTGCAGTAGATCAGATTAAGAAATACTTTGAAGCTCATTGGGATGATATTAAGGCATGGTTCAATGATACATGGGGAGATCTTACTCTTGCAGGAGTAGGTAATCTTCTTTGGACTACAATTAAGAAATGGGTAGGAAATCTCACTGACATTCTTAAGTACTTATTCATGGAGTACGTTAAGAAGGATGGTGAATTCTTTTGGAATGGAGGTGATTTCTACTTCAAATATAATAAAGCTCGAGATGATGGTTCAATATATGAGTATTCATCTTGGACTGATAACAATGAAAAGGTAGTCAGAAGGTATGATCAGAGTGGTAAGTTAACTTCAGGATCTGTCAATGATGTAACTTATAGTCGAGATGGTCAAGTTAATCAGTATAAGAATAGAGATATTCTATTAGGATTAACTGACTATGGAGGCAATAAGTATGATTATAAGTCAGATGCAAAAGGAGTACAACAGATTAAATCAAAATCTGAGTTCTTTCTTAATGCTGAAGTACCTCTTCAAGATCCTGCTTACTTATATGGTAGTGTTAATCGAGTTGACGATTTCAAAAGAAAAGATGGTCAACCTGTATATCGATTAGGAGGTCCTTATACTGTATTTGCAGATTACCTATGGGATTTAGATAACTCTAAGTGGGAGGGTAATCTTAAGAAAGCTAATCAAAATGCCTATGTCTATATTACTAGAAATGGTAAGGGAGAATGGGTAGCTTTCATTCCTACAGGTAAGAGTGATACTTCTAAAGAAGCTGCCAACTTATTTAATCACCTTAAGGTAGGTGATAATATCCTGGAGAATATAACTACTGCTCATAAGAGAGATGGATCTGAAGATCAGATAGTTACTACAGGATTAGGAGGTACAATGAAGGATAACATCACTGAGATGTTAAATATCCTTGAGCGTACTTATAATAAGTTGACTACTACTTACAATAAAGACATGTTCTCTAAATTTGGAGGAGATGCTAAAATTGTAAATGGTAAACTTCAAACTGCAGGATTATCTCAATTTGATAACTCTACTTTCAGTTATGATGCTAATGGCATGATATCTTCAGCTGGAGGATCCATAGCTGATAATGCTAAAATTACTAATCAGAAGAGGTATGAATATAGTCAATCCAGGAGATCTGAAATATTCAATGGAGGATCATATGCTGACTGCTCATCATATGTAACTTATGTATTATCAAAGTCAGGTATTAACTTGACTGGAAATGATGCATTTGGTTATATACCATCTACTGCTGATTACACTAGTCTCATTAGGAATAGCACTGATAAAGCTAAAGCTATAAATAAGAGGTATGGAATCAAGGTAGTAGAAAGAGTAGGTAAGAGAGGAGTCAAACCTAATGAAGCTAGATTACAACCTGGAGATATCTCAGTATTTAGAGATAATGATGCAGGTCATATAATTATGTACTTAGGTGGAGGTACTTGGACTCATATGGGTCAAGGAGGTAATAGAACATTCACTCTTCAAGGTAGTGATTGGACTGATTGGACTTCGACTCATGCCTATCAAGGTACTCTTCGATTCGGTAATTCTACTCGTAAGGATATATATGGTACTTCAATAAATCTTGGAGGTACTGGAGATGCAGGTAATACTAGCGACTTAGGTACTGTAAATGAGAATAATCCTGTATCAGAAGGAGCTGAGGAAGTTATACATCCTCAGAATTCTCAGAAATATGGTCAGACTAAGGATAATGCTGCTCATGCTTTCAATTACTTTAGAGTAAAAGGATTAAGTCCTAATGCTGCTGCAGGTATTGTAGGTAATTTAGCATGTGAGGATTTAGGTAGACCTGCTCATATAATTCCTGATGATAATGGAGGTCCATCTGCAGGTATTGCTGGATTCCATGATCAATTTGGTAAGGGAGGTTTATTCACTAAACTTCAGCAATTCTCTAGTCGAAATAATAAAGACTGGCGTAGCTTAAATGCTCAGCTTGACTTTATATGGGATATGGTTATGGTTAATCCATTGAATTATGGTAAGAAGTATGTAACACTTCAGAAATACCTGACTAATCCTACAATTTCAGTTAGAGATGCTAGTTATCAATGGGGTAAGTTATATGAAGTATTTGGACCTGGTAGAGCTTATCTTGATCCTAATAGTAAGGAGCATCTGAGACGAGCTAAAACTGCTAATGGAGTTCTTGTGGATTTTGGTAAATTACCTCCTCAGGACATAGCAGATACTCCAGTTACTGGAGCTACTTATGACTCAATCCCAGGTGAGACTCCTACAAATGAGGCAATGCCTTCATTTAATGGAACTACTCTCACTGAACAATGGAGATCAGCATTAGGTCAATGGCTAAGAGAAGTAGAATCTACTGAACCTGAAGTCATTCAAGCTGAACCTACTCCTAAATCAGAGGGTAATATGTTGGATGAAGTTGTAGTTACAGGTCAATCTATAGCTAAACCAGTTACTCCTGAACCTTCATTCCAAGGAGTACATATTCCTGAGATTATTGCTGAGGAGGATCCTAAGATTAAACAAGCTAGGGAAGAAGCTGCTAAGCAAGCTAAGGAAGCTGAGAAAGCTAGAAAGCATCCTGAGTTAGCTAAGAAGCAGGGTAAGAATGATGTACCTCCTGTAATATTACAGAATCATACTTATAATTATCCTACACCTAGACAAGATTATCAGGTGAATCCTGATGCATTCTTAAATACAAATAATAACGATGCATAATGGAACCATTCTTTTTCGATAGAGCACTGAATGATCCTACTAAGACTATTCGACTCTATAAAATGGATGAAGGATCTGGTAAACCTGCAGGATTGATAGTGAAGGGATTTCTAACTGAGATCCCTACACTTACAATCTCTAATGATTGGGGAGCTGCAGGATCTACATTTATTTCATCTTGGGTAGAGCAAATAGGAGGTATGGTTAGTTCTCCTATAGGTAGACGTATCATGGATATTGACTTAGTCAAAGATATAGTCAATGCAGTAGGAGGTGATGGTACTGCTAATACTATTAGGAAATACCAAAATGCTAAAATTACTGCAATTGAAAATCTAGTTAAACAGTATAATGGTACATCTACTAACGTAGCTTTATCAGAAATGAAAGTAGCATTAGTAGTTGATAAGAAAGGAGCTAAGAATCCTAAAGATACTGTACTAGATACATTAGATGTTGTAGTAGGTTCTTATGATAAGAAAGGATCAGACTTAGCGAATAATGGTATTGCAGGTATTCAATTTGCACCTAATGATTACCAAGTAGACTACTCTAAAGCTATGAGTGGTTATCTAAAGGGAGCATTAGTACTTGAGGTAGGTATGCAGTTACAATTTAGAAATGTTCTTGTAAAAGATGTTCAGTTCAATATGTCTGAATACTTAGCAGGAGATCCTTCTAACTATGTAGCTGTATGGGGTGGAGCTGAACCTGCATGGAGTCCTATGGATGGAGTTAAGAAACCTATTTGGGGAGAAATGACTCTTACATTTGATTTTGCTCGTGAATTTAATCGAGATGATTTTGCTACTTTACTTAAACAAAGTCCTGACGAATTTCAGAAATCATGAAATCAATAGCAACTTCAAATCCTACTCTTAAAGATCTATCAGAACAATTTAAGACTTTAATGAGTAGTAGAGTAGTTAACAAGATAAAGAGATTAGAATGTCCTAATAAACATCTAGTCTCAGTTAAAGCTACTCGATTAGATATGATATCTCAGGAATTATATGGAGATACTTCATTTGACTGGATCCTTGCATTAGTCAATGGATTAAAGTCACATGAAGTTACTGTGAATTCTACCATTAAATATCCTAATCAGAATGATATAATCAATTTTCTAGTAAAGTATGGATCTTAAAAATAATGTCAAATTTGAGATTGATATCTTTGAGGCTAAACACTATCCTTATCAGGAATTCATTATTCTTGAAGGTATAAATGGTGTACTGCCTGAACTCAGAGTTATGACAACTTCATTTAATGATGATGTAGACTTTGAGGATTGTGAGGTTAAACTCATAATAAAAGATGCAGTTAAATTTACTGCTAAAGGATTCATATATAAACGAGAACAAATTAGGAATCAAGGAGTAAGAATTAGTATTTTACTCCTACCTAAGGATGTTATTTGGAAGCAAAGATCATCATCTTATGATAATCTTGATGATATCATATCTGATATATGGACTTTAGGTAAAGAAAATATACCTTCAGGTCCTCAGATGAAAGCTAATCAAATGATGATGCAGAATCATGCATTCCTTACTAATGCACTCTTATGTCTTAAACAGGATTTTGGATTTGCTTATGAATTGAATTCTAATCTTCGAGGCATTGATATGTCTAAGTGGAGTACAGATGTAAGAGTAGAATATGAATCTGAGTATGAAATAGTGTCTCAGGAGATTGATGCACACTTCAATCCACTCCAAGATATGGAAGTACAATCAACTGACCTAACGGGTGCTGGGACAGTAGTTACTAATGTCGTTAGATATCAACGTTCAGAAGCTACTACACCTTATCATAACTTCGCATATAATCGAGCATTATTGAATCGTTATAATGAGAAGTTAGAATTAGGTTATTTCGAATATGGTAAAGTACGAATAGGCGATGTAGTAGAGATTAACCTATCTCAAACATTTGTTCAAAAGTACAGAGCTGTATTTACTCAGATTAAATATGTGAATCATGAGTTAAAGTGTATCACTACTTTAAAGAGAATCAATGAATAGTATTAAGATTAATTACAATACACCTATGATTGGTAAGGTACTCGAAGAAGTTGATGGAGATGGATTCCTGATTAAATTTGAAGTACCTGGACTTATTGATGAAGGTGAAGCAGTTCCATTACATACTATGCAACAACCTCAACCAGGTGATGAAATATCTGTATGGGGAGGTGATGGAATATTGAATAGCTTATTTGTCTATTCATTGAATCAATATGAACCTGATATTATTTATAAAGCATGGGATAACTACATACAAAACTATAAAGGAGGTATGCAGGTAGTTTCTAAAGATGGTGATACATTGATGGAAGCTGGTAACTGTGCTATGGTAAGAGGTAAGGCTGGAGCAGGTATGGATGGAGATGGAGGACCTATTGATATTCATAATTCTAAAAAGAAATTAGAAGACTTATTTGTATCTATCTTCAAAATTCTTAGTGGAACTGCTTCAATGTATACTGCTGCAGGATCTCCTGTATTGTTAGTTAATCCTTCTGAAGTTAATAATTTAGCTCAAGGAATACAGCAGTTATTTGGTACTGTAGATGTAACTATACAAGAGCATGGAGGTGGAGGAGGTTCAGGATCAGGAGCATCTAGTCCTGGTACTGCTCAACAAGCAGTTGATTTAGCTACTATTAAAGATATTGTTAAGGATATATCTACTCAACTTAAATCAGGAGTCGTTTCACCTATGGGTCCATGTTCATGTCCTGGAGCAGCTGCAGTAGATGTTAAAATTGGATTATTGAAATGAGTAAATATTTAGGAGTAAACTTCATTGCTAAGATTGAACATGTATTGCATGAAGTATCTGATTATCTAAAAGATCTCGATCAATATGTTCAAGTTGATCCTGGAACAATGAAAGCTAAGGTAACTAAGATTACTGAAGTTTATGACTGTTTCGAGCAAGATATAGTCGAACTTCATCAATTAAAGGAAGAATTTATTGAATCAATAGATGAAGGAGATGAGTAGGTTAATTCTTAAATTTATATTCAGCAAATATTTTGCATGGATATTATGTACGGGATTGATATCATTATTATATTATAATTATTCTAATCCTAAAATTAAAGAAGTTTTAATTCAACCTGAGGATGTTACTCAGATTGATTCATGCACTTATCAAGCTACTGTAGAATCAGTAACTAAAGATACCTACAATAAGATGCATGATAGTTTAATAACTAAGATTAAAGATCTACAGTCTAAGTTGAAGATTAAGACCAAAGATATTCATACAGCTGCAGGTATAAACGCATCTACTTCTGACTCAGTTGTAGGTCATTTAACTATGCCTGAAACTTCTGACACAGTCTTAAAACCTTTATCTGATAGCCTTGTTATTGACTATAATGATCCTTGGACTTATATCCATGCTGAAGGTAGATTATCTAAACCTGATAGCATTCTGATTAATTATAAAGTCAATTCTAACCTATCTATAATTACTCATACTTCCTATAAACCTGCTAAGACTGCATTAGGAAGATGGTGGAATAGATTATGGAGACGAGGTAAACATGAAACTTATACTGTTGAAGCTGAAAATCCAAACTTACAAATAAAACAGCTAGAAGTTATCAAGTTGAGTGAGAAATGAGTGAGATCATAGATCAGATGATGACTCAAGGAGACATGGTATTATTGATGGTGACCTTGAGTCTACTTATAAAGATTTATAAGTATTTTTCATCAGCTGATACTAAACATAGCCTCAAGTCATTCATCTTAACAGTATGGAGAGATTTAATATCTGATGCTATTATAATATTAACTCTATGGATAATTGATGTATATGTCATAGCTATAGATCCTGCAGTAATGCTTATAGGTATAACATTCAGTGATCAGATTCTTGAGTGGATTATTCATAATGAGCATAAGATTACTTCACGATTAATGAATAAAATCATTAATCTCATAATTGAGGAGTTGAAAAATTTAAGTAAATCAAACGAGGATGAAGAAATATCTTCTGAGTGATGGTACATTCACTGATAAATTAAAAGTTTATATACAGGATTATATTAATCTTGTATTTGAGACTGAAAATTATAGTGTACCTACTTCACCTTTAGGATTCTTCCATAATTTGGAGAATGTTGAAAAGGATGCAATCAATACTACAATTCAGCTAAGGATCAATTCTACCTTAGCTGAATTGTCAAGAGCTATAAATCGTCAGTGCATCTATGTAGGTTCATCCTTCGGTGACGATAATCAATTATATATTAGAATTAATGTAGAAAAAGAAGATGAGTACCAAATCCCTCTCAACATACAAGTCTGAATTAGAGACTATCACTAAACGTCATGGATTTAGTGGTGTAACTACAAACTACCTCATATCAATGTTATCATATGCTATCTATGAGGATCAGTATAATATCATGGTAGCTAATAATGAGCTTAATCCTGAGAAAGCTACTGATTTCAATGATGTCATAGATTTTGCTATGAGTAGAATGTATAAAGTCTATAGAGGTATGAATCCTTTGATAACAGTTAAGTTAACTGCAGCATTAGATCGAGATATCAATCGATTTGATCTATTATGGGCAGGTAAAGGATTTCAAGTGTATGCACTTCAGGATTACCTCGATATAAAGAAGGATGATACATTATTTATTAATTGTATTGTAGCTAAATCTCTTGAATCTGTAGAAGCTAATGAGGATGATATGGATGAGTATTTCATCGACTTTGGATTAAAGAATGTATCTGAAACATTTATCCTAGAAGCTACAGAATCAGTTACATTTGAGGAGGTAGGAACTACTACTTCCATACAGCAATTAGTTGATAATGCTATACCTATGCAGATCACTTCTTATGATTATGGTATTAGATTCTATTTTAAGGATCCTAAGGCTGAGAGGAATATGTTAACTTATAAGTTAACTTACTTCCCTTATTATGATTCTGATATCAGTGAAAATGACCTTAAAGGATTCAATATTAATGGATTTGATATCATTGAAAAGAATATAACTGCACATACTCAAAGAGATGATATTACTAGTGGAATAGGTGAGAAGGCTAAAATGAATCTTAATGCTATGGGAGTTATTCGTAGTAATGATGATCTTTTAGCTGTATTTAATCAAATGTTCCAGGATAAAGTTAAGGATAGCTCATTCTTACTTACAGATGGCTCAGGTACTAATCCTGATGAAGATTCTCCTTCAGGTAATCTTCTCATCTACTATGTACCTAAGGATCCTAATAATTTGATCTCTAATGATGAGTTAGCTTCTTATTATGAGGCTATGACTCCTTATATACCTTGTAAGTCGACTGTGATGGACGATGGTACTGTAGTAGAAGATGCTATTAAACCACTCAAGGTAGTAGTAGCGTCTGGTATACCCTTCCAAATTGTAGTGAACTTACATCTATCTGCTTCAATTGATACTCAACCTGTATATGATCTTCTTTATGGATATGAAGGCAAGATCAATATCAAGTTATCAGTATACAATATTATAGCTGCTATCAATGCTTTAAGTCCATATATAAGTTACAATAAATCTGTAATCTATGATGTTAATTTACTTCAGTCTGTAGTCGATCCTAATGATGCTATAGTTGAGGAGATTGAATTAGAAAAGAGCCAGTACTTATCATGGGCTAATGTAACAGTTAATGTTCAGAAAGAATCATGAGAATAATAATTCCTAAGAATCTTCAGAACTATGAATTATTCAAGCAGCTGAAGGTAATTACAGATGAGATGGAAATCAAGGAGTACAATCCTGAAAGAGATCATGATTTACCTTCATTATACGAATTAGTCAAGATCACTAATCCATCTCTGAATCAAGCTAACTGGGAGTTCATCTATAATGTAATATTTGCTAAGAAAGGCTTACTACAAGTTCTCCGATTAATGGCAAGTTATTTACATTATGATCTAAAGACTTATGATTATGAGGATTATAATCTAACTTTAATGGAAATATCATCCGTTACTACAGATGATGCTGATCATTTCTTTACACTATTTTATGATACTTTGAATGGATTATTATTCTTTCAACAGTTGAATATTATAGTTAAAGAGATTATCCAAATAGTTGAGATGATAATTTATCATAGAGCTCCTAATGTTGATATTGAAGAGTCTTGTTATCATAGCATAACTCCTATTTATTATGGCGAGTAATATTCAATTATATAAGAATGGATCGTTAGTTAGAACTATTGGAGTTAATGATAGTGGAGTTATTTCAGATTTACGAGATTATATAGGACCTTCAATGCCTGAGCTAGTATCTGAAATTCCTAACTTCAATGAGATTGTAACTGACAATTTAACTGGAGATATGGCATCAATCTATGGAGATTACATCAATAAAGGATTGCCATTGACTCCTTCAAATAAGAGTGCAAGTCAGGAAACTTCTATCTTACGTTCAGGAGTTTACTTAATCATCTTATTCAGTATTTATGCTGATGAAGCTGATAAAGTTAAATTCAATTATCAAGAATACAAAAGTGAAGTTGATCTTACACCTTATTCAACTAAATCTAAGAAAACTCTTGGATTTGTAATTACTACAACTGATACTTGTGAGCTGATGGACTTATTCCATATGGTTGATAATCATATATTAGAACTTAAATCGTTCATACGCCCAGCAGGGCTTAGGGTAGAACCTACTGAAGTTTCTAATAAATGGAATAAACATCTTTATGGTGCAGGAGGATCTTACTTTGCTGATAAAGTAGCTGAAGTTATTGATCGAGGTCCATTAGATAATAAACAAGCATTAAAGAATAATTTTAAGTTGCATAATATTTATGAGACTGAATAATAAGACCTTATTTGTAGCAGGTCCCTATGACAATACAATACTTTATACTCCTAAAGATCTCATATGGGGAGTTAGTAATGAATTAACTCATTACAATAATTTAGTTCAGTTAATATGCATTAAGGAGATGGAGGATCCTAGTGTAGGAGTTACAGCTGAATACTTTACTCCTATGCTTACGGATGCATTTGTTAATGCTATTAGATCCTATAGTGAGTTCCTCACTAAAGATTCTAATACCTTAGTAGCTAAAGATGCATTAACTGAAATTCTTCATCATCTTATAGGAGAAGGTTATAATTCTAATGGAACTATTAAGATCCTTCCTGATGGAACTGATTTAAGTAGCTACTTTAAGAATGGTCGATGGGAAATTAATCAATCTTTTAGTTACCTTAATTTACCTATTGTATTAGGAGATTATGAAAAGATCTTATTTGAATCTAAATATGTAGCTGAATCAGGTGTAGGCTATCAATCTTTACTCTGCATTAAGGAAAATCCTGAAGATTCAGTTATTGTATCAAGACAATACAATGATTCTCAATGGGCTGACTGGGCTACATATCAGCAGTATCAGATTTATAATTCTTTTACTAAGAATTATAATCTATTAGCAGTTCAGTATATCTCATCCTATGTTACAGTTAATGCACTTTTGAAAACCTTGAATGGTAAATCAGTAGAATTGATTTATGATGAGTCAGTTCGACTTCCATTTATTTATAATTGCGTCAACTTACCTGATGGTTATTATGAAGTACATGTAATTGATACTACAGGATATAATCAAATAGTACTAAATTTCAGTGTAGAAGATGTAGAATTTGTTAAATTCTATAAAACTCCATTGAATTTAGCTACAAATAATAATTCTGTAACAGCTAGGCTAGTATATGTAGGAAATAGTGAGATTAACATTGAAATAAGCTCAAATTCAATAACTGCATCTATAGTCAAGATAATGAAGTTACCTCTTAAAATAGCTGAGAATGTACAATAAATTTGCTATTCCTAAGTCAAGTAGAAGTGCAGCTGAGAATGGACAATTATTTATTAATTCTGATGTTAATGATGTTAATCATGTAGCTCTATGTGTAAGGACATCTTCAGGATATAATAAATTAGTCATTAGAGGTGAGGATACTTATGATTTGATTGATAAGAATACTATAGTAAACTTATTAAATCAATATCTTAAGTTTCATGATATATCATTTCTAGCATTCTCTCCTCTGTATTTAATTGGAGCTGATGGAACTGTTACTAACTTTCCTGATAAAACTCAAGGATATGATCCTGAGCTGAGCTTCATCGAATGTGTAAATACAGATACATTGAAATACATGTCATCTCTTGTACCTGAGGATTTGATTGATTATGATTTGTATGATAAATCTCAGAATAAGATTCAACTCACAGATAATAATCAATCGATAATTGTATCTTATAGGTATTTAGCAGTTGATGGGTCATTTTATACTGGACGAGTTAATCTTTATTTACAGAATAATTATGATAAAGTAAATATTCCTGTAAGTAGAGATATTAACTTATGTTTAGTAGCATATACTGCCTCAGATAATACTAAATGGGTCAAGATTCTAACTCCTCAAGGAGGAAGTGTAGTCATTACAGGACTGCAAACTCGAACCATTAGAGTTAATGATAGAAAAGAAAATGTATTAGTCACTGAGAAATATCAATCACTGATATTAATCGATGACGAGCAACCAATAATACTACAATAAATGAATTTAACTCAATCATTGCTGAGTTCCAGGCATCCAGCATATAAGTTAATTAAGGAGATATACTACAATACCTCTAAAGAAGTCATTAAGGATAGATTACTTTATAAGAATAAGGTAGCACATACTCCCACTGAACTGGATCAATCTAAGTGGGATCAACTTGCATGGCTAGAAAATGATTGGAGGTCAGGTGCTATTGTTGAGTCAGCTGAGTTCAATATAGGAGATAAGCCTGTAGGTATAGGTATTGGATACATGCAGATTGAGAATGACTTCATTGTAGGAGAACCTGCTGAAGAAGGTATTGGATATATGGTAGTAGGATCTACATTCTATATAGGTAGACAACCTTCTGATGGTATATCCAGTGTCAATTATCGAGTAGGCTCTACATTCATTGTAGGTAAAGTAGTTGATCCTGTTATTGAGGAAATCATTGAACAATTGACAGCACTTCAATTAGAGATCATAGTCTCAGGAGGTCCTACTAATATGTTCATTGATATCCTTATGTATGATAAGAGAGATAATAGCATAGTGCTAATTAAGCTTGATCAGAAACTCAAAGAAGTTATTGATTTTGCTAATGAAGTAGTAACTGAGTATCCTTATGGTACTTTAGGTATATTCTTCAGAGTTAAGCAGTATGTTATAATGAATCCTAAGCTACCTGATGTTAGCATAAGATCTGTATCTCAATATCAAAATAGTCGTAGAATTCTAATAGTTCCTCAGAATGTAGATTATCGATATCACTTCTATAGAGCTAAAGTATCTTATAGAAATAGAGATTATATTTATGAGGGATTAACTATGAATAATGAATTAGGAGGTATTCTTTTATTTATGCCTATAATTCAGTCAAATATGAGTTTTCAACTTAAACTTCAAGCATATCAATGAAACCTGAATTTATAAGTAATGCTACATTACATGAGATCCTATATTCTGATGAATTGTGGCTATTTAAGAAAACTAGGGATTTAGACATTGATACTCTTGATTCCTATATAGTTCCTGATCATCTTGTAGGCTATTCAGATTCTCCTGATAAAACTACATTAAAGTTTAAAATCACAGAGAATCTTGAACAATTCAATATGGCTATGGATACAATCATCCTATTGAATAATGGAGTACGTGTAGGTTATTGTTATATAACTCCTATTACTCCTACTCGAGCCATTGCACTTGTAATAGATATAAGATATGATCTAGTTGAAGTTAAAGAGGATTTACAGATTCTTTTTGATATAACTACAAGAGGAATTAATCAGTATGAAATAGGAAATCGATTAGATAATAGATCTAATTTTTATAGTAATGATTATCTGAGATCAGCTATAGCTGAGAAAGTATCTGATTTTGCTGAGAAAGGAATGAAATATATAGAAGGTCAGATAGTAGTAGATAATAAGGAATTTGATTATCTAAGCTTAATCCGACCTCTATTAAATCAATTCCAAGCTATAGAAGGAGCTACTGGATTTGATATATTCCAAGTAGGTTACTCCTCAGAGAATCCTAAAATTTACTGGTCTTACTTTGTAAATGATATACTCTATGTAATGTGTAATCAGAATCTTATCCTTAGTTACAATAGGTCAATAGCTAAAGTTTACCTAATGGATAAAGTGTATTCAGGTTATTTATTCCTTGTTAATGATACTTATATGGTATTACATAGGAATAGGACTTATGATTTATATCATTTAAAGACTGGAGCTAAGAATTCATTTAGTGATTCTACTGTCTATTTCAGAATGAATGAAGGTAAGTTGATAATGATTAATCTAACATCTAGTATAGTTTATGATAAATCAATTACTCAGCTCACTCGACTTCTATTAACTCGATATAATACGAGTTATAAATTCTTGAATGTATTTAACAATCTTATGATTGTAGGTCAATCCGTCAATGTTAATGATGAGAATACTCTTAAGTTTGGAAATACATTTATAATGACTCCTAATGGATTGATTAATCTTAACCGATCCATTACTATACCTAAGCATCCTGTTAAACCTAACCAAGGTAATTTTGATTTCTTAAGTAGAGATTTCATAATCAATAGAACTGATATGATATTTATGCTTAAATCATCTAATTATCAAGCTAAAGCATTTAATGTTATCAATACATTAGAGTTTATGGCTGGATTAAGCCAGGAGGGGTTAGGTGATAGAAGGTTAGTTACTTTAAGGAGTAAGTTATTAGCAGTAGATGATAATTCAATAAGTATTTACTGATGAATATATACATATCTCAAGAATTATCAGCAGATATAAGGTTTAATATGATCCCATTGAATGGATTTAAGGTTAGATTAGTAAAGTATAACACTAATTTTAAGCCTAAAGACTTCAAAGCATCAAGTTCATTCGTTGGATTATCTTCTATATCTGATGGATTTAGTTGGCAAACTGAAGAAGGTCTTAAAGTTCTATTTGAGCTTATAGACGATCCTTTAGCAATCGGAGCTGATGGTAAGAAGTATTATAATGGAGCTGTACTCTATTATAATAGAATTCTTAATCCTAGTTCATTACCTATCAATGGATTATTAATAGATGATCCTGATGGAGATTTATGTAATGGACTTAATGGATTGAATTTATTAGGAGTGGATGCTAATTTCTATCCTTGGACTGATAAAGGTGACGGAAGATTAGCTAATCCAGGTACTAATGGTAGACCTGATGAAAATTCATGGTTACAAGAAGGATCTAAGCTATATGCATTATGGAAGATCTTTAATGAAAATTCAGAGGATCCTTCTAAGTTAGCTACAAAGACTCAGTTCTTTAGTGAGATGTTTAATCAATTTAATAACGCTATAATTGAATAATATGAATAAGTCTAGTGATACTATATCAGGAGGAGTTAGAGTATCTGAAATGACTCCTATAACTGATTTGAATCAGGAAACATTAGAACATATTCTGATCCCTACAGTAGATATTAATGGTGACAATAAGAATCCTAAATCTATCTCAATGAAAGTACTGAGGGATGGATTAAAGGAGGATTTTGCAGGTTACCATGCAATTACTTGTGCAGCATTCATTAATCTAATGAATAATGCAGAATTAGATCCTAATATAAAATACGTCTTATCTGATTTTAAGTCATACATGTGGGTACCTGGTATGCTTAGATCAAGTAATGATGTATTTAATACAATGACTAATGTTGATGTATTAGCAGATGATTATATTGATATTCATCCTGTATTAACTGCATCAACTCCATCTATCTTGAATGAAAGAGGATTCCTTATGGAGTATCCTCATATTCAGATTGTATGGAAGTATGTCAAGACTACAGATCCTTATTATGGTAATGGAAGATTTCCTAGTCAAGCTTATAGCTTAGGTATCATAGATAGGATGATTGATACAGTCAGAAACATTGATTGTGGATTTGATTATATTAATGCTGTAGTTAGAATCCCTGGCATGGGAGGATGCTATATACCTCCTGCAGTTAGAACTCGAGCTGCAATTATTAATCCTACTGAGTATTTTGAAGTAGCTCGATTCTTTGGTAATCAGTACAGAAATGGTAGCTTCTACGCTCTCACTAATGGTGCAGCTGACTGGAGTCCAATAGCAGATAATACTATTAACTTCTTGGAGGAATTTTATGATTTATTCTTAAGAGGTCGAGCTGATGAGACTGAAATATCTGAGATTCCTAAGTTAGAACTTCAATACTATGATAGAGGAATTACTTCTACAAAAGCTAATTCAGATGAGTATATTAATAACTCAAGATCATTTGATAGCTTAGCATTTTGGGGAGCAGATAATATTGAACAAGGTAGAATAGCTACATTCTTCTGCTATCGTGATTTCTTCTTTAGTCCAGGTAATGATAAGGCTGATAAGGTCAAGAATATATCTATTGATAGGAGTCCTATAGTTACAGATACTACTCATAGCTATTATCGAAAGAGTAATGTACCTATTGTAATCCTTGCAGGAGGTAGATATTTCTTCGATGGAGCTAATGTTCAGAAATATGGATATTATCAAGGTTCTTATGAATTCAGTGATATTCATATTTACAAGTCAGACTTCATTTACATAGGAAGATACGATCAATTACATCATAATGTAGCTTCTATTGATATTCGATACTCATTTGGTATTAACCTATCTAAGGTTTATGGAGATTGTAAGATTGTAGAATCTAACTTCTTGAAGATCTATGAGTTATCTAATTCTTCATTCTTCCGAGTACATTATAGTGCAGGATGGAAGATAATCAATTCTAACCTTGATAGATGCTGTAATATTAGAGTATCTCAAATAATCAATTCTAAGCTATTTAGATGTACTGATATAGCTACTCTCTATAGAGGATCTCATATCTCTAATTCTGAGTTAAGCAATGTTAGTATCAATGACTTGGAACATAGAGTGACTGAGCTTAATAGTTTAGGTGTACATAAATATGGTTATGTAGGTAATATATTCGATGTAGTATCTAATTGTAAGTTTGACTTCCTTAATGGATTTAATAACAATAAATCATTTATGACTGTAGAAGGTGTAGTCGGATTGATTAATTGTGAATTTAGTCATTTAGGTAAGTTATTGATAGCATTAGGTACTAATGTAGCTCTTGATTTTAGTCCTTCTAGTACTGCTTATAGAGCTGATGTTACATTCCCATCTAATCCTACTAATAACTTCTCAATGATTGACTACCCTTGGTTAGTTGATTCATTGAAAGTTAGAGGAGATGGTGAGAATTGGGATCTAGCTTTATGTTGGAAGATCAATTCTGAAGGATCTCCTCTTAGTGTATCCTATCCTTATCCATTCTGTCCTATTAAACATTTAGATATTCTGTATAATATGCAGAATAAGATCCTAATGAGGACATTTATGGATCCTGAGTTAGAAGATTCTAATTTATCAATTAAAACTTATTAAGCTATGAAACTATTTATGTTGAAGGTAGCTTATAGTTCATTGAAAGGATTAGACTACCTTGTAGGGATTGCACTTACTGTTGCTATTATTGTTGTAATTAGTATCATACTTTGATG
>Ga0256869_1000315_pt1 | contig 18756 bp, 15 predicted proteins | sample RumenRJG_05RNA_FD_186096 | JGI IMG/M metagenome (GOLD analysis project Ga0256869, IMG submission 186096) | Metatranscriptome of bovine rumen microbial communities from Lethbridge, Alberta, Canada - Rumen RJG_05 (Metagenome Metatranscriptome) | ecosystem: Host-associated > Mammals > Digestive... | reverse complement strand
CGAGGCTGAAGAGCGTCGTCCGGCGGCAGCTGAGCAGCCTGCCGGTCCGCCTGCAGCAGATTCTTTCAAAAATAACGTCTGCCGCCGCCCGGGCTGCCTGCAGCGCTTGTCACGGTCAGGATAAATTATGAATTTTTAGCCTTTCCCAAGGAACTTTTTGGCTTAAATTTAATCTAAAATAGATATTCAATCTCATGGGAAAATCGTGAAAAAGTTAATCGCACTCCTGGTCCTGCTGGCAGCCGTTGCCGGCGGCATTCTCTGGTACAAATCAATACATTCAGACAAAAAGCCCAATTACATGACCGTTGACGTCTCACACGGCGAAATAATCGAGCAGGTTCTGGCCACCGGCAGCATCTCCGGCATAAAGGAAGTCAACGTCGGTGCCCAGGTATCAGGTCAGGTGCAGAAGCTCTATGTTGACTACGGGGATCAGGTCAAGAAAGGCCAGCTTCTTGCCATCATCGATCCCCGCCTCCAGGAGAACGATTTAAAGACAGCAAAGGCATCATACGAAAGCGTCAAGGCAAACATCAGATCAAAGAACATTCTACTGAAGCGCCAGCAGAAGGAGCTCGAGCGCCAGAAGCGCCTCCGGGCAAAGGATGCCGGCTCGGAGTCAGATTACGATGATGCCGAGTCAGCCGTGCAGCAGACCGCCGCGGACATCGACGCGCTGAAGGCTGAGCTCAGGCAGGCAGAGATCAAGGTTTCAACCGCCGAGACCAATATCGGCTACACCAAAATCACCGCTCCCATTGACGGCATTGTCATAGCCATCGTCACCGACGAGGGACAGACCGTCGTATCAAACCAGAGCGCGCCTACAATCCTCAAGATAGCTGACGTCGACACGGTTACGGTAGAGGCCGAGGTCAGCGAGGCTGATGTCATCAAGGTAAAGCCCGGGCAGAAGGCCTGCTTCAACATCCTAGGAGATCCGGATACGAAATACTGCAGCACGCTCAGGAACATCGAGCCGGCGCCGGAGTCGGAAAGCTCCTCAACGACATCAAGCTCATCCTCGAGCGACAGCTCGTCAGCCATCTATTACAACGCGCTCTTTGACGTCAAGAACCCTGACCATATCCTGAGAAAATCAATGACAGCAGAGGTGCAGATCCTGATAAGCGAGAGCCGGAACGTCAAGAGGATCCCCATTTCAACCCTCAGGGACAGCCTTGGCAACCATAAATACACCGTAATGGTTGTAGGCAGGGACGGGCACGCTGAAAAGAAGACTGTCAACGTCGGCAAGATGGATGAGGTTTACGCGGAGATAACTGACGGAATAGAGGATAACGACAGGATAATCGTCGGTGATGACATAGAGAAAACCGAGGCTGAGACTATCCAGGCTGAGGAAGAGCGGCACAGCAAGCGGAAGCCGAGATAAGGAGAAGTAAATGAACAAGCCTCTTCTTTCTGTGAGCGGACTTGTCCGCTCCTACGGCAACGGCGGCTCAAAGGTTGATGTCCTCAAGGGCATCAGCCTGAAGATCTACCCCGGAGAGATGGTTGCCATTATCGGGCAGTCCGGCTCGGGCAAGTCAACGCTGATGAACATCCTCGGCTGCCTCGACCGTCCGACGGGCGGCGACTACCGGATAAACGGCATTTCCACAAAAAGCCTGTCAAATGACGATCTTGCAGCCCTCAGGCGCAACTATTTCGGCTTCATCTTCCAGCGCTATCACCTTCTCACGCATCTTTCGGCGAAGGACAATGTGGAAATTCCGGCCATTTATGCCGGGACATCCAGCAAAAACCGTGACGAGCAGGCAAAGAAGCTTCTGACCAGGCTCGGTCTTGGCGAAAGGATCGACTATATGCCGGGGCAGCTCTCCGGAGGCCAGCAGCAGCGAGTCAGTATAGCGAGAGCTCTGATGAACGGCGGAAAGGTGATTCTTGCAGATGAGCCTACCGGCGCGCTTGACTCAAAAAGCGGACTCGAGGTGATGAAGATCCTGAAGGAGCTGAACAGCCAGGGACACACCGTAATAATTGTCACCCATGACAGATCAATAGCGGCAAACGCTCCGCACATCATCGAAATCAAGGATGGCGAGATTGTCGGAGACGTCTGGAACAAGGACAAATTCTTCACCAGGGAGCAGGAGCAGGCCTACAGCGACTCTGCGGCAGACAGCGCCGGAGAGGGCGGCGCCGGTGAAGAGCCTGACGGGGAGACCGGTAACACCGGAAAAATGATTTCCGATCTCGATCGCAGTCTTACAGGCAGAACCGCCTTTTTCGCCGGACTCGGAAGGTTCGGCGAGGCGTTCAAGATGGCATGGATTGCCATGGTAAGCCACAGGATGAGAACCCTTCTCACCATGCTGGGAATTATCATCGGCATAGCGGCAGTAGTCAGCATAGTTGCCATAGGACAGGGTGCCACAGAGGAAATCATCAACAACATCAACTCCATCGGCACGAATACCATAAGAATCATGCCCGGCAAGGACTGGGGCGACATGAGGGCCGGCAAGATAAAAACACTGTCGACCAACGACATGGAGGCCCTTAAGCAGCAGGTCTACACCGACTCGGTTACGCCGAGCGTCACGTCAAGCCAGATCTTGAGATACAACAGGGCAGAGGCCAACGGACAGATCATGGGCGTAAGCAGCGAGTATTTCCGGGTAATGGGACTGTCGTTCGCCTCAGGCAGCACTTTTACCGAAAAGCAGGTGAAGGGGATAGCCCAGGTCTCGGTAATAGATGACAATACCAGGCAGAAATTCTTCAACGGCATCGACCCGATCGGAAAAGTAATCCTGCTCGGCAAGGTGCCGACCGTAATAATCGGCGTGCTGAAGCACGATGACGGCGGTTTCGGTGCAAGCGACAACCTGACCGTTTATATACCCTACACCTCGGCGCAGACCAGAATAACAGGCGCGCGATATCTTTCCACGATTATCCTCAGGGTCAGGGACGGAATGAGCAGCGCCGTTGCCGAAAAGTCAATCGTAAGCTTTCTCACGAAACGCCACGGAGCCAAGGACGTCTTCACCAGAAGCTCTGACACGATAGTAAAGACTATCTCCAAAACCTTCGGAACCATGACACTCCTGGTCTCTGCCATAGCGGTAATTTCCCTTATCGTGGGAGGAATCGGCGTGATGAATATCATGCTTGTCTCCGTAACCGAGAGAACAAAGGAAATCGGCATAAGAATGGCGGTAGGAGCCCGGAAGTCGGACATTCTCCAGCAGTTCCTTATAGAGGCAATCCTCGTGTGCCTGTTCGGAGGCATTCTCGGAATAATCCTCTCGTTCGGAATCGGGGTGGTATTCTCGATGCTCTCCGCAAGCATGCGCATGATTTTCTCTGTAGTTTCAATTGTGCTGGCTGTTACCTGCTCCACGCTTATAGGCGTTATCTTCGGATATCTGCCGGCGAAAAACGCGGCCAAGCTCGATCCTATCGTAGCTCTCGCAAGAGAATAGGCAGGTGCTATTTTGAATAAAGGTAATAACGTGTTTCACTTGCTCAAGATCACAACGATAACGGCAGCAGCTGCGCTGCTCTGCTCCTGCTCTCTGCTCAGGACCGAGTACGTGCGTCCCAGCCTCGACGTTCAGACAGCCTGGGAAAACGGAATATCAGAGTCTGTCAGCAGCACAAACGCAGACTCGCGCTTCTGGGAGAGCTTCAGGGATCCGGTACTCAGCGGGCTTATTGATACGGCCCTCAAGTCAAACTATGACTACCAGGCGGCGAGCGAGAGGGTACTGCAGGCTTTTTACAATGCGAAGCAGACTGGCACAAACATAAATCCCACTGCAAGCGCATCGCTGTCAAGCGGAAGGACCTGGATGTTTTCTGACGGCAAGGACGTCGCCAACTCGTCCTCTTCCTCATTCGGAGTTTCATACGAGGTTGACCTGTTCGGCAGGCTGAAGGCTGAAAGAGACAGCGCAGCCCACACTTACCAGGCCTCGGAGGAGGATCTCCAGGCAACCAGACTCTCGCTCATATACCAGACTGCCGATTACTACTGGAATATAGGCTATTACAATGATCTTCTCAGGCTTAACCGGGAAAACCTCAGGGACTCGGAGAATATACTGGAGATTATCCGGGAAAAGTATGACAGCGGAAGCGTTGCCAGGTACGAGCTTCTTGAAATAGAGCGCAATGTGCTTTCTGACAGGAAGACCATAGAGGAGAATTCCGAGAATTTAAAGAAGCTGAGCTACGAGCTCTCGTCTCTTATGGGCATGGTGCCCACGTCAGGCAATAAAACAGGGTATTCAGTAACAGGCCTGTTCGTTCCTGAGGTAAAGCCGGGAATTCCTTCAGATATTCTGATCAACCGGCCTGACATCAGGGCTGCCGAGGAAGAGGTCAAGGCGCAGCTTGCGAATGTCGACGTGAGCCGCCTCAGCTTTCTTCCGTCCTTTTCCCTGACAGGTCTTCTCGGAACAGCCAGCAATGATCTGATCTCATTTTCCGGATCCCCGAAGGGGCAGGTCGGAGGAAGCATCACCTTCCCTTTCCTGAACTTCAACCAGCTGAACTATGCCCTTAAGGGAGAGGAGTCGGCATACCGGGCAAAGGCAGCTGATTTTGTCGGCACCTACTATAAGGCGCTTTCCGAGGTTGAGTCAGCACTCGCGAAGCTCAAGCGCATCCGGAGCACCATGGAGCTTGTTAAGTCAGATCTTGAAAAAGCCCGGGAAATGGAGAAAATCTATCTCGAAAGATACAGAAGCGGGAACATCGAGCTGAAGGACTATCTCGAAATGAGGGAGAAAAGGCGCACCCAGGAAATAAACTATCTGTACGAGAAATATGAAAGTCTCTCCACAACGATGGAACTGTATAAAACCCTGGGCGGCAGGGCAGGTTAAATGTTTCTAAGAAGAATTTTTGTAAAAGGGTTCAAGGGCATTAATGAGCTGAATGCCGATTTTTCGCTCTCTTCCGCCTTAATCGGAGAGAACGGATGGGGCAAGTCTTCATTTCTGCGGCTCTTCAGGAAGGTTTTCTCCCCGAACGGAAAGATATCCTTCAGCAAGGAGGATTTCAATTCCTCATGCGCCTGTGCTGACAAAGTGAGCGGCAGCAGGGGTATCCTGATTGAACTCCTGTTCTGTGAGCAGTATTTCGGAGAGGTGACAAAGTCTGCCGCACTGCAGAAATTCAGCAAATACTGGCAGCGCGGCAGCGATGATCTTCTGTGCATCCATCTCAGGATCACGTCATGCCTGAGCAGGGAGCAGATAGCTTCATCGTGCGGCTTCGTCACCGGCAATGACTACGATACCAGCGATAATGACCTGTTCTATTCCTTCGTGCATCTCGTACCGGTGCTTGTCATCAAGGACAACCGAATGTCAGAGCTCCCTTCGGCCGAAGTCCAGACACAGGCCGGAGAGAAGTGGCGGAGGGATCTCATCAGGCTGTCAGAGAGACTGCTCGTGGAGGATGAGGGAAGGCTGAGCAAAAAGGAAGCTGACGAGGCTATTTCTGCAATTGACTATATCATGACCTCCTTTTTCGGAGAGCTCAAGCTCTCAAGAAGGTACAAATTCAGAAGTTACCGCGACATAGCGTCAAAACCTGTATCGCTCGGGGATTTCTCGTCACTCAGGAAATACGTAAATTATGCCAGCAGCAAATCGTGGAGAATTGTTCTCACAATAATCGCCGGCATGGTCCTGAAGACCAAATCCCATATAAACTTTTCGCATGAGGTATACCCGATACTTCTTATAGAGGACCCGGAAAGCCGCCTTTATCCGAACTTCCTTATCCTCTTCATGTCAATCATACTCAAGCTGCCGACCCAGAAGATCATTACGACGAACTCGAGCGATGTGCTTACCTGCATGAATCTGTCCGAAATCAAGAGGATAAGCCATGACGGTCCGGGACAGAAAAGCAGCTTCATCAACGAGATAAATTTTTCCTCAGATGAGATAAGGCGCCTTTCGTACCATGTGCGAATGACCAGACCTTCAAGCTTTTTTGCCAGAGTCTGGCTGCTGGTGGAAGGGGAGACGGAAATCTGGCTTATTCTCAAGCTCTCGGAAATACTCGGGTTTTCACTGATCGGGGAGGGCATCCGGCTCATCGACTTTGCCCAGTGCGGCATTACGCCTCTGGTCAAGGCCGCTGATCAGCTCCGGCTCGGCTGGTTCGTCCTCGCAGACGGCGATGAGGCCGGCAGGCATTACCAGGCCAAAGTGATTGATTTAATCGGCGACCAGGGCAGGGCTGATGAGCATATAACGGTGCTTCCTTCGCTTGATATAGAGCATTTCCTTTATGAAAACGGCTTCGAGCAGGTTTTCAGACGGGAGTCCGGCATCGGAACATCACAGAATTACACGGAAAATAAGATAATTGAGCTTGCCATACATCATAAAAGCAAGCCCGGGCTTGCGCTGTCTGTAGTTGAGTTCGCGGAAAGAAACGAAGGGAAAACCATTCCCCAGCTGTTCCAGAATATCTTTTCCAGACTGGTTGGCATGGCAAAAAACAGGGGGTAGTTTCTCATATGGGTTCTCCGGCTGTTTTTCTCGATCGCGACGGCGTTATAAATGTGGACGTCGGCTACCTTTACCGTCCTGAGGAATTCAGGTTTATCGAAGGTTCTGCCGAGGCCCTGCGGATCATGAAGCAGAAGGGCTGGAAACTGGTCGTGGTCACCAATCAGTCAGGAATAGCCAGGGGGTTCTACACCGAGCAGCAGTACCTGGTTCTTGACAGATATATGAGGGATCAGCTCTCCGGCATGGGAGCCGCTCTTGACGGCTCCTACTATTGCCCGCACCATCCGGAATTCGGCCCGGACAAATACAGGAAAGTCTGCAGCTGCCGGAAACCGAAGCCCGGCATGCTTCTGAAAGCTGCGGAGGATCTGGACATTGACCTTGGAAGATCCTATATGGTCGGTGACCGGTACTCGGATCTGCTCGCAGGGAGAAACGCCGGTGTCGCGAAGACTGTTCTCGTCAGGACCGGTGAGCCTGTGACTGGGGAGGCTGCCGCAGCGTCTGATTATGTTCTGAATAACCTTTTAGAGCTCGCGGATTTCCTGCCTGAAGTGAAACAGAACAGAAATTAATTGACTATCCAATGAAAAACTAATAGAATAGCGTCCGTTGAATGACAAATCGCGGGAGTAGTTCAGTTGGTAGAACGCGACCTTCCCAAGGTCGATGTCGCGGGTTCGAGTCCCGTTTCCCGCTCCAGTCAGTCATTCGTCAGTACATCATATTTTTTCAATTCGGAATATTCCTGCATTGTAAGAAAGATTTTTTTCAGAGCCGCATAATTTCAGTCCTGACAGGAAAAACATGATGCAGGGAATTTTCCCAGAATGCTGGTTTGAAGAATGAAGGCCGGATAAATATCATCCCTGTCACAGATTTTTACGTTTTATGTCATATTAAAATTTTCTAATAGACTAAAACTTCATTCATCTTTATAATATTGTGTGTTTTTCGTAACTTATGGTATGAGTGACAGCTCATAATCGTTTTATTGAGGTTAAAGATGCAGGCTACTGTTACAACTTCCAATGGTCTTGAGAGGGTAGTTAATTTTACCGTCCCCGCTCAGGATTTTGAGAAGGCTCTGGATGAAAAGATTAACTATTTAGCCAAGAACCGCCGTGTTGCCGGTTTCAGGCCGGGAAAGATCCCCAGATCAGTTGCTAGAAAGTATTTCGGTGCCGAAGCTAATAACGCAGCTTTCAACGATATTGTTGACAACAGCCTGAGAGAGTTCTTCTCCAACAACAATGTTAACCCTGCCGGAAGACCCTCCATCAAGGTTACCCAGTGGCCAGCCAACGACAAAGAGGCTATCTTCGAGGCTTCTTTTGAGGTAATGCCTGAGATCAATCTTGCTGACTTCAAGTCGGTAAATATCGAGAAGCCTGTATGCACCGTCAATGACTCCGATGTAGACGAGCTTATTGAGAAGCTGCGCCACATGCGCGCCACCTGGAATGAGACTGATGCTGCGATTGAGAACGGCAACAAGGTCAAGGCTGAGGTACAGATGTTCGTTGAGGACAAGCCTGTAGGAGCAAAGCCCGAGCCGGTTGAGCTCATCATCGGCAGCGCAAACATCATTCCTGAGCTGAATGCTGCTTTTGTCGGCCACAAGAAGGGCGACAAGTTCGACGTCAATATCAAGGTTCCTGAGTCCTATCCCAACAAGGAGTTTGTAGGCAAGGATGCAGTTTACAAGCTCGAGGTCAAGGAAGTTATGACCGAGATCCTCCCTGAAGTCAATGCTGATTTCATCAAGGCTCTGGACGTTAAGAGCGGCGAAGTAGAGGATTTCAGGAACACTCTCCGCACCAACATGGAAAATCAGCTCAAGCCCATGCTCAAGAGCCGCGTAAGAAGCGTTGTATACGAGGCACTTCTTAAGGCCAACAACATCGAGATGCCGAAGAGCCTTGTTCAGGCTACTGCACAGCAGAACCTTGACAACGATGTTGCAAACTACAAGAAGAGAATGAAGCACGAGCCCAAGCTTCCTGCTGACATCATCAATACCTACAAGGCCAGAGCAGAGAATGATTTAAGGCTTTCCTTAATTGTTGAGAACCTTATCTCCAAGAACAATATCGCAGTCAATACTCCCGAGGTAAAGTCCCTGATTGAAGATGATGCCCGCCTGTACGACACTCCGGATGAGTTCGTGAAGTATCAGCTCGGAGATGCCAATGCACTCGCCAGATACCGCGAGATCGCTCTCGAGAACAAGGTTGTTGATTTTGTTCTCAGCCAGGCTAATGTTACCGAGAAGAGTCTGAAGTTCAGTGATGTAGTAAATTCACGTCAGTAATTCTTTTCACCAAGTACGGCAGGGCGGGAGCAGTGTATCCCGTACCTGCTTTTTTTTAATAATTTCAGGTTGAATTTATGGAAAAGAAGTTACGTAATTTATATATTCCCATGGTTGTCGAGCAGACCTCCCAGGGCGAAAGATCATTCGATATCTACTCAAGACTGCTCAAAGAGCGCGTGATCTTCCTGACAGGCGAAGTCGAAGACCATATGGCGGATCTTATTGCCGCACAGCTTCTTTTTTTGGAGTCAGAAGATCCTTCCAAAGATATATACCTGTATATAAATTCCCCCGGCGGATCAGTCACAGCCGGCATGGCAATTTACGATACCATGCAGTTCATCAAGCCTGACGTATCAACCCTGTGCCTCGGCATGGCAGCTTCCATGGGAGCATTCCTGCTTGCCGGAGGCGCAAAGGGCAAGCGCTTTGCTCTGCCGAACTCAAACATCATGATCCACCAGCCTCTCGGAGGTTTCCAGGGACAGGCTTCCGATATCCTGATTCATGCCCGTGAGATTGAGCGCACGAAGGCTACAATGAACAGGATCCTGTCCGAGAATACCGGAAAGCCCCTTGAGGAGATCGTCAAGGATACCGATCGTGACAACTTCATGACTGCAGATGAGGCAAAGAGCTACGGTCTGATTGATGATGTCATTACTAAGAGAGTTAAGTAAGGGAAGATCATATGACTGATAAAATCGATCAGGATTCAGCTCCCTGCTGCTCATTCTGCGGGGCAAAAAAAGGAGAGTGCGGGGTGCTTCTCAAGGGTCCCGGCAATCTTTTTATCTGCGAGTCATGCGTCAAGAGCTGCTATGACTACGTCACGCAGGAACACGAGAAACAGAAGAAATCCGTTGGATTTTCTCAGAGCAGGCTGCCTACACCGGTTGAAATCAGGAAGCATCTTGATGAATATGTCATCGGACAGGATTATGCAAAGAAGGTTCTGTCGGTTGCCGTATACAATCACTACAAGAAAATAAGATCCAACAACATCAGTGAAGATGTTGAGCTCGAAAAGTCCAACATCATATTGATTGGACCCACCGGATCGGGAAAGACACTGTTTGCGAGAACGCTCTCAAGGTTCCTTAACGTTCCCTTCGCAATTGCTGACGCTACAACGCTCACGGAGGCAGGCTATGTCGGTGAGGACGTGGAAAATGTCATCCAGCGTCTCCTGCAGAATTGCGACTATGATCCCGAAAAGGCAAAGAGCGGAATTGTCTATATCGATGAAATAGACAAGATTGCGAGGAAAAGCGAAAACCCCTCAATCACCAGGGACGTTTCAGGTGAGGGGGTTCAGCAGGCCCTGCTGAAAATCATCGAGGGAACAGTCGCCTCCATTCCCCCTGCTGGCGGCCGCAAGCATCCGAACCAGGAATGCATCCAGGTAGACACATCGCATATCCTGTTCATATGCGGCGGTGCTTTCTCAGGACTCGACAAGATCATAAAGAAGCGCACTGCGGCAAATGTCGGAATCGGCTTTAATGCAGACGTGAAGGACGAAAATTCTGATGAGGAGCTTTCCGAGCTTTACAGCAAAGTTGAATCTGAGGATCTCGTCAAGTTCGGACTCATTCCTGAGTTCGTCGGAAGACTGCCGATAATCGCATCTCTCAATGAGCTGGATGAAAATGCCTTGGTCAAGGTCCTGACTGAGCCGAAGAATTCTCTCGTGAAGCAGTTTGTCGAGCTTTTCAAAATGGAAGGCGTCAAGCTTACCTTTACAGAGGACAGCCTTGTCTCCATTGCCAAACAGGCAATCAAGAAGAAAACCGGAGCAAGAGGCCTTCGCTCAATAGTGGAGTCGATCCTGCTTGATACTATGTACGAGCTGCCTTCCCAGTCAGACGTGTCAGAGGTAATAGTAAACGGCGAGGTCGTAGACAAGGGAATCAAGCCGATTATTGTACGAGGCACAGCAGCCTAGCAGGATACTGGCAAACAAGCAGCCCGGCCGGAGCCGGGCTGCTTGAGTCTGCGGATTGCTGAAGTGCGCAATTTGCGCATGCGTATAATATAATTGCCAAGTTTGTAAGTTATTTGAATTCCAGGTATGGCTAAAACCGGCTGTTAAAGCATAGTAAAATAACTTAAGTTTTGTCAGCCCTGAACGAGGTCTTCACGGACGGATCTCTGATAAAAAGGGTTTGTGTTTGGGAGATTTATCATCATGCTGATGATGGAACGAATGAGTGCATTCGCACATGGTACAACAGCAAAGATCCTTTTTGTCGTAATAATGATTTCCTTCTCCGTATGGGGCGTCGGTGCTTATGTTCAGGGCCATGCTGATCTTGATCCTGCGGAAGTCAATGGGGTAACCATACCGGGCAATTATTTCCAGAATAAATTTGAAATCAGGAAACGTGAGCTGAGACAGCAGCTCGGCTCCAATTATTCCAAGCTTGCATCAAACGAGCAGTTTATGCAGAGCCAGAAGGAAGCTGTCCTTGATTCAATGATTAATGACGAACTGATTACCCAGCAGGTCAAGAAGCTCGGAATCTTCGTCGGATTCAACCAGGTCAAGAATCAGATCATGCAGTTTGACGAGTTCAAGGAAAACGGCAAGTTCAGCCAGAAGAAGTTCGAAGAAGTCCTTCTGCGCACCAGCTACCAGAACCCTGATCAGTTCGGCGAGGCTCTGAGGAGCGATCTCCAGATTCAGACCTATACCAACGCATTCAGCAATGATGCTTTTGCTCTGCCTTATGAGGTAAAGCAGATTTCCGATATTCTCGGACAGAAAAGAGAAGTTACTGTCAGACAGATTCCCCTGTCCGTCGTTGAGGAATCAATCAGTGTCTCTGATAAGGAAGTTTCCGACTACTACAATGCCCATACCAGTGACTACATGAATCCAGAGTCAGTCAAGGTAAGCTATGTAGAGGTTACCGCAAAGGATCTGGCCGAGAAAAAGGAGGTCCCTGAGGAAGAAATCCAGAAGTACTACAAGGACAACCAGGCAAAGTTCACCAAGAAGCCTACTTATCATGTTGCTCACATCATGAAGGCTGTAAGCAGCGACAGCGACGATCAGAAAGCAAAGGCAGCTATCGACGATATCTACTCACAGCTTCAGAAAGGCGCAATTTTTGAGGAGCTGGCCAAGAATAACTCGGACGATAAGGTATCTGCCACCAAGGGCGGTGATCTTGGTGTTGTAGAGGAAGGAACCGAGCAGCCTGAATTTGAAGATGCTGTAAAGCTGTTAAGCAAGGACAATATCTACTCCAAGCCTATCAAGACCAAATACGGTTACCACATCATCAAGTTCATTGACAAAACTAAAGGTTCTGTCAAGCCTATTGCGGAAGTTCATGACGAGATAAAGCGTACTCTTCAGAACAACGGCGTAGAGGAGGCTTATGCAAAGCTCAAGAGCGATGTGGTCGACAAGTCCTTCTCGAATCCTGAGTCTCTTGACTCCCTGGAGGATCTCGGGCTTAAGGTCAAGACTTCAGAGTTCTTTGACAAAAATACCAGCGTTGCTCCTTTCAGCAACCAGAAGCTTTTGAATCTCGCATTCAGCAAGGAGTTCAGGGATGCAAACCAGAATTCCGAACTGATTGAGATCACTGATCATTCTTCTGTAATCATCCATCCACTTGAGTACAAGGCCTCTTCAGCAAAGCCGCTGAGCGAGGTAAAGGATTCGGTTGTTGAGTCTGTCAAGAAGGACAAGGCCAAGACCGAGCTGATGAATATTGCTGATAACTATCTGAAAAACGCTTCAGATGAGAAAGCTGTCTCTGAGCTGACCGCCAAATACAAGATTGAGACCAAGGAGCCTGAGCTTCTGGACCGCTACTCGAAAGAGTACGGAAGTGATGTTTCAGCTGAAATCTTCAAGATGGCCAAGCCTGCCGGAGACAAGAAGAGCACAATCAAGGTATACGATCAGTCGGGCAATCTCCTGATAGTCACTCTGAACAAGGTTGAGCAGGCAGACAAGGCAGGCACTTCTGAAAACGGTCTTATTCAGAATACGCTTACTCAGGTTAATTCCGGAAAGGATCAGCGCGCTCTGATCAGCCAGCTGCATGCTGATGCAAAGATTAAGATCAACAAGGCAGCTCTGAAGAGCGCCCAGGATTAAGCTGATTCAAATTCTGGTTTAATGAACTGCCAGCTTCAATTCTCATTGAAGCTGGCATTTTTGTCTTCAGGAACTTTGTCAGACAATTCGAAATGACAGGGCGGCGTTCATACCTGCTAAAAAGGACAGTGTCATTCAGTCAGATTTTTATGAAAAATTCAGATTTTGTGTAAGACATGGATCTAATTTTTCATAACGCGTATCTATACCGCCTCCAAATGTCTGGTTTATAATCTTTCAGTTAGAAAAGCAGCTATTTTTCTTAGGGGTAAAGCATTGATTTCAGTTTTTCTGGTTGATGACATGTCCTTGGTAAGGACCGGTATTAAGCTGATCCTCGGGACTACGCCAAACATCAAGGTCATAGGAGAAGCTGATTCCGGAGAGGAAGCTGTCGACTGGTGCAGGAAAAAACAGTGTGACGTGATCCTCATGGATATGGTCATGCCTGGGATTGGTGGCCTTGAGGCAACGAAGAAAATTCTCAGATACAACCCCGACGCCAAGATTATCGTTCTGACAATCCAGACTGAAGAGCCTTACCCGACCAAAATCATGCAGGCCGGAGCATCTGGGTTCCTGACCAAAGGCGCTGAGCCGGAGGAAATGATCAGGGCGATCAAGGATGTTGCCTCAGGAAAGCGCTTTATCTCTCCGTCCGTTGCCCAGCAGATAGCTTTGAGCAACGTTTCTTCAATTGATACAGAGAGTCCGTTCAAGTCGCTTTCAGAAAGAGAGCTGCAGATCACCGAAATGATAGCCAAGGGACTGAAAGCGGGCGATATAGCAGAAAGACTGAATCTGAGCCCGAAAACAGTAAACAGTTACCGGTACAGGATTTTTGACAAGCTGAATCTGAAGGGCGACGTTGAGCTTACACGTTTAGCTATCAGATGTGGAATTGTTGAAGATTGAATGAGATTTTTGACTACAAGTCCTTCTTAAAATTAGTGCCATCCAAACCTGGCGTTTACAGGATGTATGACTCGTCAGGCACAGTGATTTATGTCGGCAAGGCCAAGTCTTTAGTTAACCGTCTTTCAAGCTATTTCCAGAAAAACCTTAATTCTGTCAAAACGGCAAAGCTGGTAAGCCATATACATCACATAGAGTTTACGGTCACTTTCTCAGAAGCTGACGCTCTTATTCTCGAAAACAGCTTAATAAAAAAATTCAAGCCTCATTACAATATTCTGTTAAAGGATGACAAATCATATCCTTATATAATTCTGTCAAAAGACAGATACCCCAGGGTAGCGAAAGTCAGAGGCAAAAGAAGCCAGAACTACGAATATTTCGGGCCTTTTCCTGATTCAAGCTCGGTCAAGGCCAGCCTGAAGCTTATCCAGAACATTTTTCCAATAAGGCAGTGCTCGGATATTAATTTTCAATCACGCAAGAGACCGTGCCTGATGTATCAGATCGGAAAATGTCTTGCTCCATGTGTTCCGGGATACGTGACAGACAAGGAATATACAGAGCAGGTAAATCTCCTCAGGCTTTTTCTTCAGGGCAAGGACCAGACACTTCTCGAAAGCATCAGAAATAAAATGATTGCCTGCAGCGAGGAGCAGAAGTACGAAGAGGCAGCTGTTCTCCGCGATCAGATGAACGCGCTGAGGACTGTCCAGGAGCAACAGGTTATATCGGGCAATTCGGTCGATAAAATCGATATTATCGGCACCTCACTAATTGAGAACCAAGGCTGTATTTATGTGCTGTTCATCAGACGCGGAATAATAAACGGTACAAAAAGTTTTTTCCCTCAGGTTTTATGCCAGGAAACAGTTGAGGAGCTGCTTCTGAGTTTTATCCAGAGATATTATTTTGACAAATCAGCAGATCTCCTGCCGGATGAGATCATCATCGATAAAGAGCTTGATAATACCCAGCAGATCCAGGACGCGCTTTTCAAAACATCCGGGAAACATATCAGAGTCGCCTGGGACGTAAGAAGCGAGAGACTGAACTTTCAAAAGCTGGCAACATCAAATTCCTTGGAAGCGCTGAAACTTAACCTTGCAGAAAAATCTACCCAGCATGAGCGTATTGATGATCTTGAAAAACTTTTCCATCTGGATGAAGGAAAAGTCAGAAGGATGGAGTGCTACGATATCTCGCACATGATGGGAGAGTTTACTGTTGCCTCGGCTGTGGTCTTCGGAAGAGAAGGACCGATCCCGTCTGACTACCGCATATACAACATCAAGGGAATAAAGGGCGGCGATGATTTCGCTGCCATGCATCAGGTACTGACAAGGCGTTTCAGCAATATAACAGATTTATCGACGCTTCCTGACATAGTGTTCGTTGACGGAGGAAGCGGCCAGCTAACACAGGCTGAGGATGTAATCGGCAAATTCATTGAGGGAAAAAAGTACGGCAGCTGGCAGCCCCTGGTTATCGGAGTGGCAAAGGGCGAGGGAAGAAAACACGGTCTTGAAACGCTTATAAAGGCGTGGACCAGGGAAGAATACCATCTTCCGGAAGAATCTCCGGCTTTCCTCATGATTCAGCATATCAGGGATGAATCACACCGGTTTGCAATCACAAGACACAGAAACAAGAGGTCAAAGGGAAAGATCACAAGTGTACTGCTGAATGTCAAAGGCATCGGATCAGTTAAAAGGAAAAATCTCCTGGATTATTTCGGCGGATTCTCAGCGCTGAAGAGCGCATCTGTCGAGGAAATAAAGAAAGTCAGGGGAATCAATTCCGCCTTGGCTGAGAAAATTTACGAAACAATCCATTCCTGATCAGATACACCTTACCGGCTTAGGCAGTCCGGCGATTTTAGTTGCTATTTTGGCCGGACTGTCAGGAAACAGTTTCTGCAGGTACCTGCTGTTGCCGACATTCTCTCCGACCTCTTTCTTCAGCGCAGTGACCAAAGCACGGATTGACGGAGAAGTGTGGTACTTCTCATAAAAAGTTCTTAAAAAATTTATGACAAACCATCTTTCAGGCGTCAGGGCAATGTCAAGCTCTGCAGCAATGGCCTCTGCTATGACCGGAGTCCATTCCTCATAATTCTGTAAATATCCCTCACTGGTCCTTTTGATATCAGACAGAACGCTCGACATAAACCTCCTTCGGACTCATCACGCAAACAAGCCAATAAAATCACTGCTGTTTCAGTAAATAATCCTTCAGCCAGATTGACCATTTCCTTGCAATAGGCCTGATTTTTTTCTGATAATTCAGGTTGTATTCCGCAGTCCTTGAATGATAATTGGCGATTCTCTGCCAGTAGGTTCCCTTATCCTCGATCAAATGTCTTTTGATTTTATATGCAGCTACATAATAAGGAAAGCATCCGTCGGACTTCAGCATATCTTCTGTTATTCCATACTTTTTCAAATCAAGAAGATATGTTGAATTAATCTGCATTTTGCCTATATCGTAAGAGCCGTTTTTATTGTAATTAACTGAATTGACTTTGCCATTTTCTACTTTTGCCACCGCAATTAAAATGCTTGCGGGCACATCGTATTTCAGTGAGGCATCAATTGAACAGATAACTTCAGTCTGTTCGGCCGGAGGCAAGTCGCTTATCAGCATTGAAAACAATAAAACAAATAGTTGTTCCCGGAGGGAAATCAGAGATTAATCTATTATAGAAAGAACCGGGCTATATGTAAATTTGAATGAAGGTTTCTCTGTATCAGCTAAGATTCTTCTGAAAAGATATTGCAAATCCAGAATTATCTTGTATAATGTCCGCATTCGTTCTGCGGATGGGTGGTAGAGCGGTTGAATACACCGGTCTTGAAAACCGGCCAAGAGCAATCTTGCGTGAGTTCGAATCTCACCCCATCCGCCATCTCAAGTTAACTTCCGATTTCCTTTTAAATCATAAAGTTTCCCCCAAAAGGGCAATCCCAGATAAAGGTATCTATTCTCACTGCCTGAACATCCTTTTGCTTGCCAGCAGTGATGAATTACTCAAAAAGCCCCTCGCTCAAAATCAATAAGTGCCAAATAATTTCTGGGAGAATTATTCCTGCTGACAGTCGACTAAAAATTTAACTTAAATCCAAAAATAGAATAAAAATTGTCTAATTCAGCAGATTAATAATTGTATAATCAGCCAAATTTATTTGATAGCAACTGTTGTTGAAACTTATGAACAAATATAACGACTTCAAGGCTGAAGTTTTCTTCGGTCCTGCAATAATAGGCGGAATAATCGGGATGTTTGTCTGCAGCTTCATAACAGTTATTTTTCTGTCAATTCTGTGCAATATCGCTCCGTCGTTTATCGGTCTTCCTGAACTAAGCTATGACTTTCTGCAGCAATCCGCAGTGCTGAGCATGATTGTCGGATTGTTCCTTGGCGCAACAATCGTTGAACGGATCGCAGAAGCTCATTCCTACAGATGAATCAGCTGGGCAAATCCAGAAAATCCAAAAGTTCAGTAAATCCCGGTACAGGCAGCAGCCTTTCCTTATTCAGTCTAATTAAGTTCGTATAATATACATTATGTTAAATTACGAATATAAGCGCATGGATAGTCTAACCAGTACTTTACCCGTTCCATCGATCACATTCCTCTGCTGATTTACCATAGGCCGCGAACTAAAACTCCATCAGCTTATCTGTCAGCCTCAGACAAAAAATTTCCGATTCAATGCCAGCATCTGAAACCGGCTCTTTGCACCGCAGGTGTCCTCAGGATTATTTATTTATCCAAGGCGTCCGCCTTGCATAAAAAACACAGGCCAGGCAATTATTTTTTTCAGCAGCAGGCAAATTTTTTTGCAGTTCATTTCATGGCAATTCAGCCCTGATGTGCGAATGTTTGGATTACGGTGGACAAGCAGCAGGACATCCAGCAGCTTTCGGAAAGGCAACGTGTCTGTCAGACATTAAATCCTGAATACATGCTGGCCGCAGAAGAACCCATTGCGCCAGTGATGCTGAAAGCAAAAATTCCCCTCTCTAGTTTTGATGCAATTGCGCATGAACTGCTTAATACCAAGCACGTTTATTTGGAGGACCCCGGAAAGACTAGACGAACTGGATCTGCACCAGTAGCCGAAGAAATTAAGAATTAAGGGAAATCAAAAGATAGAAATTAAAAATCAGGAAGTGGCGGTGAGAGAGAGATTCGAACTCTCGTTACCTTTCGGTAAACACACTTTCCAGGCGTGCTCCTTAAGCCACTCGGACATCTCACCAACGCGGTACATTTTAACCTTTTATTTTAAGATTTCAACCCCTTTTTAACATTTTTTCGTAATACTGGGAAAAATCGTTGCTGCAGCTGGGAAACATCCACCTTACGAACGCAGTCAGACTTTGCTAGAGACGAGCGTTCTCTCTTATTTAAGGCGACTTCAATGCACTGCCCTTTTCCTCGTTTTTCTCAGCCGTCCTATGCAAAAGCGCCAGAACGCTCAGAACTTAAAACCACCGGTTCCAATCTGTCAGTACGATTTTCGCAATATCGGCAAGAAACACGTTCCTCCCTTGGTAAACAACAGCTGTTCTTATTATCGAGCACCGACGGTCCGCTGAGGCCGGCCGATCCTCGCCCTGCCCGCTCTGAGAAAATCACCTGCGCAGCAGCCTGGTTTACAGATTTACAGTGCCTTATTTCAGAAACAGCAAAAATGATCGTATCAGGAGCAGCAGTAAACCAGACACTTGCCAGCTCCAGACAAATGCCTGATCAGTTTCACCTAGTATTATGTAACACGCGTTATTTCGTTTTTATGACCGCATACAAGGGGGCCTTAAGAGCCCCCTGAAAAACAGCCAACTGCTTTTATTCAAATTCAGGGTAAAGCCTTCTGAGTTTGAT
>Ga0256869_1000313_pt1 | contig 18804 bp, 33 predicted proteins | sample RumenRJG_05RNA_FD_186096 | JGI IMG/M metagenome (GOLD analysis project Ga0256869, IMG submission 186096) | Metatranscriptome of bovine rumen microbial communities from Lethbridge, Alberta, Canada - Rumen RJG_05 (Metagenome Metatranscriptome) | ecosystem: Host-associated > Mammals > Digestive... | reverse complement strand
CAGGAAACCAAGAACAGAAGCAACTGCAAATAGAATTGAAGCCAGAGGTTGCAACTGGAATGTATTCGAACCTGGCAATTGTGGCAAACACTCCGTCAGAGTTTGTTATTGACTTTGTAGCCATGCTCCCAGGTATGGCCAAAGCAGAGGTGCGTTCGCGCATATTGCTTACCCCTGAACATGCAAAGCGCTTGCTTTTTGCTTTGCAAGAGCGAATTCGCGGCTATGAGTCTCAGTTTGGAACCATCGACCTCCACCAACCAGAGCAGAAAGGACGTACTATAGCCCCGTTTGGGACAGGTGAAGCATAGTTCGTATATTAAAATCGCTTCTTAAATGTTAAATAATCTTAAATGATAGGCTTGTGGCCTAAAAAAGCGATTGAAAGGTAGTAAAAAACTTGCTGAAGGAACTCGCTGTTCCAAAGTTTTTTACTACCTTTGCACCGCTTTTTGGACTAATGTGCTCGGAGTGTGCCCATTCTGCAGCGCATAAATAGTGCGCCCATGGGGGTGATAAAGAGCGAATTGAATGCAAATAATTACATAAATATAAAAAACAAAAAACAAAATGCCTACTATTCAACAATTAGTACGAAAAGGTAGAAGGGTATTGGTAGACAAGAGCAAGTCGCCAGCTTTGGACTCATGTCCACAGCGTCGTGGTGTTTGTGTGCGTGTCTACACCACTACACCTAAGAAACCTAATTCAGCCATGCGCAAGGTTGCGCGTGTACGCTTGACAAACAAGAAAGAAGTAAACTCCTACATTCCAGGAGAAGGTCACAACTTGCAGGAGCACTCAATCGTGCTCGTACGTGGAGGTCGTGTAAAGGACCTGCCAGGTGTTCGTTATCACATCATCCGCGGTGCGCTCGATACCGCTGGTGTGGAAAGCCGCACTCAACGTCGTTCTAAATACGGCGCAAAGAGGCCAAAGGCTAAGAAGTAAAGAAAAGACAATAGCAATTTATTAACTGTTTGGTTTGACGGATCGCTAAGGATGGCCTTGAGTAAATGTTCGAGAGTGAACATTGAAGTCACACACAATGCAACCTCAGACTAAAAACCCAAACAAACAAAGACAATGAGAAAAGCTAAACCAAAGAAGCGTGTGATCCTGCCGGATCCCGTTTATGGTGACGTGAAGGTGACAAAATTTGTGAATCACCTGATGTATGACGGCAAGAAGAGTATTGCATACTCAATATTCTACAATGCACTGTCTATCGTTGAAAAGAAAATGAAGGATGCTGATAAGGCACCCCTCGAGATTTGGAAGAAGGCTCTTGATAACATCACCCCACAAGTGGAGGTGAAGTCTCGCCGTATTGGCGGTGCTACATTCCAGGTGCCAACTGAAATACGCCCAGACCGCAAAGAGGCTATTTCGATGAAGAACATGATTTCTTTCGCTCGTAAACGCTCGGGAAAGAATATGGCTGAGAAGCTCTCTTCTGAAATCATGGATGCCTTTAATGAACAAGGTGGCGCTTTCAAACGTAAGGAGGATATGCACAGAATGGCAGAGGCTAACCGTGCATTCGCACACTTCCGCTTCTGATAAGATGCAGTCACGTAAGTATGATAATAAGTATTAATAGGTATTAAGATTAAGGATTGTAATAAATATGGCTAAACGTGATTTGCATTTGACGCGCAACATCGGTATCATGGCTCACATCGATGCTGGTAAGACTACTACATCGGAGCGTATCCTGTTCTACACCGGATTGACTCATAAAATCGGTGAGGTGCACGACGGCGCTGCTACCATGGACTGGATGGAACAGGAACAAGAGCGCGGAATCACCATTACATCGGCTGCCACAACCACATACTGGAACTGGAACGACAACAAATACAAGATTAACCTCATCGACACTCCGGGACACGTGGATTTCACTGCAGAAGTTGAACGCTCGCTGCGTGTGCTGGACGGTGCTGTGGCTGCATATTGTGCTGTCGGTGGTGTTGAACCACAGTCAGAGACAGTGTGGAGACAGGCTGATAAATATAACGTGCCGCGAATCGGATATGTAAACAAGATGGACCGCTCGGGCGCCGACTTCTTTGAAGTGGTACGCCAAATGAAAGAAGTGTTGGGCGCAACACCATGTCCAATCGTTATCCCAATCGGTGCTGAGGAAAGCTTCAAGGGTGTCGTCGATCTCGTAAAGATGAAAGCCATCTACTGGCACGACGAAACCATGGGCGCTGACTATACAGTTGAAGATATTCCTGCTAACCTCATGAGCGAGGCAGAAGAATGGAGAGACAAACTGCTGGAGACTGCAGCCAATGCTGATGATAAGTTGATGGAGAAATACTTTGACGATCCTTCAACTATCACAGAAGAAGAAATCATTGCTGCTATCAGAAAGGCAACTGTGAACATGGAGATAACTCCAATGCTTTGCGGTTCTTCATTCAAGAACAAGGGTGTGCAGACTTTGCTTGACTATGTATGTGCACTGCTGCCTTCACCTCTCGACACTGCAAACGTGGTTGGTACTAATCCTACTACTAAGGAGGAGGAAGACCGCAAGCCAGATGAGGGAGACAAGACTGCTGCATTGGCATTCAAGATTGCTACCGACCCGTATGTGGGACGACTCACTTTCATCCGTGTGTATTCCGGTAAGGTGGTAGCAGGTTCGTATGTCTACAACAGCCGCTCAGGAAAAAAGGAACGTGTGTCACGTCTGTTCCAGATGCACTCAAACCACCAAAACCCTGTAGACGAAATATGTGCAGGCGATATAGGTGCTGTAGTGGGACTGAAAGACATTCATACAGGTGATACCCTCTGCGATGAAGACGCACCAATCGTTCTTGAGTCGATGGACTTCCCTGATCCGGTAATCGGTATCGCCGTAGAGCCAAAGACCCAGAAAGACCTCGACAAACTGTCGGTGGGATTGGCTAAGTTGGCAGAAGAAGACCCAACATTCACCGTAAGGACAGACGAACAAAGCGGACAGACCGTGATTTCGGGTATGGGCGAACTCCACCTCGATATCATCATTGACCGCCTCAAGCGCGAGTTCAAGGTTGAATGTAACCAAGGCAAACCTCAAGTGAACTACAAGGAAGCAATTACCAAGCCCGTCAACTTGCGCGAAGTATATAAGAAGCAGTCGGGTGGACGTGGAAAGTTTGCTGATATCATCGTTGAGGTTGGACCTGTTGACGAGGACTACAAGGAAGGCGGACTGCAGTTTGTGGATGAAGTGAAGGGTGGTAACATCCCGAAGGAATTCATCCCTGCTGTACAGAAGGGTTTCACCAACGCCATGACAAATGGGGTGCTCGGAGGTTTCCCAATGGATTCAATGAAGGTACGTCTGATAGATGGTTCGTTCCACCCGGTAGACTCCGATCAACTCTCGTTCGAGATTTGTGCGCTGCAGGCTTACAAGAATGCCTGCTCACAAGCCAAGCCGGTGCTTATGGAACCAATCATGAAGCTGGAAGTAGTAACTCCGGAAGAAAGCATGGGAGATGTGATAGGTGACTTGAACAAACGTCGTGGACAAGTGGAAGGTATGGATACCAGCCGTTCAGGAGCCCGTATAGTAAAAGCAATGGTGCCGCTGTCGGAAATGTTCGGTTACGTTACAGCATTGCGTACTATCACTTCAGGACGTGCAACATCAACCATGACATACGACCACCACGCACCTGTTTCAAGTACTGTGGCTAAAGCAGTGCTGCAGGAATGCGGAGGACGTGCCGACCTAGTATAATATATGAACATGTGAAGAGGGACGAGATAGCATACGACTCTTAGCTCGTCTCTCTGAACAAAAAAACGTAATAAACAAAACAAACAAAAACAATGAGTCAGAAAATTAGAATCAAACTTAAATCTTACGACCACAATCTCGTAGACAAGTCTGCTGAGAAAATCGTTAAGACAGTGAAAGCAACAGATGCCACAGTGAGCGGACCAATTCCATTGCCAACACACAAACGCATCTTCACCGTAAACCGCAGTACATTCGTAAACAAGAAATCGCGTGAACAGTTTGAACTGAACACTTACAAGCGTCTGATTGATATTTACGATGCAACACCAAAGACAGTGGATTCACTGATGAAGCTGGAATTGCCAAGCGGTGTGGAAGTAGAAATTAAGGTATAGGATTCAAACAGAGAACAACAAAACAAATTAATTAAGAAATGCCAGGATTATTAGGAAAGAAAATCGGAATGACATCCGTTTTCAGTGCTGATGGAAAGAATCTTCCATGCACTGTTATCGAAGTAGGTCCTTGTGTTGTAACCCAGGTGAAGACCGTCGAGAAGGATGGTTATGAAGCCGTGCAGGTTGGATTCCAGGAGGCAAAGGAGAAAAACACTACCAAGCCTATGATGGGACACTTCCAGAAAGCAGGTACAACACCAAAGAGACACTTGGCCGAGTTCAAATTTGATGAGGAACACAACCTCGGAGATGTAATCACAGTAGAACTGTTTAACGACGCTCCATACGTGGACGTTGTCGGAACTTCAAAAGGTAAGGGCTTCCAGGGAGTTGTGAAGCGCCACGGTTTTGGTGGTGTCGGACAGACAACTCACGGTCAGGACGACCGTCTGCGCAAGCCAGGTTCTATCGGTGCTTGTGCCACTCCATCACGTGTGTTCAAGAATCTCCGAATGGGCGGTCAGATGGGTAATGTGCAGGTAACAACACACAACCTGCAAGTGATAAAGATTATTCCAGAACACAACCTTCTTCTGTTGAAAGGCTCTGTTCCAGGAAGCAAAGGTTCAATCGTAACAATTAAGAAGTAATGGAAGTATCAGTTTTAAACATAAAAGGACAAGAGACTGGTAAGAAGGTTGAATTGAATGATGCTATCTTCGGAATTGAACCTAACGACCATGTAGTATATCTTGCCGTAAAACAGTATTTGGCTGCTCAGCGCCAGGGTACACATAAGTCAAAAGAAAGAAGTGAAATAGCAGGCTCTACTCGCAAACTTATCCGCCAAAAAGGTGGCGGCGGTGCACGTCGAGGCGATATCAAGTCTCCAGTGCTCAGAGGTGGAGGCCGCGTATTTGGACCACGTCCACGTGATTATTGGTTCAAACTCAATAAAAAGGTGAAGGCTCTTGCACGTAGAAGCGCACTCACATATAAAGCACAGCAAGATGCGATTATTGTAGTTGAAGACTTCAACTTTGATGCACCAAAGACAAAGGTATTTGTTGAACTGCAGAAGAACCTTAAGGTAGATGGCAAGAAGCTGCTTCTTGTGTTGCCAGAGACAAACAGCAATGTATATCTTTCGGCACGTAACATACAAAAAGTTGACGTTGCATCAGCAAACGTATTAAATACCTACAGGGTGATGAATGCAAATGTGCTTGTCCTTACAGAAAATGCACTTAAAGTCGTAAACGAATTATTCTAACAAGAAGGAGGAACACAAATGGCATATATAATCAAACCATTGGTCACAGAAAAAATGACCGCCATCACAGACAAGCAGAACAATAAGTTCGGTTTCATTGTGCATCCTAAGGCAAACAAGATTGAGATTCAGAAAGAAGTAGAAGCTAAGTATAACGTAAATGTAGTTTCTGTCAACACCATGAAGTATGCAGGCAAGCGCAAAAGCCGCTATACTCGTGCAGGGTTGATCAAGGGTCAGGAGAATGCCTATAAGAAGGCTATCGTAACCTTGAAAGAAGGAGAAACTATAGATTTCTTTAGTAACATTTAATAACAATGGGTATTCGTAAATTCAGACCAATTACACCAGGTCAAAGACACAAAGCTATTGGCACCTTCGATGATGTTACTACATCAGTGCCAGAAAAGTCTCTTGTTTTCGGTAAGAGAAGTACGGGAGGTCGTAATAACTACGGTCGCATGACTGTAAGATACAGAGGTGGTGGCCATAAGAGACTCATCCGTATTATCGATTTCAAGAGAGACAAAGATGGAATACCAGCTGTAGTGAAGACTATCGAGTACGATCCGAACCGTTCTGCTCGTATTGCTCTTCTTTTCTACGCAGATGGTGAAAAGCGTTACATCGTTGCTCCAAACGGATTGAAAGTGGGTACAACACTTATGTCGGGTGAAAATGCAACTCCCGATGTGGGTAATACTCTTCCTCTCCAGAACATTCCAGTCGGAACTGTGATTCATAACATCGAGCTGCGCCCGGGACAGGGTGCGAAGATGGTGAGATCGGCTGGTAATTTTGCTCAGTTGACTTCACGCGAAGGTCGTTATTGTGTTATCAAACTTCCTTCAGGTGAAATTCGTAAAGTACTTTCTGTATGTCGTGCCACAATCGGTAGCGTAAGCAACTCAGACCATGCTCTTGAGTCGTCAGGAAAGGCAGGACGCTCTCGCTGGCTAGGACGTAGACCTCACAACCGTGGCGTTGTGATGAATCCGCATGATCACCCAATGGGTGGTGGTGAAGGACGCCAGTCGGGTGGACACCCACGCTCACGTAACGGCTTGTATTCAAAGGGATATAAGACTCGTGCTCCTAAGAAGGCTTCAAGCAAGTACATTATTGAAAGACGTAAAAAGTAACAATGTTAACTAAGTAAAATATGAGTCGATCACTAAAAAAAGGCCCATACATTAATGTCAAGCTCGAAAAGAAAGTTCTTGCGATGAATGAGAGCGGGAAGAAGAGCGTTATCAAGTCTTGGGCCAGAGCTTCAATGATTTCCCCAGATTTTGTGGGACATACAATTGCAGTTCACAATGGTAATAAGTTCATACCTGTATACATCACAGAAAACATGGTGGGACACAAGCTCGGCGAGTTTGCTCTTACACGTACGTTCCGTGGCCATGCAGGTAATAGGAAGAAGTAAATGATTCACGAAACAAAGAAAAAAATATAATGGGATCAAGAAAGAAAGAAATGGCCAAAAGAATCAAAGAGGCCAAAAAGACTGTCTACTCGGCAAGTCTTCGTAATGTCCCAACATCCCCACGCAAAATGCGCTACGTAGTTGATCTTGTGAGAGGAATGGAGGTTGGAAAGGCTTTGGCTACGCTAAAGTTCTGTTCGAAGGATGCCTCAAACGACCTTGAGAAGGTAGTGCGTTCAGCAATCGCTAACTGGGAGCAGAAAAACGAAAGAAAGGCTGAAAACGGAGAATTGTATATCTCAAGAATCTTTGTAAATGAAGGTGCAACTCTGAAGCGTATGAGACCAGCACCACAAGGAAGAGGCTACAGAATTCGTAAGCGCTCGAACCATGTTACTGTATTTGTGGATGCTAAAACAAAGGAGGAGGATTAATTATGGGACAGAAATGTAATCCAATTAGCAACCGTCTCGGAATTGTCCGTGGATGGGATTCGAACTGGTTCGGCGGTAAGAGCTTCGGTGATAATATCCTTGAGGATAGCATGATCCGCAAGTACCTCAATGCTCGTCTGGCAAAAGCTAGCGTTTCGAAGATTGTTATTGAACGTACACTGAAACTTGTGACTATCACAGTATGTACTGCTCGTCCCGGTATCATTATCGGAAAGGGTGGACAGGAAGTCGATAAACTCAAGGAAGAACTAAAGAAGTTAACTGACAAGGATGTTCAGATTAACATTTATGAAGTGAAGCGTCCCGAACTGGATGCAGTGATTGTTGCAAACAACATTGCTCGCCAGATTGAAGGTAAGATTGCTTATAGACGCGCAATCAAGACCGCAATTGCTAATACAATGCGCTCGGGAGCAGAAGGAATCAAGGTGCAGATTTCCGGCCGTCTTAATGGTGCAGAAATGTCTCGCTCTGAAATGTACAAGGAAGGAAGAACTCCATTACACACCCTGCGTGCTGACATCGACTACTGCCTTGCAGAAGCACTTACAAAAGTAGGCTTGCTGGGCATCAAGGTATGGATTTGTCGTGGTGAAGTATTCGGCAAGAAGGATCTTGCTCCAAACTTTGCACAGACAAAGGATGCTGGTCGAGGTAACAGCGGCGGTAGGAGATTCAGAAACCGAAAGTCTAATCGTTAATCTCTTCAAACATGTTACAGCCTAAAAGACAAAAATACAGAAGACCGCAAAAAGGACGTGGTCGTTTGAAAGGAGTATCCCACAGAGGAACAGAGCTTGCATTCGGAAGCTTTGGAATAAAAGCACTCCAAACACGTTGGATTTCTGCTCAGCAGATTGAGGCAGCGCGTGTAGCTATTACACGTCACATGCAGCGTCAGGGTCAGGTATGGATTAGAATTTTCCCTGACAAACCAATTACTAAGAAACCTGCCGACGTACGTATGGGTAAAGGTAAGGGTGATCCATATAAGTATGTATTCCCTGCAAAGCCCGGACGTATTCTTTTCGAGATAGAAGGCGTTCCTTATGACATCGCAAAAGAGGCTCTTCGCCTTGGTGCTCAGAAACTGCCAACTACAACTAAGTTTATTGTAAGACGCGATTACGACAAAAACGCTTAAAAGTTATGAAAATTGCAGAGATAAGAGAATTGACTACTGCTGAGCTCTCCGAGCGTTTGGAGGCAGAAGTTGCGAACTATACAAATTTGAAGTTCAACCACCACATCTCTCCTGTAGAGGACAACTCTCAGATTAAAAAGCTTCGTCGTGATATAGCACGCATGAAATGCGAGTTGCGTCAGAGAGAACTTAACCAATAAAAAAAGCATCTACATGGAAGATAGAAATTTAAGAAAACAGAGAACGGGTGTCGTCGTAAGCAATAAGATGGACAAAACCATTGTGGTTGCTGCCAAGTTCAAGGAGAAGCACCCTATTTATGGTAAGTTCGTCAGCAAGACGAAGAAGTACCATGCTCATGACGAAAAGAACGAATGCAATGTGGGTGATACCGTGTTGATTATGGAAACTCGTCCGCTGAGTAAGACAAAAAGATGGAGAGTAGTTAATATCGTAGAAAGAGCTAAGTAATATGATACAGGTTGAATCTAGATTGACAGTAGCTGACAACAGTGGTGCACGCGAAGTACTCTGTATTCGTGTACTTGGAGGCACTCGCCGTCGTTATGCAACTGTAGGCGACATTATCGTTGTCGCAGTTAAGAATGTAATCCCTTCGAGCGAAATAAAGAAAGGCACTGTATCAAAGGCTTTGATTGTACGCACAAAGAAGGAAGTACGCCGTGCTGACGGATCATATATCCGCTTTGATGACAATGCATGTGTTCTTTTGAGTAATACTGGTGAAATGAGAGGTAGCCGTATATTCGGTCCGGTAGCTCGTGAACTGCGTGCAGTTAACATGAAGGTAGTTTCATTGGCTACAGAGGTTCTTTAATTCAAGAAATAAACGTAATGAGTAAATTACATATTAAGAAAGGTGACACAGTCATTGTTAATGCAGGCAATTCAAAAGGCCAGACAGGTAAGGTCTTGAAAGTGCTTGTTGAAAAGCAACGTGCTGTAGTCGAGGGTGTGAACATGGTTTCTAAGAGCACTAAGCCCAGTGCTCAACACCCACAGGGAGGTATTATTAAGCAGGAAGCTCCTATTCATATTTCCAATCTTAATGTAGTTGATCCAAAGACTGGCAAAGCTACTAGAATTGGTCGTAAACTGGGTGCTGACGGCAAATTGGTACGATATGCAAAAAAATCAGGGGAGGAAATCTAAAAATGAGTACAACTGCAAATCTGAAGAACGTATATGCAGAGCAGATTGCTCCTGCATTGATGAAACAGTTCAACTATTCTTCTCCGATGCAAATTCCAGTACTGAAGAAGATAGTAGTAAACCAGGGACTTGGTATGGCCACTGCTGACAAGAAAGTTATCGAAGTTGCAATTGAGGAAATTGCTCAAATAACAGGACAAAAGCCCGTGGCTACGATGTCGAAGAAGGATATCTCTAATTTCCATCTTCGTAAGAAAATGCCAATTGGTGTGATGGTAACGCTTCGCAGACAAAGAATGTATGAATTCTTGGAGCGTCTCATCCGAGTTTCTTTGCCACGAATCCGCGACTTCAAAGGCATTGAAAGCAAATTTGATGGACGAGGAAACTATACACTAGGCATACAGGAGCAAATCATTTTCCCTGAGATCAATATTGATCAGGTCGATAAAATCATGGGTATGAATATCACATTCGTTACTTCTGCCAAGACCGATGAGGAAGGATATGCTCTCCTCAAAGCATTTGGATTACCATTTAAAGACGCAAATAAATAATCAGTATGGCAAAAGAATCAATGAAGGCACGTGAAGTTAGACGTGCAAAGTTAGTTGCTAAATATGCTGCTAAACGTGCGGCTTTGAAGAAGATTGTAGCAACAGGCGAACCAATGGAGGCATATGAGGCAGCCCGCAAGCTGCAGTCAATACCAGCTAATGCTAATCCGATTCGTCTGCACAATCGTTGTAAGATAACTGGCCGCCCAAGAGGATATATCCGTCAATTTGGCATCTCTCGTATTCAATTCCGTGAGATGGCATCGGCCGGACTTATTCCTGGAGTAAAGAAAGCCAGTTGGTAAGAATAGTTTTTATTAATTAAATATTGTCGGGGTGGCCCGATTAATTTAAGTTATTATGACAGATCCAATCGCAGATTATCTAACGAGACTGAGAAATGCCATTACGGCTAAACACAAAGTCGTTGAGATTCCAGCCTCAAACCTCAAGAAAGAAATCACAAAGATTCTTTTTGACAAGGGGTATGTGCTTAATTACAAGTTCCTTGATGATGGCCCTCAGGGTACAATCAAGATTGCTCTTAAGTATGATGCCGAAACAAAGACAAGCGCAATTCAGAGCTTGCAGCGTGTTTCAAGACCAGGACTTCGTAAGTATACTGGCTATAAGGACATGCCGAGTGTTATTAACGGATTAGGTATTGCAATAATATCTACATCTCAAGGTGTAATGACAGACAAAGAAGCCTCACAGCTTAAGATAGGTGGCGAGGTGCTTTGCTATGTCTATTAAACAAGTGGAGGAAATATAATGTCTAGAATTGGTAAGTTGCCTATTAGTATTCCTGCAGGAGTGACTGTCACTCATAAGGATGACATTGTAACAGTAAAAGGTCCCAAGGGAGAGCTCTCTCAATATGTTAATCCTGCAATTAAGGTAGCAATTGAAGACGGCCATCTGACCCTTGAAGAGAACACAGAGTTGATGGCAGATAACACAAAACAGCGTCATGCATATCACGGCTTATATCGTGCATTGCTTAATAACATGGTTGTTGGTGTTTCTGAAGGTTATAAGAAGACACTGCAATTAGTAGGTGTCGGTTACCGTGTGTCGAATACCGGTAATGTGTTGGAGTTTGCTCTGGGTTATTCACACTCAATCCTCTTTGCTCTTCCTAAGGAGATAAAGGTAGAAACAAAGTCGGAAAGGAACCAGGATCCTCTGATTATGCTTGAGTCTTGTGACAAGCAGTTGCTAGGCCAAGTCTGTGCAAAAATCCGCTCACTGCGTAAGCCTGAACCTTACAAGGGCAAGGGTATCCGTTTCCAGGGCGAAGTTGTAAGAAGAAAATCAGGAAAGTCAGCTAGTGCTAAATAATTTTAAAACTGTACGAATATGATAACAAAGATAGAAAGACGTATCAAGATAAAGTATAGAGTACGTAATAAGGTTTCTGGTACAGCTGCACGTCCTCGTATGTCTGTATTCAGAAGTAATAAGCAGATTTACGTTCAAGTAATCAATGATGAGGAAGCAAAGACTTTGGTTGCTGCATCATCGCTCGGTATGGAGAAGTGTAGCAAGAGTGAGCAGGCAGCTAAAGTAGGTGAGCTTATTGCAAAGAAAGCTCTCGAAGCTGGTATCACATCTGTTGTGTTTGACCGTAATGGTTACTTGTATCATGGTAGAGTTAAGGAGGTAGCTGAAGCTGCCCGTAAAGCAGGACTTAAATTTTAATTGAATTATGGTTAATAGAGTAAAAATAGGAAACGATGTCGAACTGAAGGACCGGTTGGTAGCTATTAATCGCGTTACTAAGGTTACGAAAGGTGGTAGAACATTTACTTTTGCTGCCATAGTGGTTGTCGGAAACGAGAACGGAGTAATTGGATGCGGTCTTGGTAAGGCAGGTGAAGTTACTGCAGCTATCGCAAAAGGTGTAGAAGCTGCTAAGAAGAACTTGGTGAAAGTTCCTCTTTTGAACGGAACAATTCCTCATGAGGTTGCTGCCAAATTTGGCGGTGCTCGGGTTCTTGTAATGCCAGCCTCTGCTGGTACAGGAGTAGTAGCCGGCGGTGCAATGCGTGCCGTGCTCGAGAGTGTCGGAGTCACAGATATCCTTGCTAAATCAAAGGGTTCATCTAATCCACACAATCTTGTTAAGGCTACAATTGCTGCACTTACAAGCATACGTGACCCCAAAACGGTTGCTCAGAATCGTGGAGTAAGTTTAACAAAAGTGTTTAGAGGATAAGGAGGAAGAAACATGGCAACAATAAAGATAAAACAAGTAAAGAGTCGTGCCAATCGTCCAGCAGACCAGAAACGTACGTTAGACTCACTGGGATTGACCAAGATGAACAGGGTTGTAGAACAAGAGGATACACCTTCTGTTCGTGGTATGATACATAAGGTTCAGCATCTTGTTGAGGTTATAGACTAAAGTAATCACTTCTAATATAAATCACAATGGAATTACATAATTTAAAACCAGCTGAAGGAGCAACGCACAATAGTAAGCGTGTAGGACGTGGTTACGGTTCAGGTAAAGGACGCACATCTACTCGTGGACATAAGGGTGCAAAGGCTAGATCTGGTTATAAGAAGAAAATCGGATTTGAAGGAGGCCAGATGCCACTTCAGCGTCGTGTGCCTAAGTTTGGCTTCAAGAACATCAATCGTATAGAGTATAAAGCAATTAACCTTTCAACAATCCAGAAATTAGCAGACGATAAGAATCTGACTAAAGTCGGTATTGCTGAACTAATAGAGGCTGGTTTCGTAAACTCAAAGCAGTTGGTTAAGGTTCTTGCCAAGGGAGAGTTAACCTCTAAGCTGGAGGTTGAAGCTCATGCCTTCTCAAAGAAAGCTGAGACTATTATTACCGAAAAAGGTGGCAATGTTGTAAAACTCTAAACACAATGGGAAAAGCAATAGATAAACTTAGAAATATCAAGTTTGTTAAGACGATATCAAACATATTCAAAATAGAGGACTTACGTACTCGTATTTTGATTACCTTGGCGTTTGTGGCTGTATATCGTTTCGGCTCTTATGTGGTGCTTCCTGGCATTGATACACAAGCCTTGTCGAGTCTGCATGAGCAAACATCGGGTGGTCTGATGTCGTTGCTTGATATGTTCTCTGGAGGTGCTTTCTCCAAAGCGTCTATCTTCGCGCTTGGAATTATGCCATACATTTCTGCATCGATTGTAATGCAGTTGCTCGGTTTGGCTGTTCCATATTTTCAGAAGATGCAACGTGAAGGCGAGAGCGGAAGGCGCAAGATGAATCAGTATACCCGTTATCTTACGATAGTCATTCTGCTGGTTCAGGGACCTTCATTCCTCTTCAATTTGGAGAGAATCACTCAGGGGACAGCTCTTTATTCCAGTCTTCAAGCCAGTGGCGGGTGGACATGGTTCTATATCTACTCAACCATTATTTTGGCTGCAGGCAGCATGTTCATCCTGTGGTTAGGTGAAAGAATTACAGATAAAGGCATCGGCCAAGGTGTGTCGCTGATAATCATGATTGGAATCATTGCGCGTTTCCCTGATGCCTTCAAGCAGGAATTTAGAACCAGCTTGGATTCAATGAATTCAGGTGGTTTGGTAGGTCTGCTGGTTGAAGTGGTAGTTCTTCTAGTCGTCATTGCTGCAGCCATCCTGCTCGTTCAGGGTGTGCGTCGGGTTCCTGTTCAGTATGCCAAGCGTGTCGTAGGAAATCGTCAATACGGCGGTGCGCGTCAGTATATCCCACTGAAGCCTTATGCTGCCAATGTGATGCCGATTATCTTTGCTCAGGCAATTATGTTCATCCCCCTTACGTTGATTGACTTTATGGGCGTAAAGCAGAATACAATTACTGCACAGCTCGTTGATCATACAAGTGCCTTGTACAATGTCATTCTGGCAGTCTTGATTATTGTATTTACGTATTTGTATACTGCGATTACAATTAATCCAACTCAGATGGCAGAGGACATGAAGCGTAATAATGGTTTCATCCCTGGAGTAAAGCCAGGAAAGAACACAGCTGAGTATTTAGACCGTATCATGTCTCGTATTACGCTGCCTGGCTCCTTGTTCCTTGCTTTCATTGCCATCATGCCGGCATTTGCCAGCTTGTTTGGTGTTCAGCAGTCGTTTGCCCAGTTCTTTGGTGGAACATCATTGCTCATCTTGGTGGGTGTTGTGCTTGATACACTTCAGCACATCGAAAGTCATCTCCTGATGAGACATTATGATGGTCTGCTTGAAACAGGACGTATACGTGGCGCACATTCTGGAATAGGAGGGGCATATTAGTATTTAGGATGATCTATCTTAAGACAGATGATGAAGTAGAGCTTCTGCGAGAGGCGAACCTGTTAGTAGGTAAGACTCTCGCAGAGATAGCTAAAATCATAAAGCCAGGCGTGACAACACGCCAACTGGATGTCTTGGCGGAGACATATATCAGAGACCATGGTGCCATACCGACGTTCAAGGATTTTCCCAATCCATATGGAGCACCATTTCCTGCAAGTATCTGTACATCGGTTAATGAACAAGTAGTTCATGGTATACCGAATGACATTCCTCTTAAAGAGGGGGACATTGTCTCAGTGGATTGCGGGACCCTGCTAAATGGTTATTGTGGCGATTCTTGCTACACGTTTGCCGTAGGCGAGATTTCGGCAGAAGTTGAAGAGTTGCTCCGCACCACCAAGGAGGCTTTATATAAAGGCATTGAACAGGCCGTGGTAGGCCATCGGCTTGGAGATATATCCTATGCAGTTCAGAACCATTGCGAGTCGCATGGTTATGGAGTTGTCCGCGAGTTTGTGGGACATGGTATAGGAAAAGAGATGCATGAGGATCCGCAAGTACCCAATTTCGGGCGCCGTGGAAACGGCATTATGCTCAAAAGTGGTTTATGTATTGCGATTGAGCCAATGATTACCCAAGGCACTCGTGAGATATACTTACAGCCAGACAAATGGGGTGTCGTTACTCGTGATTCCAAGATGGCAGCACATTTTGAACATACAATATGTGTGCGTAAAGGAAATGCCGATATATTATCATCATTTGAAGAGATAGAAAAAATAACACAAACTAATTATTAAAATATGTCCAAACAGTCAGCAATTGAACAAGACGGAACCATTGTCGAGGCTTTGTCAAATGCAATGTTCCGAGTAGAGTTGGAGAATGGTCATGAGATAATCGCACACATCTCTGGTAAAATGCGTATGCATTATATAAAAATCCTACCAGGCGATAAGATTCGTGTTGAGATGTCTCCATATGACCTTTCAAAAGGAAGAATCGTTTTTAGATACAAATAAATTCAGATATATGAAAACAAAAGCATCTTTAAAGAAGCGTACTCCAGATTGTGTCATCGTACGACGCAAGGGACGTCTGTTTGTAATTAATAAGAAGAATCCTAAGTACAAGATGCGTCAGGGATGATTCTGTTGTTAGAAAATAAATTGAAAGAAATATGGCAATAAGAATTGTTGGTGTCGACCTCCCTCAAAACAAGCGAGGTGAAATTGCGTTAACCTACATCTATGGTATCGGACGCAGCAGCGCAGCTAAAATATTAGATAAAGCTGGCGTAGACAAGGATTTGAAAGTAAAAGACTGGTCGGATGATCAGGCAGCCAAGATTCGTGAAATCATCGGTGCCGACTATAAGGTTGAAGGTGATCTCCGTTCAGAAATCCAGCTTAACATCAAGCGATTGATGGATATTGGTTGCTATCGTGGCATTCGTCACCGTATCGGACTTCCGGTTCGTGGACAGAGTACAAAGAACAATGCTCGCACACGTAAGGGAAAGAAGAAGACAGTTGCAAACAAGAAAAAAGCTACTAAATAATAATCAAGTATGGCAAAGAAAACAACTTCTGCTAAAAAGAGAAACGTCAAGGTTGGTGCTCAGGGACAGCTTCATGTTCACTCATCGTTCAACAATATCATTGTTACCTTGGCCAACAGCGAGGGTCAGGTCATTTCTTGGTCTTCAGCAGGTAAGATGGGCTTTAGGGGTTCGAAGAAGAACACTCCTTATGCAGCACAGATGGCGGCCCAGGATTGTGCAAAGGTTGCATACGATCTTGGATTGAGAAAAGTGGTTGCCTATATTAAGGGTCCGGGCAATGGCCGTGAGTCTGCTATTCGTGGCGTCTACGGTGCCGGTATTGAAGTGACAGAAATTGTTGACGTCACTCCGCTTCCACACAATGGATGTCGTCCTCCAAAGAGAAGAAGAGTTTAAAAATTGTAAATTGCACAGCCACTTGTATTTTAGACGGCATCATTTCCTTTCTGCCGTTGCGGCTGCACAAGGTGTGTTGTGCGCAAAACATAAAAAATTGATATGGCAAGATATATAGGCCCAAAATCAAGAATCTCTCGTCGTTTCGGTGAGGCATTATTTGGACCTGACAAGGTTCTTTCTAAGAGAAACTATCCTGCAGGTCAACATGGAAACAATCGTCGCAAGAAGACCTCTGAGTATGGTCTTATGCTTGCAGAAAAGCAAAAGGCAAAGTATACTTATGGTGTTCTGGAGCGTCAGTTCCGCAACCTGTTTGAGAAGGCGGCATCGTCTGAGGGCGTGACCGGTGAGGTTTTGCTTCAGTCGCTTGAATCTCGTCTCGACAACATGGTTTACCGTCTTGGTATTGCTCCTACACGTTCTGCTGCTCGTCAGCTTGTAAGTCATAAGCACATTACAGTTGATGGTCAGGTTGTAAACATCCCGTCTTATTCGGTTAAGCCTGGTCAGATGGTTGCAGTTCGCGAAAAAGCCAAGTCTCTCGAAGTTATTGCTGCATCTCTTGCAGGTTTCAACCATAGCAAGTATCCATGGATTGAATGGAACGAAGAGGCTAAGGGTGGAAAACTCCTGCATTTGCCCGAGCGTGCAGACATTCCTGAGAATATAAAAGAGCAGATGATAGTCGAGTTGTACTCTAAATAAACAATAACAATGGCGGTATTAGCATTTCAAAAACCTGAAAAAGTAATAATGTTGGAGTCAGACGACAAGTACGGAAAGTTTGAATTCCGTCCTCTGGAGCCAGGCTTCGGAATTACTATAGGTAATTCTTTACGTCGTATCCTGCTCTCCTCTCTTGAGGGATATGCCATCAATACGATTCGCATAGCAGGCGTTGAGCATGAATTTGCCACAGTGCCTGGAGTCAAGGAAGATGTCACCAACATTATCTTGAACCTGAAGCAAGTAAGGTTCAAGCAAATAGCCGACGGCGTGGAGTCAGAGAAGGTCTCCATCGTTGTCGAGAATTCCACTGAGTTCAAAGCTGGTGATATCTCGAAATATCTCAGCGGATTTGGAGTGTTAAATCCCGATTTGGTCATTTGTCATTTAGATGAGCAGGCAACATTGGAGATAGAACTCAATATCAACAAGGGCCGTGGCTATGTCCCTTCTGATGAGAATCGTGTCTATTGTAAGGAAATCAACGAACTTGCCATTGACTCTACCTATACTCCAATCCGTAACGTGAAATTCTCTGTCGAGCCTTATCGTGTACAACAGAAGACTGACTACGATAAGTTGGTGCTTGAGATTAGCACCGACGGCTCCATTCATCCGAAGGATGCCCTTCGTGAGGCAGCAAAAATCTTGATTTACCACTTCATGTTGTTCTCTGATGAGAAGATTACACTGGACAACACTGATCTCGATGGTAATGAGGAGTTTGATGAGGAGATTTTGCGTATGCGTCAGTTGCTCAAGACTAAACTCACCGACATGAACCTGTCAGTCCGTGCACTCAACTGCCTGAAGGCAGCCAATGTCGAAACATTGGGTGAGTTGGTTCGTTATTCGAAGGCAGAGCTTCTGAAATTCCGTAATTTCGGTAAGAAGTCGCTCACAGAACTTGACGATCTGCTCGAAAAGCACGGCCTTACATTCGGGACCGACACTTCTAAGTATAAACTGGATAAAGATTAATCAACGATGAGACACAATAAGAAATTCAATCACCTGAGTCGTACAGCATCTCACAGAGCTGCAATGTTGTCAAACATGGCAACATCTCTGATTATGCACAAGCGTATCACCACGACTCTACAGAAGGCCAAGGCTCTTCGTGTATATGTAGAGCCTCTGATAACAAAGGCAAAGGAGGATACTACGGCTTCGCGTCGTGTTGTCTTCAGCTATCTGCAAAACAAGTATGCAATTACCGAACTCTTTGGCACTGTGGCAACCAAGGTGGGCAACCGCCCGGGTGGTTACACTCGTATTATCAAGTTGGGTAAGCGTGCTTCTGACGATGCCGATATGGCATTCATTGAGTTGGTAGACTTTGACGAGAACATGGCAAAGACAGAGAAGAAGGCTTCTCGTACTCGCCGTTCGCGTAAGTCGGCTCCAAAGGCAGAGGCTCCTGCTGCAGAGGCTGCTGAAGCTCCAAAGGCAGAGGCTACTGAGGCTGCTACTGAGGCTGCTACTGAGGCTGCTGCTGAGGCTGCTGCTGAAGCTCCTGCTGCTGAGTAAACAGAAGGACAATGGGCCGATGACTGAAGCTTGTTTTGCTGAATGAGTTGTAGGTTTCGGCTGTAAATTGTATTTTCCAGCTGTGTAGACAGCTGTCATGCATATCGCAGTTAACATCTGTG
>Ga0256869_1000312_pt1 | contig 18810 bp, 1 predicted proteins | sample RumenRJG_05RNA_FD_186096 | JGI IMG/M metagenome (GOLD analysis project Ga0256869, IMG submission 186096) | Metatranscriptome of bovine rumen microbial communities from Lethbridge, Alberta, Canada - Rumen RJG_05 (Metagenome Metatranscriptome) | ecosystem: Host-associated > Mammals > Digestive... | reverse complement strand
TTCGCTGTGTTAAAGCTGTAAGTTCACGAGTTGCGCCGAATGAATTTAAGATTGCATAAAATGCGTTCTTATTTCCGGCTAAAACTGAACCTCAGTCTGTAATAGCTTTTTGTAGTGCACTTACCATAGGTGGAGTAATATCTCCAACTAATCCATCAAGAACTTGTAGAATTGGACCATCTTGTGTAGCTCCCATTAAGATTCCATATGACCAACGTGTAAACCAATCCATATTTTTCATATCGTCTACAACATCCTCTCCATATAACATCTTAATTAAGAGTGCAAGTAACATCATTCCAAAGTTGTCCATCATGAATAAAGTAAGTCTTCCTCTTGCAACAGGATCTTCTCACATTTTATTTAAATCTTCTTGATTTGCATTTAATAATGCTTTTGCAAATTCAATAGTTTGAACTAGAGTTCCCTCAAGAGTTTTCCCCCATAAAGGAGCATAAGGCTGCGCTCTATTCTCAGAGATAGCTCTATCGAGTTCTTCTTGATCCTCTGGTTTTCCTTCAACTAAGAATTTACGAACTTGACCACCGTTCTGTTCTATTTCTTCAGGTGTACAGAATACTTCAAATATTCTTCTACCTTCGTTATCATACTGTTGTTCAAATTGCAGAACATTTGTAGCACGTGGAGAAGATAGAGCTTGCTCAAATTTTGCAGAAAAAAATGTTTTAAACTGCATAAATAATGAACCTAAGAAAGTATTCATCATAAGAGCTTTAGTCTCATCATCAAAGTGTCCAAGTAAAGTATCTGCATCAGCTCTAATACCATTAGCAATTAATGCTGGATATGCATCTGGAAGTAAATCTCCCATCTGAAGTGGTCTAGAAACTCCATTAGTATTAACTGTTCTTCCTTCCTGTAAGAAGAGTTTCATGAATTTATTATACTCTTGTTGCTCTTTTAAATAGTCTGGATTTGAAGTATCTCAACTAACTTTTCCATTATTTATTCTCAGAGTAGTAAATCTACTATCTTTAGACATGTCATATATTAATTTGCCTTCATCGTCTAAATAATAGGCATCTCTACAACCGTCAACAGTTAATTTTGCTAATAATAAAGCATTTCTATAAAAGAAGTCAAATGCACTTGAGGTTTGAAATGCAATATTAGAATTCATATTAAATAAACCCCAATAACTTACTCTGTTTGCATCTCCCATTTCTGGCATAGAATAGTTGGCCATAGAATATCTATGTGACAATTGTTCACAGAAAGAAAGATTATCAAAGTTCTTAGGCATTTCTTCTGTCATGAAAACATATTGCTTCATTATATCATCAACTTTTACATTTCCAAGCTGATGTAATAATGCTCTAGATGTCATTGTGTATCCAGATTGTAAACCTTCTCTAAATAAAGCTCTAGTATTAAAACCCAAAGTCATTGTAGAAACAATGCCTTTCATTCCAGAAATTAGACCAGCTATAGGTTGCATCTGTTCTTCTATAATTGATTTATGGTAAACTCTTCGTTTTATATAATTTTCAAAGAAACTAAGAATATTTTGCATTGGATCTTTATCTGCATTCTTAGTTTTCATGCCAGCATTTTCAGCCATTAGAAGAACATGCATTCCTGTAAATAACATATGACAACTTCTACTTGCTTTAGATTGACATCCTGCTACTGCTGCTGCATTAAACACTAAGTCAAGATCCTTTTCGCAGAAAGCAAGTCCTTTTTCATTTAGAATATTTTCTCTTTGTTGTGTTGTCAGGTCTAAATATTTATTATATAAAACACCTTCATTACTCTCATTATCTTCCCAGCTTCTTCTATACTCTGTTTTTCCGGCAAAAGTATCACCAACAAGATTCATAAAAGCATCAACCTTATCTTTAGCTGTTTTTAAAGTTTCCTTTACTCCCGCTTCTCTAATTCTAGCAAGAGATGCTTGTTCTACAATAGGAACTTCGTACCATTCATCGCCACTTCTATGTTTTTCTTGCTCACGTTCTGATAAATGACCATATTTAAAATTGAACATTTTATCCATAAAGTATTTAGCCGCTTTTCAAGCAGCGGGATGTTCTGTTCAATATTGATCACTCTCATGTTTAAATAAAAAGCGTTTATCAATTTCTCCGCTATCATCAGTTCTTAACCATTCCATAAACAGAGGACGTTCGTTTCCAAGAAGTTTTGAGTGTCCCTCTTCTTTATAAAACGCATTTAAGAGCTTTTGCCATTCAAAAGAAATACTATTAAACTCATCAGTAACAACTCTTCTATATAAAGCCATTGTTCTGCCCAGCATTCTTACATTAGCTGACTTAGAGTTATCAGGAGCTGTAATCATTAAACCTGTGGGAGAATAAGCATCAAAATAGTTTCCAATATCAGTTTCAATAACTGCATGTAATCCTCTGGAATACATTTTTGCTCTTAACAAATGTGTATACACTCTTCATTCTGGGCGCTTAAAATCAAAATTTTCTTTCTTATAAAGATCTGGATATTTAATTCTAAGCTTTCTAATTGCGTTATCAATTAAACGCTCGTTAAATTCTGTCTCAGAGCTTGGGGTCGTCCATGAAGTTAAACCATTTAGTTTCATTGAGTTGGAAGCAACTATATCATCGGCTAAATAATAAGAGGCTTCTAAGTCATCCATAAAATCACTCTTATTTAAGAGAGGAATCTCTAAAGGGTCTTTTCTTAAATGTCTGCTATCTGATGCAAGCATATCCCAATTTTGGATTAAAGTATCATTCAGAACATTAAATTCAGTTCCATGATAAGGATTAACAACTCTTACTCTAGAGATTTTTTCATCTCCTTCAAGAATATCATTTCTATTTAAAGCAATGCAAGCTGCAGCTTTCATTAATAATAAATTTCCATATTGAGAATTTAATATCAATGTTGAATCAACCTCTCCATCAGGCCGAGTATTTCCAAGAATAGTTTGACCTTTATCTAGTTCCTCAACACCACTTAATAAACGGGAATCAATTAAAACAAGTTCAACTCTATTACCTTTTTTAAAGATAAAGATCCCATTACTGTTATAATCTTTGTTCTCAATAAATTCCCAACGCTGCTTAATATATTTCTGGAATTGAATTTTGAAGTCTTCTTTGAATTTTTCACCAAAAGAAGTTGCTAGTTTTTCTAGTGCCTCATCACTTCCGTCAGCTATAGCAACGTTTAATTGAACCCCAAGTTGTTCTAACTCTTCCTCAATTAATTTATTTTGTTTTTCAACGTAATCAGTAAGTTTTGCAATAACATCTTCCTCACTTGTACAATAAACTTTAGGTTCACCAGGAAGTCCTTCCTCAATAAAGAAGTATTTAACTCCCATTTTTTCTCTACGTTCATCGTCGAAATTATTCTTTCTGGGAACAAAGGCTTTTACAAAGTCTCTTCTATTTTTTAAATAGAAATCTACTTGTCTTTCCGTTCTTTTAATTTGCTTGAATTTACTTACAGAAGGATATAATTTTCCAATGAGTTCATTAACTTTTTGAATTTCTCCAAGTTTGGTTTCAGAAGTAGAGGGTAGGATTCTCCTAATATTAGAAGCTTGTCTTCCAATTAAAGACTGTGGTAAGTTATATTGTATTTCATCTAATACAACATCTGATACATTTGTAAACTTAGAATTTGAATCAGTATTTAAACTTGTTCTAATTGGAATAATGTTACAACTTCCAACTTTAATTCCATACTGACGAAGAATAGAAGCATAAGTTGCTGTCTGTGCAGTACAACTTAATTTCTTTGCTGAAGACCATTCGTCTGATTTAATCAAATCATTTTCGAATTGATTCCAAACTCCGACTTTTTTACCAGATGTTTTTATATCATAAACGTGAGCAATTCCGTTTTCGTCTATTACAAGAATATCAATAGTTCCGTTAATTCCATTACATGCTTTTTTAGTTGCAATTTTTACTTTTTCAAGTAAAGTCGGATCCACTTTTTCTGAAACTACAGATCTTTCAGAATAGATAATAGCATCTTTACCGTGTTTGTCTTTAATTTGTTTAACAATATTTTCAGCAATAGCTTTTACTGGAGCTATTAAATCATTTGGCAAATAGTGAAATTTTGCTGGCAGTTTGTCTCCAGTAATAATACAACTAATTATTTTGTGAATATCTGTACCCAGTTGTCTAGTAATATCATTTAATGCCAACATATTATCAGCAATTTCTTCTATCTGTTGGTCATTTAACCCTTTGTATTCAGGATGTTTAGTTTCATCCTTTAATTTTGATATAAGCTCCCTTCTATATACTTTCTCATTATAAGGAGTACATAAAGGAGAATCTCAGTCTTTGGGATTTCCAACATACTGAAATAATTTAGTTACACCAATTGTTCCTGGGATATAAGTTTTCTTTGGAGTAGTATCTCCATCTTCAGCTTCCTCTAGAGAAGCAATCTCAAATTCCAGCTCCTCTTTAGTAAAGTCCTTAGTTTTTGCTTTATCTGTATAAGCTTTGAAAGCAGCTTGAACTCTAGCATTTGACTCATCTTGAGCTGTTGTTTTAGAAAAAATTTGATCAAGAGGAGTTCCTCCTAGATAAGCTTCTAAGGCGGATTTCTCCATACTTCTTAGAAGCTCATCTAGTTTGGACTCAATATATCTTTCTCCTCTAAATGTTATAATGCAATCTGTCATTATTTACATTGTTCATACGTTAATTCACCAGACTCAACTAACTTACGTTTTAGAGTCATTAGTTCTTCACTCTTTCTTACTTGGTCAATTCCAATTCCAGATTTATTAAAATCAAATAATGAACTATTAAAGAATCTTAATATATCATCTAATCTACTAACAGATAATCTTGATATATTAATTGTACCTTCATTTTCTGGATTTAATTCAAGTACATTTGCTAATGCACTTTCTACAGCATCTTCAAGTGAAGGAATATTATCTTTAGCTACTCCCCAAGTCTCACTTAACCGTTTAGTAAAGCGAGCTTCAAGAAGTCTCACTAATAATTCTTCGTTGAAATCTGAACCATTAACATCTTCATATTTACTTGCAACTTTCTTATATTCAGTAGGATATTCTTTTTTATAAAGAACTTGAACTTTGTCTAGTAAATCATAGTAAAGTTCTCTAATAAAAGGATCATCATTAAATTTTAAACAAGCTGCTGCAATATGCATATATTCATGGAATGCAGATCCGGCTGTTGCATTATCAATATTTACATAAATCTCTCCCCCACTAATGAATGCTTTAGCTTCTTTCATTCTTTGTAGACTATTTTCTCCATTAAATTCTATAGATGTTTCAATATTTCCTGCATACATTTCATTTAAAGTAGAATTATCTACAATATGAATCTTAACACCTTTGAACTTATCTTGAAGACTTTGAACAATTGTTCTTATAACATCAGCATCATTTAATTCGTATCTTACTATATTTTGACTTTGTTTTTCCCTATAAGCAACAATCTTGTCATCAACTCCTTCATAGGTAAAACCTAGCTGTATAGGAAGATCAAATGTAAAATCTGCAGAATGTTCTTTACTTATAGTAATTTGAACAGGTTTTGAATCAGATTTTGTCTTTAGGTTAAGTTTAATAGATTTTTCAGATTTTGTTGGCTCCTGTGTCACATTAAATTTATTCTCAGCTGATTTTTGTCCACTTAACATATAAAGTAAATCAACTAAGTCGTACTTAATATCATTTAACGAAATTTCTGAACTATCCAGTTTAGATAGCCATTCATTATAATCATTAACTAATGAGGAATCAAATTTTAAGTTAACATCCTCAAATAGTCTTGTCATAGAACTCTGACTAAATCTATCCCCAAAGGTTATTAAATTATATAAATATAAAGCATCCATTAAAGTAAGATCAGAATCTATACCATAATCAGATAATTTATTTTGTGCAATACTATTAAAGTTATTAACGATTTCATTCCACTGTGCTTCCAAAGTAGGATTATCAGATACATTCATAGGATTAAATGGGAATTTATAAACATTCATCATTCCTCCAACTTTAGAAGGAACCATTTGATATGTAAGACTCTTGATGAATGCTCCAGAAGAAATCTTAGAGTTTCGTCTTAGAGTTGGAATTACATAATCATCCATTCAATGTTTAAATGTTGCAATATTTTCTGCAGAATCTAATATGATTTGTTTAGATTCACCAAGTGGAACAGTTTTTAACTCTACAAAGTTTTCTGCATCATAATACTGTTGTTTTTCAGGAATATTTACCTTTATTCCTTTACTTAAAATCCAATTTAAAGTTAAAACTTGAGATACAAAGTTTTGAACAATCGAGAATTCTGAGTTGACTAATTTTAATGTATTATCTTTTAAGATTCTACTAATTAGTACTCTTTCAAATCTATTTCGAGCTGCTTGACCAATAAGTGTTTCTCCTATAGCAGTCATGTTAAACATTTCTCTAAAGTGAGGAACAGAAGAAATAGTATCTAGGATATTAATCTTAGATTTAACCTTTTCATACTGTCTTATTTGTTTTTGCCGTTCATGTTCATTATTAATAAAGTCCATTAAATTAAAGGAGTCTAATTTATCCTCTACGTGGGCTTCATTATATTCATTGTATCTCTTATTAACAAATGTAGAAATTTTGGCCTCAAATGAATATAAATCATAGTCATTTGTTCTCAATCCCTGATTTGCTCCTAACATAGAACCTAATGTCTTTTGTTCTTCAGTTGCAGGCATAATCTGATTAAGTAAATAATCTAATTTATTCATTTGTGATATTGGTCTAACAATTCCATCACTTGTTTCAATCTTTTGATTAAGTAAATCATTTCTAAGTCTTACATAGAAATCAAAATACTTAATATAAGCATCAAAATTCTGCTCGCTTAATTTTCCACCAATTACTTTAGTTGGATCTTGAGGTTCACTCTTAATTTTTCTATATTCTATATCTCTATAGTCATCATACTCAGAATCATCAAACTCTTCACGCTCTCCAGATTCATCTGAAAAATCATAATAATCGAAAGCATCAAAATCTTGATCAACATCATCTTGCGCAAAGCGAGGTTTATTTACTTTTAATTGAGCTTTTAAGTAATTTAAGTGTTTAATCAGTATATCAATAACGTTATTGTCTAGTAAAATATCATTTATATTATCCCTTAATTCTCTAGCATTCTTTGTAAGAGTGTAAGAACCGTCTGTTTGGACAGTTGTCTCAAAGAATTCTTTAAGTTTTTCAGGAGTCATATTGATTTTTTTACCTCCAATATTGAGTGTTAAAACCTTCTTTCTAGGAATTAGTTTTCCATTCTTATCCTTTAAAAGGTTTCCATTTTCATCTATTTCATATACTAATTTTGGTAAAAATGATTTGTCTGTAATATTCTTATCATCTCTCCACCAAGTAAGTAGAATATTGTTTAATTCAAGGGCATTAATATTTCCGAGCTGTCTTTCATTCATAACAAATTGAACTACGTTCTTCAGTGTAACAGATGATGAAATTGGATCAAACATATTAGGCTTTGCAAATCTAGCTACTACGTTCATGATTGGACTCATCATAAAGTCTGCAATTGCACCAAATTCAACTCCAGACATTAATAAGTGACCATAGATATCAGCAAACATTGATGTTGCGTTAATCTTAGAAAGTATAAGCTCTTTTGCATTATCGGTTGCTGCAGAAAGTAAACCAGAAATACTATCAGATGCATCAATCCTGTCAGCACTCGCTTGCAGATCATAAACTAGTTTCCTTATATTAAGAAGATTTCCAGAAATATAATCACCTAAAGAACTAATTACATCAGGTACTTCAGTATTCTTTATTGAAATAAATGTAATGTTATTATTCTCTATAACTTTAATTACATCATCAAAATTTAGATTTGCAAGTGTTGAAAGATGAGGAGAATAATTATATGATTCAGACTCAAAGTTATTTTCAAATACAATAGTTTGTATTAAATTAAAAACAGTATCATATTGTTTGTTTTGTAAAGCATCTGCAATTTTCTGCAGTTGTATGTTGGCATGACAACTTGCTGCAAAGAAATTCTTTAACATAACAGCTGAAATACCGATAACCTCTTTACCAACCATGTTCTGAATCTGCATAATAATCTTTGTTAGAGGGCTATCTAATAGCATCTCTTTTTCATCATTTCCAAGACTTGACTTTTCAGCAGCAGCTTGTTGTTGATCCATATTAATAGGATTCATAGAATTGTTTTGATTCACAGGATTAGAAGTAACTTTTAAGACTTTACTTACAACCTGATTTCTTAAACCACTTTCTCTAGTAGAACCTTTGAATTTGCCTTTAGATTGACTATGTAAATTTATCAATCTTAGTAAATTCTTTTTATCCTTAGAGTATTTCTTTTCTGCACTATTTTTTGCAGCTCAAGAAGGTTCAGTAGAAGTACTTTGTGCAAAGTCATTCCATTGTTTTAAACGAGTGTTTATATCACTTATTTCAACAATTTCAGAAACTCTATCTAAGTCAAGACCAGCTTTAAATCTATTTTCTGTACTTTCCACTAGAGCATTTCATGCCGAAATCCTAGCTTCTTTATCTGATAGATTTAATAATTGCTCAATATTAGATAAGAATTGTTCTTTGCCGTTTAGTTCCTTATCGTCATCAAAATAAACTTGAGTCATTCCAGAAGTAAGAACCTTCTTAATAACTTCAAATGGATCAGATAAACTATCTATTGATAGAACTGACTTATTGCTTATTTTTTCTAAAACAGGAACTGTAATAGTACCGTCCTCATTGAATACAACTTGATCGAAATTATTTTTTATATACTCTACGGTAGCAGAGTCTTTTAATGATAGGACTCTAGTTTCAGAAGTTGGAATAAATCCTAATTCTAAGAATCTAAATAAACCATGAATTCCACCATTACTTACAGACCCTCAAGTTGAAAGTTTTGCTCCAACTGGAAGAGCATCTGCAACTGTTGCAAATAATAAATCTTTTTCTTTTTGACTTAAAGCATTTGGTCCAGAAGTTTTAAAATGAATAGAATATTCATTATTTGGTAATCCTGTTTCTAAATCAGTATCTTGAACAAGTTCAAAATATTGTCCTGGTTTAGATTTTAATTCAAATGAAACTGTAGAATTCCATTTTGACGGATCGTCTCTTCAAGACTTTCTATAAACTCTAACATCAACTAAATCATTAAGTTCAACAGTTTTTGCATGATTGTAAGATCTTGGTGACATATCATTAGCATTTCCATTTTTGAATAATTGCGCTACTACTTTTCTAATAGGTTTTCCTATTTTATAAGTCTTGCCATCTGGTATAGGAAGTTCAAGGACTTGTTCAATAGGAAGTTCTTTTTCTAGATTAGAGAGTGTACGTAGCACACCATCTTCTCCAATAGAATAGCTTAAGATATATAATTTATCAATATCATAGTCAGAACCTTGTAACCAAGTTTGAGACTTAGGAACGTATACGTCGTTAGTATCACTATCGGAAAAACCAACTAATCTAAGAGCCATGAATGACTGCATAGATTGAGTAGGAATACGAGCTCCAACATAGTCTAACTGTTTTAAGAAAGACTCATATTGTAAACGAGCTTTAGTCTCAATCTTTCTTCCAAGATTTGCTTCATGATATTGTTGTAATATAGGAATAGCTTGTTTTGCAACAGCTTCATCCTTCATTTGTAAAAGAATTGAATTAATTTCTTCTTCAGATAAACCACTTTCTGTTAGAACTTGTCTTTGCTGATCGAGAGTATTTTGGAATTTAACTCGATCTGAAAGATCCATGAAAGTATCCAAATTATTATACAGACTTCTTGATACTAATTTGCGAGTCTTTGGATCAACTATAGATATTTCGATAGCATCATCCTCAAGTAAATCATAGTTTTTATTTACTACATCACTATGTTGATATCTAAATAATTCTTTCCAGTTGTCTGGTTTATAATTATATTCAACATCGGAGAATAATCCACTTGTATTAAGAATATCCGTTAATTTATCAATACTTTCAATAGAAATAACATCAAATGTTTCTCCAGTTGCAGCAATACATTTATTAAAATCAACTCCTCCTGCTCTACAAAATTCTTGATCTTTGTATAAGATCATATTTCCAACTTGGTAATAATCATTTGTAGAAGTAAGAGTAGTATAATCTGCAAACTTTCTAACAACATCTTCTTGCTTTCCTAATACTACAAGAGTCTTTTTTCCATCTTCTCCAACTAACATTAAGTCAAAACTTTCTGGCTTAATTATATCTCTAGATGGGAAAGAATAGTATTGTTTTAATTTCTCTTTGAAGAAATCAATCCCTTGAGTTTGAACAGAGGAAATAGTATCACTTTTACTTAATCCAAGTTCTTTTGCATGAAGTCTTCCGAGAACCATTTCAGCTGCTCTAAACTCGTAATTTATGATATTAAACTTATCACCAAAAGGAAGACAACTATTCCAATATAGTGTATTACCTTTTTGTAATTGCTTTAACTCATATTGTGTAAGTTTAGTTAACAAAGACTTTAATTGTTTTGGAGAGAATAAAGTTTCATCAGTATAAGTAAACTTAGGTTCAACTAAATAAATATGATCTAAAGCATTTTTAATTGCAAGTCTCTTAAGATCATCTTTAACTAAATTTAAAGAGAAAGCTTTAGTTACTTGCTGAGTTTCTGGATCAGTTATCTTAGTAACAAAATTGTCAATATAATGATTTGCTCTAACTGAATCTAAATCATAGATTGACATTTTATATTGAGCTCCATCTAACTCAAGTGTTATAATTCCATTAGCCTGTCTTAAATTTTTAGGTTTAATTGTTCAATTATAAACTTCAAAATTACCTTTAGATTTTAAGAGATTTCTATAATAATCAAGTTTTTGATAAGAATCAATTTTATCGATTGTAAATTCTTCTCCAGATCCTACAACCCTATATAAAATAGTATCTTCAATATCAATATCCTGATAATCTATAGGTTGTATAAATGGATTAGTTGGATTATTATTTAGATCATAACCTATATCAGTCAAAGCTTCTTTTACAGTTCAAGGTCTCTCACTACCAAATTCGTCTGTTCTGGTTACTTTAGAAGCCTTTAAGATATCACTGAGTTCCGTGTACATATAAGTTTTATTTCCAAGTCTATAATATTCTATCATATTATGAGATGGGACAAGAACTGCAGCAATACCTGAGTATTTTCTTCTAATTCCCTTTTTATTAATCATAGAAATAACAGTAGCTATAAATTTACTGTTAATATTTCCTGAACTAAAAGGAATCTTATAATCTATTTTTTCTTTATTAAAGTATTCTGTAGCTTTTGTAATAAAGGATTTTGCAAGACCCATTGTATCAGAGCTTTCGGAATTTAGAGAATCCATTAAAGCCTTACCAATGATTCTGTAAACTCTATCTTTATCTCCAGACATTAAACCTTCTTTAATATCTGAAATTCCTTCAAGGGCAACTTTACCAATATCACTATAAATCTCATTAACAACATCAGTCATATATCCATTTTGGATTAAAGCTGAAATCATCTGAGACATTTCTGTAACTTGAGCTAAATCAAGTTCATGATCTGGGTCCATCTGTACTCCACCAAAAGCAAGAGACATCTTGAAAGTATCAAGACTTCCAGAATACCATTTATTACTTGTATTTATATTAGCTACTCCAACTTTCATAGCACTCTCATTTACTAAATATCCAGTAAATGCATCATGCTTTTTCTCATTACAAATAAAGTTTGCAATAATATCATTATTTACCTCAGAAAATTGAAGTTTATTGTTAGAATCTAACTCTTCGACTCAGGCTCCTCCAAATAGATTATCCAAGTCTGCTAGAGTTTCTACAACCATCGGATCCTCAAATATATCGCCAATAGGTTTTCCGGATGTATCTACTTCTTGAAGAATTCGTTTACATTCAGATCCATTGTTACTTATTGCTAAAATCTTAAAATGACGACCCGGGATAGAATCAATCTGACCAGGCATAAATACTGTACCGTCTTCGTCCTTAAAGAATAATGGTTTGGTATATGTAATTTGTTTGTACATATCACTACTTATCCTTCCATCGAGATTATAGTATTTACTTAGATTTATCCCCTCAAGACTTATTTTTTTATTATGCATTCTTTCAAAAACATCTTGTAATCTTATATCAGATCCCCAAGACATTCTTCTTCTGCTATTAGTAATAGCATATACAGCTCATTTTAAAAGTCTTTGTCCGCCAAATAAAGGATCAATATCTCCAAAAATAGTCTTTTTGTCAAGACCTACAGAAGCATCCTCTAAAGACCAGTTTTCTAAAATGGCTTGATATGGACTAGATAATCCAGATCCATCCATTGAATCTAAATCGTCTTTTTCCAATCCTGCAAGATTTCAAACTGTTCCTGCTAAGTCTTGAATTACAGCTACATTGAGATATTTACTTACACCATATTTAGATGAGAAATTGAAAGGGTGATGTGTTGCACCTACTATAACAGCACGTTTGAAACCATTACCCTCACGGCTCGCTTCATTGTGTGTGAAGTATGACTCTTTCCTAGTTCCATCTGAATTATAATCAGCATCTGTTGCAGTATATTTAGTAGCATGATCGAAGCAATCTCCAAGAGTTAAATCTTTATAGGCATTTCCTCAATAAGCATTTGCATAAAAGTAACTCTTAATAACAGGATTTATTTCTACTTTATAAAGTAAGTTTCCCTGTTCGTCATTAATTTTAATAATTTCTTTATTAAACTCAAAGACTTCATTTCCGCTAAGTTGAACTTCTGAGATACTAACTGGCTTTCCAGTAGAATCTTGCATAATATAATGCTTTAAATTATTACTGTAAACGCCAATTCATTTATTTGAGAAAGCCTCTCCTCCTAACTGAGAAATTGCATATGTATTTAATCCAACCGGCAGCTGAACATCATTTTTCTCAAGTTCTTTAATAGTTTGTATTAACTGTCTTGCGAAACGAGATTTTGCAGCTTCCGGATTATTGTAAGTATCAAAATAATGAAGCAGAGTTTCATTTAAGCACCATTTTCCTTTAGAGAATTTTGACTTATCCTTTACTTTAGAATAATGTATTTCAGAAATAAAATCATATCCTTTTTTGACAAACCTATCTCTTATCTCAAAGAATCTATTGCTGCTCCACGATCTTATTTCTGTATCGATTTTATCAAGTTTTTCCCTAGTTGATAAATCATCAGTTAACCCTAGTTCAGGAATAATTTCATTAAACTGGTTTACTAATTTAGCTACTTGGTCGTTTATTCTAGCTTGACGATATTTTATAATATGGTCTTGAATAATTTTTTCTGCCTTTAAAGCAGCCTTTTTAGAACCATCTTTAAAGTGATCAATAGAACAAATATCTCTAAAGATTTCCAGACCAGTTTTATCATCAAATAAAACCTTTGTTAAATCAATAGGTAATAAAGGGTGAGTTGACTTATCAGAAGTAGTTGTAAATTGAAGTAATATATCACTAGAAGTACTAGAAGTATTACTTTTCTTTTCAACAATATTTTTAGTACTGTCTTCTTTCCATAGATTACCTAGGAAGTCATCCATAATTTCAATAAACCCAAGTTCAGACACACTTAATGAACGAGACGCTTTAACAGTATCTTTTCCATAAGAGCTATCTGTTCTAATTACTGTGTGCTTAACAGCCTCACTACCAGTACTTTTTATTGCGTTAACAATTGGATTTTCTTCATTTACTGTACTAAAACGTTCGTCTAGACTGGCAATCAATTCTGGAGTTTGAGCTCCCATAGAAGTCAGTCCTGATGAAGGAATATTATTTCCCTCTTGATTATGCAATACTGTTCTAATATCGGTTCCAAAAGCTAGACTTAAGAATGTTGCAGAACTAGTAAAAATATTAGCATAAGAGTTAACTTTAAAGTCTGTTCTTTCTTTATCTCTAAAAGCTCTATTACTTATTCCTCCAATATTTTCTACAGCAGCAATTAATAATCCAATCGGTTCTACAAATTGCTCCAATAACATTAAGTCATTAGCTCCCCTTGATAACTGATTAAGAATTTCGTTGTAATTTGATGGAATTGTAGTTTGTAATATATCTGATATTAATTCTGCTGCAATTTGATTATCTTGTGATTTCTGTGTGTCAGATAATTCTGATAATGCTTTATCCCTAAATGAAGAAATACTTAATCTAGAATTTTGTCCTTCAACTCCAGTTTTAGTAGTAGTAAGTTTTATAGTAATAGGAGAAGATAATCCTATATTCTTCTTTCTTCCAATAACTATATCGTCTATTCCGACTTCAATTCCCCACCTGTTTTTAAGTTCTTCATATCTTGTAGGATTTGCTCGGTATGTACCTTGCATACATCTGACATTCTCCTGAAGAGCTAAAGACTGAACATTTAAGAATTGTTCATTTAGTTTAAAGGATTCACTTCTTCCATTTTTAATTCTATAAGATACGTAAGAATTTCTTACAGTTTTAAATAACTGCATTCTAAACATATCTTTAATTTCTTGTGCAAGTTTAGATTTAGGACTCCAGATAAATTCTTTTATACTTCTAGCTCTATCTAGAATATATTTACTTTGACCCCTGTTTGCAGTTTGGCCATATGACTCAATAAATTTATTAAAGGCTTCTTCTAAACTTTGTATATCGCGTTTTAAGATACCTTGTTTTATAGGATCATTCCACATTAAATTGGAAACCCAGTCTTTAAACTCTGTAACTACAATATCGAAACCTCCACCTTCTCCTTCTACAGAATAATTCCAATCTAAATGTTGATTTTGTTCTTTATCAACAGTGATAATTGGAAGATAAGATAGGATTATTTTCTGTAATTTACTTGTAGTTGCATGTATATCAGCTGATTCATCACTATAATTATTTAAATGTACAGCTTTTGGACCAACATACTCGTATTGATCTATTCTATGAATTCCTTTTGGAGAATTAGACTTTATAAAGTCTACTTCTGTTTCAAGTAAATCATCAAAAGTTTTTAAAATAACAAAAGCATCTAAAGCCTTTTGATATTTTTTATTTGTGATTTCTAGTGTATCATGAGTTTCGAAATCCTGGATTGCATTTAGTATAAGTCTAGTCATTTGCTCTGGACTTATATATTGGGTATCAAAATTTGTTCCAGTGAAATCACCTATTGTTTTCACCAGAGACATTTTATATTCAAATATATTTTGATTTAATGTATTTACACCAGGGTATTTAGAACTCTCAACATCTCTTTTAACCAATGATGTTTTCCAAGTTCCATCAGGACCTTCAGTTATAGAAAATAATGTTGAGGCCACAATAGCCTTTTTAAAAGTACTTCTTAGTTTCTTGTACTGTCCAAAGGATTGCCGCCTTAAATATTCTCTTTCCGCATCAATATTAGTTCCTTCTTGAATAACTTTTCCTACTTTCTCAACTTCTGTACTGGTATTATCAAGACTAAATGAAAACGGCAGTTGCCCACCGTTTTCATCTATAGCCTTAATAATCTGTTCAGCATCATAAAAGTTGTCAGAAATTCATGTAGTCCAAGCAGAACGTCCATCTTCATAACCTTCTAAGTCTACTGTTTCATTAATAGAGTCACGTAGACTATTATGATACTTTTGTTTTTCGTTTAAAATACATCCCATATTAACAACCAGGATTTACTGGATTCTGAGTTATAAACACTTTCCAATCTCTTAATAGACGAGCTATCTCTTTGAATTTTACTGCATCAATAGCACGAGCCTGATCTCTGAGTATCGGAGAAGCAGAATCTCTTGTAAGTTCAGCATTAATTCACTTTTTAAAGACATCTTCCATTTCATTCTTTGGATCTACTGGTATAAAGTCATTAAGTTTTGTTCTTGCATCACTTCTAAATGCCCTTAAAAGACCGTTTCCTTTAAGTACTAAGAAAGTATTGTTTACAAGATAACGTTTTCTCTCCTGACTAGCATCATCATCTGATGTAATATCCTCGAATGGAATATCTTCTATATTATCATAGTCGTCAGCTCAATTTCATCTAAATGTATCTGTTATAATAGAAAGAGCATCTGTTTTATCATTGCTCTTCTTTTGAACTAAGAATTCTTTTGAAACCTCATCGTACACAATTGAATATGGTTGATTGTTTTCATCCAGAAAATCATTTATGGCTTTTAAAATATCTTCTATTTCTGTCAAACCATCAGTAATAGAATCAAGATTATCTGCCAAAAGATCCATATCAAATTCTGAAGCTGGAGACATTATTAAGGACTCTAATGAGTTCTTAAGCTCATTAATATTAGAAGCCATAGTATTACTTAATAATGTTCCTAATTGACCAAATGAATTATATCCTAGTCCATTCATACCAGCCACTTCGACAGGTTTATTATCTGCAAATATAATCAAATTTTTGTTAAAATCCAAACCAGTTATACTTAAGAATTCAGCTTCAGATGAAAATTCTGGAGCAAATTGTCTAACTCAATCTGAATTTACAGAGATTGGTTTAGAGAATGTAAATACATTTTCTTGTTTATTAGCAACAGTCCCAGGTTCTATTTTTATGATAGGATTTATCTTGGTTCCAAACATAGATCTTGCTTTATTTGCAAAATCAGAACTATTTGGAATAGATACTATCATACCTTTTACCTTAAGTTTTAGTATTCCATCTTCTTCCTTTAAATTAGAAATATCAGAAAGTTTAAACATGGTTTTTCCTATTGAGTATAGTCCTGCTTGATTGTTAAATATAGGAGTTTGGTCAGTAGTAAAACCAACTATTTTCTTTTCTAATATTTCTCTTAATGAAGAAACCTCTGATAATGCCTCGTAAGGAATTCTAATAAAGTTATTATTGGAAGTTAATACTAAATAATTTCCTTCTGTTCCAATTGGGTCCAGATTATTTCCTTCCGAATCTTTAAATGATCCATCAGAGAATGTAATAACTGAACCTGAAGTAGAAGTGATATTAATTGTACTACTTAAATCCTCCTTACCTTTCATTCTAGAATTACTTATAAGAGCCTTATCAAAATCTGATTCAGGATTAGAATCAATATTTATTCCAGTAGAAGTCAATTGATAAACTGGAGCAAGTCCTATGCCAAAATCACTAGAGTACTGATTAATTAAATCGCCCTCAGGATAAAATTGTTTAAAGGCACTCTTTGTATCATCATTATCAAAGTATCTAGAAGAAGCATCTCTTACATAAATTCCATTGCTAAACGCTTTAGTTTTTAATAGAGCTTCTCCAAGTTTTGTTACATCTAAATCTTTAATATTTAGTAACTTAAAGATTAGATCATAAGCATTCATTTGGTAATAACTGTTCTCAGATCCACTATTTGAAGTATTTGTTATATGCTTCATTAAAGTGAATTTGAAATCTCCAGATTCTATTGCTTCAGAAAGGTCAACATCAAGACTCTTTCCTTCACCAAGATGTTTATTTATTTTTTCAAAAATTTCAGGAATCTTATCAGAAATACCTTCTAAGTCGATTGTGTCAAATGGTTCTTTATATGGTTTATTATTCTTAAAATCAAACTCATATAAGTTATATTTTGATTTATCGTCACTTAGTTCAATATAGAAGTTATCATATTCAAATTTTCCGTCAACTTCTCTGCGTACAGTAAATTGATAACCATATTGTAATAGTCTATTTCTATCTAATTCCGGAACATAGTTTAAGTAATTAAACAGTCTTTCAACAAACTGATATTCGTCGAAATCTGGATTATTCTTAAATATATTGTAAATATTTGAAATTAAGGATTTTGCAGTTTCTTTAGAAATAACTTCATATTTACTAGAAAGATTAGCAAAGTTCTTTTTGATAATTTCTTTCCTTTGAGCTTCGTCAGAAGTAGTAACAAGTCTTAACTCCTCCATAGGACCAAGTCTTGAAGCAACTCAAGCCAAAGCCTCTTCCCTATTTCTAATACCTAAAGAACTTGAAATTCCATGAAGTTTATTCTTTCTGTTATTTCCAAGAGCATACTGCATTACATCACAGATAGCTATTAATTCTTGTAGAGAAACAGAATGCTGAACTGTACGTAATGCACACATATCGTACTTAGTATTATTCTTTCTATTTCCTCTTGTATAATGCATATTTAAGCCATCTTCATCTTGATCGAACTTAAATGAGTCACCAATACTATGAATAGAATAATATAAATTATGTGTAATCATAGCTTCAGTTTTACCTCTAGTTTCCTCTTCAAAACCTTTAGTCTTATCTACTTTTCCAGACATCTTATGATATTGATCTGGAATCATAGAAGGTTTTCCTTTTTCAAGTGAGAATATACCAAAAGTAGAATCTCAATAAAGATGTTTACAAGAATCAACTATGTAATTTCTAGTTCCTTTTGCAAAAAATCCCATTCCATATTCTCTTGAGAATGGAGAGGTTTTAGAATCAACAACATATTTAGTATGTGCATTTTCTCTATCCATATTAACAATAGCAACAGGAATAAGCATATCCTTAAATTTGTAAGATAAAACTCCTTTATGTTCTGATATCTTACTTAAATAATAAGTATGAGTTTCTTCATTATCCCAAGCTTGTGCAAATTCCAAATATAGACTGTTTAATTTAGAATCGTTGAAATTAGTATTTTCAAGATTATGTATATCATCAATAATAATAGAAGAAATAACTTTTACAAAGTAAGTTCAAGCTTTATCAGTAGGCTTTTTATCTTCTGAGAAGAAGTTCTGGTAGAATGAGAAAGGATTTCCTTTTTCATAAG
>Ga0256869_1000308_pt1 | contig 18853 bp, 15 predicted proteins | sample RumenRJG_05RNA_FD_186096 | JGI IMG/M metagenome (GOLD analysis project Ga0256869, IMG submission 186096) | Metatranscriptome of bovine rumen microbial communities from Lethbridge, Alberta, Canada - Rumen RJG_05 (Metagenome Metatranscriptome) | ecosystem: Host-associated > Mammals > Digestive... | reverse complement strand
CGTTTTTTGAACTTTATTTTATAATTTCTCTCCGGTTACAACATTTATACAGACAATCTGTGGAGAATAATTATCAGCTATTGCTTTTTTGTAATCTGTAGATCTATTACTTTTGTTTTTAATGAGTTTGTCTTCTTCTTTAAGCATTTTACAAACCCTTATTTTTCCTAGAATTTCTTTAACGTTTTCATAATTAGGATGTTCTAGAGCTATCAATTCTTTGATAATCATTTTTACCGGAACAATGTGTTCATCATGAAACACATCTCTATAAGTTAATCCATCTCCTTTATTTGGAGTCCACTCTGTGAAGTGTTTTGAATTACCTTTGTAACATTTTAATGTTATTGTGCCATCAGTTTTGTCTAAAATTACTCTGTCTCTGTAGTATTTGCTCATTATATCTTCGCTTGTAATCTTGTTCCACAAATCTAGAGCTTTTTCAGAAATGAAATAATGGTCGTTTGGCTGACTGTACTGTCTTATTGTTTGATTTAAAAGATATTCAGATCCCCAAAGAATCTGTCCATCAGATTCAATGTGTCCGCCTGCTTTCACTCCATTAATTAATGAAATAATAATATCGAGAATTTCGTTTTCCATTTTATTTATACCTTTCTAGGGCTTTTTGTAGTCCTTCTTTAGTTTTTTCAATAAGTGACGCTGGAGATATAACCTTAACACAGTCAGAATACTGCATTATCCAGTAATAGAGAGCCATTTCATTACATTTAACCTTAATATATGCTTTTCCATCTTTATGGCTTAATTTAGCGTTTTCGCCAAACCAATCTTTAACGATTAGTATACCCCAATCACCATCGAGCTCTAATTCAGCTTCAATTACATCTCCACCAAACATGTAGATATGATCATTTAAATATTTTGATATTGAGAAGTCCTTAGGACCTTCCTCTAAATCATTCATATTTTTGATTGGCCAGTCATCTTTTATTTGGATATTAACCATATAATCAATTCTAAATGTCTGAAGAGCTCTATATTTTTCACGATAATTACAAAGCAAATAGTAACGACCAAAATTATTAATTAAATAATAAGGCGAAACAATAAATTCATAACCATCTCTTCTTACGGTTTGATTTCCTTCTGCATCATAAGCTAAATATTGAAAACCTACTCGTTTTCCTTGTTTCATAGCCTCATGAATTACAGAAATATTGTATAAGACCTGTTTATTATCGGTTCTATTTATTTCAGATGATTTATAAATGTAAGAATAGTCTTTTCTTTGATATTTGCTAAAGCAACTTGAAACTTGGTCCGCTATCTTTTTAGCTTGTCTTCCATCAATACTCCTGCTAGAAAAAATAGCATCAATTAAATAAGATGCTTCTGTTTGATCGAAAGTTCTAGATAATAAAGCAAAGCCACCTTTAGGCCCTTTATCGATATCGTAATCTAACTCTTCAAGCATTGATAATGAAGAGCCCACGCTTTTTCTTTCAAGCTCAATGTCATAAACTTGATAAATCTTATCTGCGATTTCTTGTTGAGTTAAATAGTGCTCTTCATCAGTGTATTCTTCTAGCACTTTAAGAACCAATAAAATGGAACTTTTCTTATTTGGTAGCATCTAATCACCTCGATTTCAAATATGGACGGCTCATATCTCGAGCTAGTCTTTTATTAAACTTAGCTTGCTCTGCTAATTCTTTATTTTTCTTTTCAGTAGGACTTCCGTGTTTAACTGCCCTATACAAAATATTAATCCTGCTAGCATTTTCTTTGCCTCCAACAGGAATAATTATATTATAGCAGATGTCCCATTTTTAGGACACTTAAATTAATCTAAAAGAAAAGCACTGATAGCAGTGCCTCTCAAATTTTACTTAAGTAATGATGTTAATAAATCGCCGGAACCGACTAGATGGCTATGTTCGTCTCTTGTAACTCTTCCATCGAATTCGCCGAGCTTGTGTCCATGTTCGTCTCTAATGATTTTCTTTCCACAGCTTTCTTGGATTTCGCCAATCTTGTGTCCGTGACTATCTCTTAAAACTTGTGTCATGCAATTACCTCCATAATTTTATTATAAGTTTTTCGATGTCCTTTTTTCAGGATTTCTATTTTTTCTTTAATACTATGTATTACTTTCTTTTGAACGCAAGTCATTTATATTATTTGCTATCAACTTTATGCTATAGAAATTGTTATTGCTGGACGAACGCCGACAAATGACATATCAACGCTCCAGTCACTAACAGTTCCTAATTCTTTTTCTACAAAAAATGCTTTACCCGTATCTATAAATGATGGGGTTCTTGTCCAATAACGCGAACTATTATCAGTACCAATCATTGCTCCATTTGCTCTAACAAATTCAGATGATAATGATACTCGGCCTGTGTCTACTCTATTGCCTTCTTCAGAATAACCATAATCAGGATTTAACATATCACCCCTGCTTAACATTGTTACCTTATCTGTTGTATTACTACAGATATTCGGATTTGTTGAAGTTGAACCTGTTGAACTATTGGAATTATCAACATTAGTTGATATTACAAAGAAATCAGAAAGGAAGAATGCTTTATTATAAAAATCAGAATTTAACCATGAACGAATTTCGCTCTTTTCATAATTATTAGGTTTTGATCCAACGGTTGTCGCAACATTAAATCTATGACTGTCTAGAACAATATCACTAAACAAATAATAATCATCACCTGTTTGGTCCATAATTTTCCAGCTTATAGGTTCTAATTTGAACCAATATTCAGTTCCGTCTACAATTTCATTACCATTATCAAATGAATATCCGCTAGCATAAGGATTGGCTATTAATTTTGTGTAATAACTATCATCAAATAAATAATATCCATTTTCATTACAGCTATCCGTCTTAAGAAGGTTTAATGAAGAGATAAGTTCGGAATCAACAACAAGTGATTGAGGGTACAAGCCATAAGTAAGATGTCCACTATTAATAGAAGGAATTAGCCCTAATCTTATATTTCTATTTGCTTCTTCCTGAGTTATAAATTTTGCATACAAATGCATATCAGAAGAAGCCATTTTAAATGTGTATGTAGTTTTGCTACTTAAAAAACTACTAAAAGTAGAATCTGAATACCATCCATTGAAAACATAACCTGAATTTGCTGTTGCTATAACAGTTACATCAGAATCAAAATCATAGGAACCCGAACCTGCTAATGTTCCATAATTGTCGTTATTCGATGACAAACTTAAATTATAAGAATTTACTGTCCATCTTGCAGTAACAGTAATAGCATGATCATACGGATATAATCCTGACGTAAATAAAACATCATTGTAGTACCACCCAGCAAAGCTGTATCCGTCTCTAGTGGCTGTTACAACTGCATACTCTTGATTATAATATGCGTAATTCCAATAACTATTAGTGTATTCTTTACCATCAACTTTAATAACTCCACCGTTTGGCTTGTAGGTGACTAAATAATCTATTGCTACCCATTTAGCAACAAAAGTAACATCTCTATCAAAATTTAACTTATCTGTCCATATGTTGAAACTAACTCCATCAACTAGCCAACCAGAAAAACGAAAACCAGTTTTGTATGGATCATTTATGATTTCTACATAATTAAGAGGATTATCACCAAATTTGAACCTTACAGTATCGCCTCGATATAATTGACCACCATCTGCATCAAAAGTAATTGTGTGATAATTAACTGACCAAGATGCTGTTAAAACTAAATCACTTGTAACTGGTTTTGTGATGTCATAATCCCAACCAGCAAAAGTGTACCCGTATTTTCGAGGAGTTGTTAATTCAGGTAACAAACTACCTTCTTGTACCTTTATTTCAGGCATAACATTACCATCGACATTAGCAAAAGATATATTAAACATGTCATATCTATAGACGTTAACCTCATAAAGTGCGTAATACTCTTCTTTATGAGTAACAAGTAAATATGAAATGTTACTTCCAATTTCACAATTTATTGTTTGAGTAGTAATGACTCTAGTACCTTCTTTATCTGTTGATAATTGCCATTTGTAACCATCAGCAATATGAATTTTATTTACAAAAGAAAAGCTCTCGACATCGTTGTTGATTTTTAATTCATATTTATTCTCTTCTTTTTCAAAACCATCAATGGTTAAAAAATAATCAGTTTCTTTACCGGCAACACCAGTATCGCAAGAAGCAAGAATAAAAGATGATAACAATACAAAAATATATTTTTAAGTTTCTTCATTATTTAACCTCTTTTTCAAAGAAAAGTTCATGTCTAGTGGCTAAATCACCCATAGTGTGAAAAACGAGCTTATAGCCTCTATTTTCATATTCATTAACGATTTTAGTAAGCTTGCCACCAGTCCTACAGCATTCATGGACATAGGTATATTTAATTTCGCTATCTTCAAACATCATATCGTACCTGGTCGCCAAATCTCCCATAACAGCAGATTTTAATTTATGGCCCATGGCAGTTTCTTCATCAAGAATTTTTTGTACTTTTCCTGCAAATCTACAGTGTCTGTAATAAACCATGTCTAATTCCTCCCATAGAACTTGTTAGCTCTAATCTTTGCGTCTTCAACATTCTTATAAACAACTGAGAGCTTGTTCCAGTCATTCTGAAGCTTTCTGCATACTTCAGCATATTCCTTAGAATATTCCCAATTATCTACATAAAGAAAGTCTCTATAACATACGTGGCACCAATAGTTTCTTTTTTCAGTCATTTGTTTTAAGAAATTGTAATCTGAATCAGAAATGTACTGTTCGCCTTCGCTTTTATCTAATGTTTTTAAATTATTTACAATTTGTCCTAAGGTTAGATTTTCAACTTTAGCATAATTGTCATCTAAGTCACCTTTGCGCATAATTGCGAAGATTCATTTTAGATCTCCCTCAATAATCTGAAAGAAGTGAATAAGGTCACTATGTTTGATTCTAAACTCATCAAAATTCATAAATTCCACTCCTTTCCTTTAATACTAAGTATTAAATGCCTTTTGAACGCAAGTAACTGTAATTATTTGCTTTCTGATAATTGCATTCATTTTAACACAATTAATGAATTATCATTAGTTTAAGTGTACAGGCGTATTCAAACATGTTCTTTGTTGAGCATTAAAAACTGATATGTTTCAAGCCAATACCCTCTCACCATAGAGTTCGTATGTATTTTGGCCTATTTTCGCCACTATATATCAAAAAATAACACCTCTATATAGAAGCGCTATAATTGAAATTCTTTCGATGTAATCGACACTTTTTTGCTATTCACTGTATCTCTTATAAATAAGAGATACAACTGTCTCAACGTGCCTTGAAACGCGCAGGTGCTCATGTGTGCGCATATACGAGTGGCCGTAGAGGCTATCGCGGTACCATGGGTGTCTTGCTCGTTACCACTGGTTTGTTTAAAAAGGGTTGGGGTACAATAACATATTATTTTAATCTTTCGAAAATTTCTTTAATTAACTCTGCAGAGTTGCGTTCTTTTTCTTTAACGTCTATATAAAACTCCTTAGTAGTGACGCACAATACTTTCCTTTTTGGTATAGATACAAAAACACATGAATCCTTGGTTTTTTTATTGACAAGTAATACATTTTGAATAAAAGAAGGATCATCTCTAGAAATGGTCCATGCAACAACTTTCCATTTCAAAAATGAAAAATCAAAATTATGTTTTCCTTGTGCAATTTTTTGGAGTTCTTTAGGAGAAAAGACTGTGTCCCCACTATATTTATAAGGAGATGATTCACTAACAGATAGCGATGCATTCACAGAAGCATCTCCACCGTCATTCACAAACAAATCATATTCGCCATCGTTTGTAAAAAATAAAATATCAATGTATTCACTCTCTTCAATTTTTGTTGAAACTTTTGGCTTAGAAACAGGTCCTTGCAATTGAGGATAAGAAATACTTCTATTGAACTTTAATTTGTATTTTGCTTTTTCATTGTCAAGGATATCTATCAGCTCATCAACAACTTCATTAAAAGATAATTGTGATAGATTAAGAGTTGAGGCGATGCTTTTCATGTTTGGTCGATATCTAATAAACAATTTAAGAGAATTTGGTTCTTTAGATTCGTCTGTAAGCCAAAACCAATTATATTCATTAAAGTGAATTGGGTTCTTATTTATAAAGCCATAATAATTCTCATGCTCTACCGCTTTTATCGAAGGGCAATATTCAGTAATAAAAGAAATAAAGTTTTGCAATAAATAGTTTTTATATTTACTTATTCTTTCGGAAAATGCTTTTGGCTGAGAATCTTGTTCTAATCTTTTTGATGTCTTGAAATACTTATAGTTGCTTCCTACTTTTATCTTTTTCAACAGTCCAGTTTCAACCAACTTGTTGCACGCCATCATGACACCTAAAAGATTTGATTTTGGAAACTTTCCGTAAACTTTTGATTTTTGTATTGCTGCCCAAGGTATCTCTTTATTTGCGGAACCATTCAAATAGCAAGTTAAAATCTTTGTATAAGTTAATTCACCATCAGGACTTATACTAGTCAGTTCATCAATAGCTATATAAACACTTTTTTCAAATTTTGATAGTTCTGGCATTTTTTACTCTTCTTCGTCATCCTGCAAATCAGAAAAAACAGACGAAGCGTAATTAGATAAACCGGTAAAATCACTAATATCGCCAAGCATTTTATCGAGCTCAACCAAACCACCATAGGCAAATTGTAAGAAATAATTAAACTCAAATTCTTCTTGGCTTTCTGGTATATCGGTACACGCCTTTTTAACTCTTTCATCTTTAGAAAGATTCAATTCTTTGTCAGTTAATATCATCAATCTATAAAGATACATGAAATCAACTTGTCTATTTTTCCATGCTGCCGCAAGGATGTTTGCTCTCATTTTTTTATCGTTTGATGAAGATGCATCTTTTATCTTGAGGCCTTTTGCTAGACCAATAGCTGCTCCAGCATAAAGGCAATCTACATATGTTGCAAAGATTTTAGCTGGTTTAGCAGCATCCTCACCATTGGACAATTTCCATTCATCAGCATCAGTATCACTACTTCTGGAGTATTTTTTAATTATGGCAGCATATCTACCATAAATGCTTTTATCGCCACTAAAGATATTCATTATTTTTCCTCCTTAAAATTAGAAGTTGTCGTACTTTCATTTGTTGATAAATGATAAGTCTTATCTAAATAAACGCTTAAAGGATCTTTTGCAATGTTATAGTCCTTATCGAGTAAAGTAATAACTAGTTGACTACAATATTCAGGCAAAATCTTAGCTGCGTTTCTGACGTTTTGTTCATCTAAGTCAGAGAATGGCGCATCAATAAATAGTGGATAATCATCAGGTAAATCATCATCACCATCACCACTTCCGATTAAATTTTTATTCTTAGCCAGATAAATTAATCCTGCTACGAAGCCTAAGTTTTTAGCAATTCCCTCAGCGGTAGAATTTGTTATTTTTTGACCGTTGTGTCTGATTTCAACATTGAATGTTGTTGGATCGAGATAAAGGTCTTTTTCCTTCTTATCTAAAATGCCGTGGAACACTTCGTTTGCCTGTTTTTCTAAAGCATCAACAATTCCGTTTTTCTTATCTTCCAGACGTTTTGAGGCCAATTCAAATACAGCATCAACATAAGCACAGTATTCGCGGATTTTTTTATTCTTGTCACTGGCATCAGCAAGTTTGTTTTGCTCGTTAATAAGCTTTTGGATTCTCGCTTTTTTATTCGGGATAATATTCTGCTCACTATAATTGACAGCAACTTCTTTTTCGTCGGCCTGTCTAAATAAATCTGATGCTTCTCTTCTCCAACTTCCAACATCTCCAGTGAAGCCACCTAATTTCTTTTCTAGCGATGCGTTTTCTTCAATTTGTTGTTCTATATCTTGAATTGTCTTTTTTAAAGCTGAAGCAATTTTATGAATTTCTTTTCCTGCTGCATCAGCAGATTCGTATTTAACGTTATAGGTTTTTAAGAATGTTTTTAACAAGGCACTATAATCACTTGGCCAGACAAACTCTTTCATCTCGATAAGATGTTTATAATGTTCATCGCCTTCTTTTATTGGCTGTCCGCAGATACAAAGTCCTTTTTCGATAATTTCATCGATTGATGACTCCGATTGATGGCTATATGATCGTTTGGTAAGTTGAATATTGCTGAATTGATTTGCGAGATCACTATCTTTGAGAGTCATAGCAATGTATAATCCAGCAAGCCCTGGATTCTCACCGCCATTGGAATCAAGATTTTTACATAATCTTGCGAAAAGGCTGTCCCTTGTTTCTCTAAGCTCCCTTAAGGTATTTCTTCCAGTATTAAGTTTCCTTTGAAGCTCTTCAGCTTGGGAATTAGCTTCGATTCTAGCTTCCAATTCCTCAGCCTTACGCCTTAATTCATCAATATCTTTTTTGGCTTGTTCGTTGTTCTTTTCGTCGTTATCGACTTCGTTGCTCAATCTATCAATTTCTTCTTGGAGTTCATCATTTCTTTCTCTGTCAGCACTTTGAATTTGGCTAGAAAATCTTGATTTTACTCCGCTAGAAGAGGTAGGAGAGAAAAGTTTGATTAATTCTTCCCTCACATTAAGATTCATGATGTTACGAACAGCATCACGCAAACTCAATTTATTAGCAACTGAGTCAATCTTGTTATTTTCACCATCATAGAAGAAATAGTTCCTTAAATTTGAAGGTAAAATTGATTCAATTTCTCTATCAACAAGATTATTTGGAATTGGGATAGGGTTTCCAACTTTGTCGATTTTGTATATTTGACGAGTTGGTTCTTTTAAAGTAGGAACAAATTTGATGACACCATCAACACGAGTAGATTGGAATGTTTGATATGTGCGAATTGTATAACCAAAACCATTATGTTCCAAATCTACGGTTACACTTGATGTTACTTGTTGTCCAACTGTATAACATGAATCCTGCATTTCTTTATTTACGTGGATTGGGTCAGCTTTAAAAGAATCGTCATCTCGATACAAACACCAAAGAAGGGCTTTAATTAGTGTTGTTTTACCAATGTAGTTTCTGCCATATATAACAGATACTTTTTTATCTGAGTCACTATTAAACTCAATACGCTCATTAATAAACTGTCTAAAATTTTGGAGCTCAATAGAATTAATCTTCATTATCTACAATCTCCTTAATTTTCTTATAAATTTCGTTAGCTATTTCGCTTTTAGTTTGTCCTGACCGTAAACCCTTGCTAACAATTTTTCTAGATTCATCATAGATGGCTAGAACTTTGTCTTGATCCAATTCATTCATTATCATTGTCCTCCAAATCAAAATCATCTAGGTGATAAGCTGACTTAATGTCAGATATAATTTTATAACTTTCCGCAGAATTGTCTGATAATCTGCTAAATTCTTCTACTCTCGCAAGTTCGCGCTTGGCGAGTGAAGATTCAAACCTTGCATAGTCCTGATCTATTTTTCCTAATTCATCTAAAGGTCTTGTCAATGTAATAAAATCGAAAATCTCAGCATATGGTTTTTCAACTGGACTGAACAGTCTTAATACTCTACCTCTTCTTTGAACATACTCTTTAGGATTGGTACTGCTCGCTAAGATAAAGGCTCTTTGAATACAAGGAATATTAACTCCTTCATCAAGACATTTTATAGCAGCGATCCCATTAATAAGTTTTGTTTGAAAATGGTCCTTAATTGTATCTCTTGTTGTCATGTCTTCTAGAGCAGTAAAACGTTCAATTCTCATTTTTAAATCATTTCTCAACATAGACATGACGCTTTTAAGTTGAGAGTCTTCAGTTGGATCAGTGGCATCTACGTATGAAACAGCACCGCAATAGATCAAATTATAGTATGTGTTTTTAAACGGTTTTATCACATCACGGAGAACGTCTAGTTTCATTCTGCATCCTGCAACAAGCAACGCTCTTTTCAATAACAATCTCTTTAAATCTTCAGACTCATCTGGGTCCTCATAAACGCTTCTTTTCGCAATTTCTTTGCTAAGTTTGACGTATTGGTCTAATTCATCATCATCCAAATACACTAATACAGGATAGTATCTGTAATGTGACAAATATCCTTCTGCAATAGCTCTTCCTAAATCATAGTGAATACAACATTTATCAAAAAATTCATATAACTTATCTGTTCCGGATTCGTCATGATGTCTATCCATTGTTGCTGATAAACCCAATCTGTATTTGAAATCTATATTAAGAACAGTTTTAATTTTTCCTGCTCCCAGATTGTGGGCTTCATCAGCGATAAAAACTGTTCTTCTTGCTACTTTCGGATCTCTTAGAGTGTCTAAAACAAACTGATGCAATAAACTGGCCGTTGTTATAATAACGCACTCTAATTTTGATTGTGCTAATTTGACAGAAATAGCTTTTTCCTCAAATGAATTTCTCCATTTTCTAGATTGCCCAAATGCTAATAGAGGGCTTATTCCGAACTTTTTACAATCATCAGCCCACTGAGTTGCTAGATGCGTATACGGAACAACAATAAGAACAAAAAACGACTTTGTTTTAATGTCTGGATTATTTACTAGGTCAGTCAATCCACCCAAAGCAGTAAAAGTTTTTCCTGTTCCAGTTGCCATGTCAAAATATCCACGATAATTATTATTTCGCAATTCTGAAATAGCATCAGATTGGTATTTATGCAATTTTATTGTTCCAAGGCTTGGTAATTTTTGCGCATTACTGGTGGCCCGTTTTAATTTCACATTTTCAACATATTTGTTATCAAGTTGTTCAAGCTCTTCTTTAGATAAATAATTCTGGTATTGGAATATTTTTTCTTTTACAGCTTCAGGGAATGTCATTGTATGCGCATTAGGAAATTTACCATTCCAAAGTTTATTGAAATACGAAGCCTTATTGAAACACCTACCATAAGGATCCATTCCCTTCCAAGAACAATAGACATCAAAATCTTCAGAGTTATGAATCAAACCAGACGGGGTTTCATTTCCTGAACCAGAAAAAGCGACCATGTTACCAACTTCATCAAAGAAAATACCTAGTTTCTCATGTTCCATAGCTGTGGTAATTGCACTGCCAATTGAAACGACTCTAATATCGAGAATGCAGTGAGAAATCAAATATGTTAAAAGGGATAAATATCCTTTTTCAAACTCGTCAGTCGGATCTTTAAATCTTTCTAAAAAATTTTTCTCAACAACCTCTCGTTCGGTATAACCTTGTCTAATAGCTTCTTCATCTTGTTGAGATAGGCGAGTAGAAATAATCATCCTCATTTGGCCACCATTGGTAATCAACTTTGAAAGTCCTTTTGCAAGCATTTGAAACGTAATTCCTGCAAAAAATCCTGTAATACGATTGTAAGAAACAGAGTTAGCCAAACAAGGAATATAAAAATCCTCAATGACATTGTCCTCAACTGTATGATATTCAGGAAGTATATTGACATCAGTAAGTGCCATTTATTGCTCTCCTTTCCCTTAAACCGTATCTACTAAAACGTACTTAGCGCATCAATTAAGGAGTCTATGTCCTCTTTTGTGCTAAAACCACTAATACTAATTCTAGCAGTTCCTCCATTAATTGTCGAATTGATAAATTCGTGTATTAATGGGGCACAATGATATCCTGTTCTAACACATATATCGAATTCGTCAGCCAAAATGTGTCCAATTTCATCTGCAGAATATCCATCCACAGATATAGAGACGATGCCGAACATTTTGCTCTTATCAACCGGTGCATAAACGCCAACTTTTTCTAATGATTCTAATGAATCAATCAAATATTTAGTCAATTTAATTTCATGTTCTTTAACATTATTATTTTTAAGCCATTTTATTCCTTCTAGAGTCCCATAAACGGCGGGAACATTAGGCGATCCAGATTCATATCTCTCATGTTTAAAATCGGGCATGTCATGATTTAATGTATCTGAACCAGTTCCACCACTCTTAACAATTTTAAGTTTTGAATCGTTTAAATTAATAAAGCCACCGACTCCAAACGGACCATAAAGTGATTTGTGACCAGCAAAAACTATGAAGTCGACGTTTTTTGTACTTAATTCAACTATTCCATACCCTTGAGCGGCGTCAAGCACAGTAACGGAGTTGTGTTTCTTTGCTAACTCAAAAACAGAAGAATAATCAATAAGTAGACCAGTCACATTACTTATTTGAGATGAAAAGACAACATCTGGATTGTCCAAGGCAAACATGTTCTCAATTTTAGATAATTCTGGTCCCCATGTTTCCTTATCAAATGGCAATATGTGAATATTTAAATTCACGGTCTTTTTAATATTGTAGAGAGGTCTAATAATTGCATTATGTTCAAATGGTGTGACATAAACATTCATCCCATCCTTCCAATCAATACCGTTGATAATTATATTGAGTGCTTCTGTGGCCGAAGAAAGAAGTGCAACATCTCTATAATCAGCTCTGCAAATAGATGCAATTTCTTTTCTTAAGTCATCCAAAACTTGCAGGCACTCTTGAGATTTTTTATAAGTCCCTCTACCTGCATTGAATGATAAATTTCGCTGAGCAAAATCTAGTGCATCGTACACTTCTTTTGGCTTTGGATATGTTGTGGCTGCATTGTCTAAATAAATCATAAAAGCCACCTCTATAGATACTTTTTAAGAATCTTTGTAAGAATCTTAACTTTATCTGCATTTGAAACACTATCAGAAAATTCTTCAATTGCACTTTCAACATTATTACTTAACAGAACGGCAATACCATCAAGTTGCAAATCATCTTCCTTGAGCATCTTGTTAATGCCTTTTGCGCTCAAATCCAACTTATCTGCTCCAGCAACATTCTGTCTAAACTTAATGAGTCTATTTATAAATTGTTCACTGTTGTCTTTTTCCCAGTCTTCGATTTGACTTCCGATGCAAGCCTTAGCCAATTCATTGATTGTTTGACAATCATCATAATTAGCCCTGTTTTTAATAGCATCTTCCACCACCTTGTCCTCGTCGCTCAAAATAAGTTTTTCGCTTTCCTGAGCAAAGCTACCAATGAATCTAGTTAACCCAGTTTTTAGGCTAGATTGTTTTTCGATTCCAAAAGTTTCTTTTACAGCATTAATTAAATTAGCTTTGTACTGTTTAACTGCATTATCAATTGTCTCTGGGATGTCTTTGAAAAAACCAATAACTTTGTTGTAACTTTTAGTTTCTAATATTTTTAATGGTTTAGAGAAGATGGCCTCATGTGGATTAATGCTTATCTCTAAAAATAAGTTTTTAATTTCTACAATTGGTTTACCAAGCATAAGGAAGTCAATTGTTTTACATGCTCTGACTACACTCGGTTGTCCCATGAAGAACTTCCTAATGGAATTTGCTAAATTAACGGTATCAACTCTACTTGAATTAGTAGATGAAACTTTAAATAATTTGAGCATTCCATCGAGATAACTTTTTTGCTCTGTTGAGCCCTTAGAAGAGGACAGATAATAAGTATCCTTCCCAACAGCTTTTACCAAATTATCTGCATCCAACAATATTTCTTTTTTATCATAATAAATGAGAATGTTGTTTTTATCATTGCTTAATTCAGAAATAGACTTAGCTATTAATATAGGTAAAACACCCGCTCTTATACCATAAGGCGCTTGTTCCAAATAACCGAACATTTTTAAGAAGTTTTCTCTTCCGCCTTCCAAGCCTAAAATTCTGCCTTTAATGCTTTCGATGACTTCCCTATATTCTGGATTATCTTTGTTTTTTTCTAGGATAGATCTTTTAACCGAGGCTTCAGGACTCGTTGGATTAAAACTATCTTCCCCTCCGTTTAACGTGATATCAATGACATTATTGACAGCTTTTTGATATTGCTTCGATAGAACTCTTTTGTTAACCAATTCATTATTGAAAATAAGTTTTTTAGGGAAATAATTATCAAGAATTGTGGACAGAAGAGCTGATAGCGTTCCTTCAGTATATAACGCATTAAAGAACACAACTTCTTGTTCAAAGTATTTGTTGAACAAAACTCTAATATCTTCTGAAGTTTCCTCCATTAAGAGATTAATCTCTTCTCTAGAAATATCATCTAGAGCAGATTCAGATTTAATATCCCTCAAACAAACGTATCTTAACAATTCTTCTCTAAGAACTGGGTCTATTTTTGATTTGGGATAGCAGACCACTACTCTTTCATTTTTAACAGCGTTCGTCTTTTCCTGAATTTGATTTTCAGACATACTGTGTCTTAAGAGATTTAAAACGACGCCGTCGCAATAATTCTTTTCAAAAAAGATGTCAAAGTTAGTGAGACTAGTAAATTCTTTTTCAGTAACGTAGATTACCTTAAAGAATCTAGTTATCTTTCTTTCTTCGTTGTGTTTTCTTGGAATAAGATATTGCTTTTCATTTAGTTTGTTTGACACATCAGCCTCATCAAAAGATTTGAATTTTGTCTTAGACAAAACAGCAATTTTGTCATCGATATGTTTTGTATTTGATAAAGCGAATGAAAGCAAATTATTCAAAATATTCTTTCTGAGATGGTGTGATTCAATTAACTTATTAATCACTTCCACCACTTTTCCCAATGATTCATTTAGACAAAGCGAAACAACCTCTTCTTTTGGAGGTAACTTGTCATAATCATTGATCATGAGAATGACTGCCAAAGCTTTAATCACTCTTTTTTCTAACGAACCATCTAACTTAGATGAAATTGATTCTGCTCTATACCAGAGATTTCTAATGAAGTTAGCCTCTTCTTTTTGCATGAGTTCAGAGAAATAGTCGTAGATTTTATCAACATTAAATAGACCACTATCGCTATTGTGTATAAAGAAATTAAAAGAGTTAACATCTGTATCTGATAAGAACGTGTAAAGGGTTCTTTCATTTTGAGCTACAAGCTCAGAAAGTTGGATTAACGCATAAGACGTGAGCGGATTAAGTGGAAACAATTCTTGATACAAAGTATCGCCGTTATCAAAAATCCCTAACTCATTTACTCTTTCATAAAATTCTCTATTGTTTAAAATCTGTTTTTTGGCTTCTTTTTCTGCACCGTTTTTCTTATTAATGGCAGCAGATATAATTTGATAGTTTTCCTCTAGACTACGATTGAATCTTACTTCAACAAATCTTCCCTCAACAGCTTTAAAGGAATCCTTCTTATTGCCTTTGTACAATGAAAGATTTTTGTGTGTAACACAGCATAAATGTAGCTGGTCAGTTTTACCTGTTCTAGTACACTTTTCCGCTAAGTCTTGAATGAGCTTTAACCCTCTAGAAACATCAGAAGTTGAGCTCTCAATAAATTTTGAAAATTCATCAAAAATAACAAATACTCCTGAGTATCCAAACGAATGAGATTGATATGCGACATCCGAATAAATTTTAACGATATCCCCATTAATAAATGGATTAAATTTTACACCCTTATGGATACAATAATAAACTTCGCAAAATTTATCATAATATTCTTTAGAATATTGTTTGAGACCTCTTTCAATTTCGTCAAGAGTTCTGCCACTCTTATTTTCACAAGTTTGTTTCAAGTCTTTTGAAAGTTCAGAACCCTTTTTCCAATCTGATATTGTTTCTAGCGCAACACTAAAAGCGTTCTTTGGAACAATTGATTCCATTCCATCTTTCCTAAGCGAATCGCTTAAAGCAAGCATGAATGATTGATCTAAATTTTCATAGTTAGAATTAATGATGACAGTTAATAAAGAAATGTCCTTATTCTTTAATTCCATCATTAAGTCATATAATTCGTTATCAATCTTTTTGATTTTGTCAGCTAAATCATTCCAGCATTTAGTTTCTTTGCTTTTTGAAAGGATGTATGACAATACTAAGAGCAAGAAGGATTTGCCCTTTCCATATGGACCAACCAGAGTTGTTGCTCTGTCTTTTGATTTTCCCAATACGGATTTGATGTATTTTTTGAGAACATCGCAAATATCGTTGGTAGGAACATATTCGTAAATCTTAGATTCATTATCTAAATCTAATTCCAAATTCACAGATGATTGGAAGTTCTTGTTAATCTCATATAGCTTGCTATACATAATTATTTAAACCTCCTTTCAAATAGATTTTGGAGAGTCATCTTCTTATTTAAGTAAACTGTATTTAATCCAGCTGTTTTATTAATAGTGATTAAACCGTTCTTTCTCATTTCATCAAGGTATTGAAGGAACATGTTTTTGTCCAAATTAAATAAATAAACTGGAGAATTGTTTTCAATCAAAGCATCCTCAATATTAAATTGCTTTTTGTATTTTTGAGATAAAGCATAATAAACAACCAAATAAGAAAGTTCTGAATAATGAGGATGCTTCATTAAATAAACATCTTTTTGTTTTCTTTCTAAAAGGTTGAGTGAAGATAGAGGACAAATATAGTTGTCTTCTGGGTCTCCTTCATTATTTTCAACAGTATATGACTTTAAAAAGACATTAAAATCATCAAAAACATATGAATCTTTTATGTCTTCGCCGTTCTCTTTTAATTGTTCTATTAAAGCGTTATAAATATCATCTTTTTCAAATCTTGTTTTAATTTTTAAATTAAAAAACATATTAAAGATTGGAGCTTCATTATAATTGGTCACAAGATTATAGTGAATCAAGAACCATGAAAAACTTGATTCTAGATATGGATCATACTTTAGTAACAATTCACCGAGTTCTGTTAGTTCGGATTTGGTTGAACTTCTTTGCAGAACACCAGAAGCAGTAAGCCAATATTTGAGGCCTTTTACCATATTAGAACCAATGCCTAATTCATCTACACCTCTAGTGCCAGAGAATATGTTTTCTTGAGAATTATGGATACCATGAATGGCTTTTTGAAACCATCCGTCTCTTATGTAGAAACTTTCATTTCTTTTAAACTTTAAGTCTGACATTCTATTCTCCTTTCTTTGTTCGTAATACTTTTTTCATGTAGCAGCCGCCATCAAAGTGTTTTACACATTCTAAGCAGCCAACACATTTATTTAGGTCAATTGAATAAGAGATTGTTTCTCTACCGACATGACCTTTTTCTAAATTAAAAACTTTTAGTGCATTAAATTTGCATACAGCCGAGCAATAAGAACACCCAATACATGTCTGATATTTAGTTACTTGATTTCTCACTAACTCTCCTACCACTTTCATGTTTTTGAATGTGTTAGTTAAGGTAATCATTGTTACTTTTAAAGTAGTAGCACCTATTTTTCCAGATAATTTCATTATTGGCATGTTTGTATGCCTATCCAGAACATAAACTTCGTTTAAACGTTTGTTTCCGAGAGTAAAGTCAATTTTCCCAAATGGTCTAAAGAATGTATATAAATCTTCAGTGATTGGACGTGAAAGTTCAAAGTTAAGACTACTTTCATCGAGGGCACATGGTTTAAATTCAACAATGGCGTTTTTGCTGTGCTCAAGGCCATTTCCACCTTGTCTTGCTTTCCAATTGCCAGAATCGATATATTCTTTCCAGTCTTCTTTACCAACATTTTTAGCAAAACGATAGAGCATTCCTCTAAAGTTGTTGTATTGCTCATTCATATAAACGGACGATAAAAACTCTGACCATCCACTATTGTTTGGACAGCACCAACAACCAACACGACTAAAGCCTTGCCTATAAGCATTATTGAACGGTACTTTATTAGCTAAAAGGTATAACCAGACATCAAAATCCAGCCAGTCAATAATCGGAGCGGACACCACTTGTTTAGATATTTTTGGACTATCTGTATCTCTATCGTATTTACTTCTCGCCAACGATTCCGCTCTCCTAATCCCTTGGAAAGACAACAATCTGGTTTTGTTTCTAAATGTTGCTTCAATTTTCTTTGTAATGGCACCAGTTTTGAAAACCGTACAGCACCATCTCATTACTCTACTTGGTGGGCCAACAACTTCGCATAAGTTTTGAAAGTCTTGGTCAATATTCTTTGCAACCAAAACTGGCGTGGTCGGATATGTTTTTCTGAATTCAGAAATAAGGTCAGCAGAGGTTGGATATTCAAGAGTAGTATCACCATACATATGAATAATTCTTTGATTATTCAACGCTCGCATAACCAAATGACTTGTGCAAGATGAATCTTTTCCACCACTGAACGAAACAAACATTGAAGAGTCATCAAACTTAGCAGAAACGTTTTTGATATAATCAATGGCTTCAGTTGTGATTTGGTTTAATCTATATTTGTTACATTCAATAAATTTCTTAATGAATGTGTTGTCGAAATCATGATCAACATATTTTTTGTTCTGATGCTCATATTCTTTAAGTGTTTTGATAACAACATCTGAAGGTTGCTTAGATAATTCGCTAAAAGAAACTCTAATTCTTTTTCCATCAACAATATAATTGTTGGCACCAGCGCACCAGACAGAGTGATCAGCGTATTCAAAAGGCTTTCCTAACAAAACTTCTAAGAGTAATCTTTCTTGAGCAAATACAGGACGAATATCACTACCTATTCTCTCGCATTTTGAATGACAACATTCACATTCACTATCGAAAACAGGAACATTACATTTTTTGCAATAAAAAATAGTTGATTCAACTAAATCAGTTCTGCCTTTACATACAGGACACGTACTAGTTTCACATTCTAAGTTGTCGCATTTTTTGCAAATGTATTTTAACAAAGCTAATACCTCACAATAATCGTTGGGTAGAATTTTTGTTTTAAATTTTTCGACCCAACGGATGTTAATTAGATTTTAGCATAAGACCTTCTTTTATCAAAAGATATTTATATATTTTGTAAAAGCTTCCTATTACCCTTTTGATTTCGCGATCTTTTCGTGTGAAATCCCAGTCCGATGTCCGTGTATGTTGTTGCAGAGATATTGACCGCCCCTCCCTTTTTACACTCGAGGAAAT
>Ga0256869_1000301_pt1 | contig 18955 bp, 20 predicted proteins | sample RumenRJG_05RNA_FD_186096 | JGI IMG/M metagenome (GOLD analysis project Ga0256869, IMG submission 186096) | Metatranscriptome of bovine rumen microbial communities from Lethbridge, Alberta, Canada - Rumen RJG_05 (Metagenome Metatranscriptome) | ecosystem: Host-associated > Mammals > Digestive... | reverse complement strand
GACATGGGTAAGCCAGTAAAGATAATAGACCTTGCAAAACGCATGATAGCATTATCAGGGGCTAAGAATGTTGAAATCAAGATAACTGGTCTTCGGGATGGAGAGAAACTCTACGAGGAGGTTTTGAATGAACTGGAGGGAACGAAACCGTCGTTCCATGATAAGATCCGTATAGCAGATGTTCGTCAGTACAAGTATGAGGATGTCTGCAAGGCTATTGATGAGTTGATAGAAATATCCAAGCGATATGATAATATGGCTACTGTGGCAAAGATGAAGGAGATTGTGCCTGAGTTCAAGAGCAATCATTCGGTGTATGAGGCGTTGGATAAATGATTATAGATAAGACTCTTTTAGACAAAGTGTCGGAACAGGCGAAGGCTTCACCAAGGCTTAGGATGAACTACAACTTTCATCAGTCATTGGATGAGAAGTGCCATCGGTTCCTGAATGCTGTTGAGCCTGGGACGGAAGTGCCGATACATAAGCATCCCACGAAGGATGAGACTTTTGTTATTCTGAGGGGGAAGGTGCGAGTGACTACGCATAGTGATGATGGATCAATTATCGAAGATGTGGTGCTATGTGCTGTAGAAGGCCGATATGGCGTGAATATTCCAAAAGGGGTGTGGCATACGATAGAGGCGATGGAGGCAGATAGCGTGATATTTGAATGTAAAGAGGGGCCGTTTGTGGAGCATGAAGAGGAGGGGATACTGGAAGTGAAAAGTGAAGGCTGCGATTAAGCAAGAGGAGAGCTAAGCTTGCTTAGGCTATCCCGAGCGTGAGCAGTCTCGACTGACGGTCAAAAATGAAGAGTGAAAAGTTGAAATCATTCCTAAAAGGTATTTGGGCTTTCTGCTCATACTTGTTTGTACCTCAGTGGGGACGCAAGAGATGTAATATGTAAGATGTAGGATGGAAGATGTGAGACAGTAATATGATGAAATATTTTTTTACGCTATTATGCGTTGCCATGTGCCATCTGACTGTTATGGCACAAGAGGAGAGTCAGGCGGATTCGAGTGCAGTAGTCACGAATTCGTTCTGGGATAACTGGTACGGCCAGTTGGGTGTGGATATGAATTTACTGTTTCCTTCGGGTCATAGTGTAAAGGATGTATTCCCCAATGGTAAGTCTTTTGGCGTGAATGTTGCTGTCGGGAAATGGTTCACACCTGAATTCGGAGGCCGGTTCAAAGTGGTTTGGAACAATGGTATCCTGTCTAACGACTACAATACATGGCTGCAGCCATACGGTGTTCCTGGTGAGAATCATCGGAAAGGGGGCTTCCTAAACTTTATATGGGATGTGCAGATGAATATGCATAATCTGTTGGGAACCTATAATCCAAATAGGAAATGGGATTTGATTGTTGCCCCCCGTGCTGGGGGATGGTGGGATATTGGAACCAGTAAAGGCTGCCCCGTTTTAGGTGTCGGTATTATTAATACTTATCGCTTAAGTAATAAGTGGAGTCTATATGTGGATGCCGGGTATCAGTTTGTGGCAAGTATCAATGGTGTCGCGTCTGGTACGGATCATGGTGGTAATAGTTTTGCAGAGATTAATGTCGGTGTACAGTATGATTTTGGAAAGAAGTCGAGCGATGGGAAATGGAAGAAAATCAGTGAAGTAAGGGAGGACGAAGATGGTGTCGCCTTAAACCACTTTTGGGATAACTGGTTTGTACAGGCTGGTCTCGGTATGTCACTACAAAATCCTTACGGAACGAATTTTGCCAATGTATTCCCTAATGGAAGTACGTTCGGCATAAATCTTGGACTCGGTAAATGGTTCTCTCCGGAGGCTGGCGTTAGAGGTGGAGTCAATTGGCAAAATGGTATTATCCCTAATAAGCAGGCTCATTATCTGGATTCTGAGGATGGTACAATGCTGAATTATAAAAAGCATGGTTTTATTTCTCTATATGCTGATTTGTTCTTGAATCTTCATAATATCATTGGGGGCTATGACAAGAATCGGGTATGGAATGCCATTGTGTACCCAAGGATGGGACTTGCGGAGAATTTTTCTTCAACTTACTCGGAATGCCCAATACTCGGAATTGGAACAGAACACACATTTAAAATCAATGACCGGATGAAACTGTATGCTGATGCCTCCTATCAGGCGACTACAGGTGGATTTTTGGATGCAAGGTTTTCCGGACATGATAATCACGGACTATCGCATAGCGGCTGGTTTGATTTCAATATCGGTGTTCAGTACGAATTAGGACAGGCTGTTGGATGGCATAAGCCAGGAGAGAAAAGGGGTAACGCTTCAGAGTTCATGGTTCAGGATAGCCATAACTGGCCGAGGTTCATCGTGAATACCGGGGCATCGGTGGCCATAGCGTTTGGCGTGAAGACGGCGTTGAAGGCGATGATCAAGGAGGAACGTCCGGATCATTCGGATAACAAGTCATTCCCGTCGGGACATGCTGCGATGGCCTTTGCTGCAGCAAGGTCAATAGACAAGGAGTTCCGCAAGGATTGCATTTGGATTCCGATAGCAGGATATGCCGCAGCTACGGCAATAGGTATAGAGCGTGTAGCAAGTGATCGGCATCATTGGTATGATGTGGTTGCCGGAGCTGGCGTAGGTGTGGGAGCTGCGGAGCTGACTTGGTGGCTCAGTGATTTATGCTTTGGCAAGGGCAGGAATGTTGCTGTTGGTATGTCAGGGAACACGTTGGATGTGACGTATAATTTTTGAGTAAGCATCCAACCCCTATTTAGGCGATCTCCGAAAAACCTTGGCGCGCTTTGCAGCGAACCAAGGTGTAGCGATGATAATTTATAGTTCTTTTGACGATTAGCTGTCTTTGACGGTCAAGGTAACTTGATTACCCCTGCTGACTGATTTGCGGATTCGCTCATATAATGGGTTAAAAGCATCTCTAGGATGAATGAGGCAGTTGAGGCTGTTGTATTTTCCGACGAGAATACTCCCATCTAATCGGCCATGAATACCATTACCTGGCTTGATCATGGGACAGTAGCAAGGCACTTTTGGTTCATGGTTCAATGTTCATGGTTCATGGTTATTAATGTCCTGAAGCCAATATTTAAGTTAAATCCACGTTAAATCGCGGTCCGGACACGTTCTATGTGAGATTTTATTAGTAATTTTGCAACCCAAATAATAGTAAAACAATGAAAGTAGAAGCATCTATTGTAAGTTTAGGCAGTTGGAACTCGCGTATTTTTACGCCTACGTGGGTTTCTGAGAAGGTCTTTGCAATGCCAGAAGGTGACTCTATGAATGTCGGGCTCAATGACCAGCAGATGTCCCTGACATATCTTTGGAAAAATATTCAGCTTCTTATCACTGATAGTCGTATTGAGTTCAAAACAAATCAATGTACAAGCGAAATCCTGACCCTGATGGAGCAGTGCTATCTTCGCTTGTCTGAGTTTTTACCGTATACGCCTGTTACAGCGGTAGGCTTTAATTTGAATTTTCATCTTACAAAAGAGGAATTTCAAGAGGCATCAGTAAGTAAGCTTCAAATGCCTAAGCCTATAGGTGATTATAATTGCAATGCTTTGACATATAGTGCAAACAAGGATAATGCAAATCGTAGTTTCGTTATTCTGCAAACGGCTGAAGGTAGTGGCGATATTCGTGTGAATTTTCACTATCCGCGCCCCAATCAGTTACCTGCTGTTGGTACAAGTTTTGAGTTGATAGCGTCCGAAATGAAACAATTCCTTGGTTATGAATATAGTATCAAATAATCCTACGATGAGCCCTTCCGTAATGGATGAGCCCGCGACAAGTGAGCACTTGGTACAGTACACCAAGTATACGCGTACGCATGCCTCTGGCGGTCGTACGGAACAGATAACATTTGTTGCCGCCTCTAAAGGGCATGCTACCATTCAGTCATGGGTAAAAGACTATCTTTCCGAAGAGAAAGAAGACTTGTATCTTCGTGCTTTACGCAACCTTTATCGTAAGCTCGATTTTATAGAGTTGAATCAGTCGCTCGATATGAGTGACATTTCTGAAGCTGAATACGATCAGGAGCTTGAATCAAACGAAGATAAATATCTCATTCCTTCACCTACTGGCAAGCCATCTCTTCAGCAGATCATTCAGATTACAGATATTCTTAAGCGCCTTGGCAGAGAAAAGAATATGTCTGTAGACGAAGTATCAGAAATGTTCTCTCTTGAGATGGATAAGGCAATGGATGTATTGGAAGAAAAATAGGTTTTAAATGGCTGATTACTACAATAGTGGTGATTGCATCGATGGGAAACGTGTCTTGATTAAGTTCAAGAAAATTCAGATGCAACCCAATACATATATCATGTCCCCCACAGGCTTTAAGGGAACAAAATACAAGTGTTCTCGCGATGGTAGCACGGAAATTTCTGTTGCATTGTCTTCCGATGATGCCAAGAAAGCTTCAGAGTTGAAACCGTCGGTTCATCTGGAAGTTGGCGACCGTTTAAAGTGTAATAGGGCATATTTCATTGCTCAGACACCAAAGAAATTGAATTGCTTTGATGTCACAATGATGAGTGGACGTCATGAATGTAGTGAAGGCACTCCTGATGTACGTGTATATGCCGAAATAGAAGCACCATTCTCAAGTATAGCAAATGCGGCAGATAACAAACTTCTGGAAATGAAAGCGCAGAAGGAACTGGAGAATAAATCGCAGCCTGCTGCACTTCTCAAATAATACGATGGCATACAAGAAGGAGTATAGCAAAGCAGGGAAGAAGAATACCACTGATAAGAAACTTGTTTATAAGCCTAAACGAGGAAAGCTGGCTCCTTTGATGACGGAAGACCAGAAAAAAGATGCAGGCATACATGAGTTATCATACGATTTTGGTTGTAGGATTACCCGCTTGTTCCAGTATTTAACTGAGGATTCTGAGTATAAGGAGTATGTAATATCAAAGCAGATATATAGGTGTGGAACGTCTATAGGAGCGAATGTAAGGGAAAGCAAGCACGCTCAAAGTGATGCAGACTTCTTGAGCAAGATGTCTATAGCATATAAAGAAGCTGATGAAACAGATTTCTGGCTGAACCTTTTACACGATAATGGATACATAAATGATGAACAGCTTGATTCATTGAACAAGGATATGGAGAGGATTTTGAAAATCCTGACCTCTATCGTCAAGACAATGAATCAAAAAGTTCATCCTGGTTCATGATTCACGTTTCATGAGTCATGGTTGGGTTCTTGGAGGAGGATCAACAACTGTTAGTAGAACTTGGTTGCCCCTGCTGATTGATTTGCGGATACGCTCACTCAGGGCATCGAAAACTACCTTCGGGTGGATGATACTGTTCAAACAGTTGTAAACACCTACTATAATGCTACCGTCAAGACGAGCATATACTCCATTGCCTGGCTTCAGCATTGGGCAGTAACATGGCAATGTGGTGTTATTACACACGAAGGGTAGTTTTTTACATAGATCACAAGGCGGATGTGGGTTTAGTAGGGGCATTTTACGTGAGTATTGTTTGCATTTCGCAAGTGTAATAGGATAGAGGCCGGCTGGGATACGACTGTTGGCGTTTTCAAGCGTATCGCAGATGCGAGTACCATCGATGGTGAGGTGGCCCTCACAGTATTCGCCACGAATATGGGTTCTTGTTATTTGAATATTCATAAATTTAACATTTAACATTTTAACATGAGGGCTCGAAGAGCCGTAGAAGGGTGAGGGATTAGGGATGAGGGTTGAGAGATTTTCCTTTCAACACGAATTACCACTAATTTCCCATTAATTATCAAGAATTAGAGAATTAGAGATTTAAGATATAGGTCACTAAAGTCCTTGCAATCAGGTGGAAGCTGATGACGGACGAGTGTAAAACTATATTTAAGAGAGGCATGAACCAATCTATCGTATAGGGCTTCGCCCGCACGATCTTGGTCCGGATATATATGAACCACATGGTTCTCTAATACCTTCAGGTCGGACTCTTTGAGGGCTGTAGCACTGGGAATCGCGATGGCTTTGTGGCCGGCGGAAAGCATGGACCAACAGTCGGAACAACCCTCGGTGACGAATAAAGGTTCTCCTGAAGTGAGGAGTTTGAGAGTTGGTAAGTTATAGATTGAACACCTGCTTCCCTTAGGAAACTGAAATCTGGGAATATCTTTTTCCTTACCAAGATAGCGTGCTTGTACCGACAACAAATGTCCTTCAACATCCCTGTAAGGGATTAATATGCTGGGGGCATTGAACCAAGTGGCGTTGGGATTGCCGGACATAGGGACTGGGCTAGAAATGCTACTCAAGCCTAACCACTTCACCACTCGAGGGTCAATGTGACGTTGGCTAATCAAAAATTCCTCTGCTTCTGGACTTAAGTAAGGATGGGCAACCAAGCCTTCCAAGTAGTGAAGGTCGAGGGGCTGTTCAACAGTCTTCTTGGTTTCACGTTTGAGCTTCGCTCGAGCCTGCTCACGCTCGACAGAGTTTAAACGAGTTTGACTCTGTTCTCGCTCAATCGCAGACTTCATGTTCCAGAATTCGGGGATGTAAACATCAAATTTGTCGGCAAGCCATTTGCAGGAGTCGTAAAAGGTCCAGTGCTGGGTGTTCATCACCAAATCGATGGTGCCACCACGGGCATCGCAGACGTAACAACGGTAGCGGTTGCGGGAAGCAGAGAAGGTTAATGACGGATGGCTATCGTCATGGAATGGACAAAGGCATTTGTGCCTGCGGACTTCCAGACCAAGAGCGTCCGCGACGGACTCAATTGGAAGATCCTGCAATTTTTGAATATCGAATTTCGTAAGCATATTTAAACGTTAATTGCCATTAATTGGGCCGTTAATTATTCATTAATATTTTTTGACCACGGATGACACGGATTAAACGGGTTCTTTCTTGAACATTAATTACCGTTAATTATCCATTAATTATCAAGAATTAGCGAATTAGAGAAAATTCTTCCAGATGACTGTCTTTTTCAAGACTGCTTTGTTCGAGAACGACATAGGTTTCGTCTCACGAAAGTGATATGAAACAGAGCGTTGTACTTCCGCAGCAGAGTAATCATTTATGGGGAAAGATGTCGGTTTTCACGTATCTTCCAGGTTAACTGGTAGCGACTTAAAGTCGGAGAATCAGGTATCTCACCTCGCTATAATATATTAAGGTAGATGTCCAGACCTCAAAACTGGTCAATAATGATATACGAAATGGCGATAATGGTGCATAAGGCCACAGTGGATCTGTCCACGAAGATAAGCCTTCCGCAGACAGTCCTGGTTACTTCACCAAACGCCAGAGTTTAAAGGGTGGTGCCCTCGGGGCAGGCTTGATGATCCTAGTGATGATGCGCTGACAGTTGCAATCCTTACAGATGCCAATGTCCCAACCCCTCTCAATACAGATGTCAAGATATGACTTCTTCTTCCTCACCTTCGGTACAGGCGGCACCCTCAGCTGCTGCTGGATGCTGCGGAGTATCTCGCGGTTGCACGGAGAGAGGAATCCATAGTGGCGGATCCTGACGAACCTGTCAGGGAGTATGTGCTGGGAGAGGAAATTCAGGAAGGAGTCAATCTCCATGGTCATGACGCCATGCTTTCCTTCTTTCCTGTACATCTTGTAATCGTAGGAGATCTGTGAGCCGGTCACGTCTACAATCCTGGAGTTAGTGATGGCCACACGATATGCATAGCGGCCAATATATTCAAGAACCTGATTGACTCCCTTGGCAGGAGGCTTAGAATTGATGACCCATGCTTTTGAGAAGCATTGTTTTCGTATATCCTGATCAATGACGATGCCATCCTCTTTGAGCCTCCTGGTAAGTAGCGACATGAACCTGCCACGGAATTTGGAGCTCATGGCAGCTACTGGGAAAAGGAAATCACTGTGTTTGCACCCCTTGAGATGATGCCAAACGCCACGCTTGTCAATCCCGCCTCCCGGCACAATACAGTGAATGTGCGGATGGTAGAACAGATTCGAGCCCCACGTATGGAGAATGGATGTCATACCGGTGAGCAGGCCCTCATCCCCGGCGAAAGCCTTGATGGTAGCCCATGCAGCCTTGAACATACAGTCGTAGAAGATAGCCTGATGGGCCATCGCGACGGGATGAAGACATGCCGGCAGCGTGAATACGACATGGAAGTACTTCACAGGGACAATCTCTTCCCTGCGGCAGTTAATCCACTCTTCCCGCTCCTTGTTCTGACACTTGGGACAATGACGGTCACGACAGCTGTTATAGCTGATATGCATATCCCCGCATTCGGGACAGACCTCCACATGCCCGCCAAGGGCACTGGTCCTGCACTGGGCCATGTGGGTGAAAGCCCTTCTGACAGGTGCTACGACGTTATGCCTACCAAGGAACTCCCCTCCATGACAGCGGATGATCTCTCCGATGTCGAAACGGGTCCTCATCGCTTGGGCGGGAAGAGGGTATCAATCAGGCGGACATGTTTCATCGGCTCAATGTTGGCAACATGAAGGTAGATCATCGTAGTCGTCAGGCGGACATGACCGAGACGCTTCTGTACATCCAGAAGGCTTTCCCCATTCTCCAGGAGATGCGAGGCTGCACTATGCCTCAGGGCATGTATCGTGATAGAGTGGTCGAAGCAGGCCCTTGTCAAGGCATTCTTCATAATGACACGGACATATCCGGGCTTGATGGGTTGAGGAGCATCCTTTGTGCCATGTGTCTTGAAGACGAAGTCGTCACTGGGATACCTTTTCTTGAAGCAACGGAGCATGGCGAGCTGCTGCTCGGAAATCGGCACACACCGGTCTTTCTTTCCCTTGCCCTGATATACGAAGACCTGCTGACGGTCAAAACTGATGTCAATCCATTTGAGGCTGCAGACCTCGCTAACCCTGAGAGCGCAGTCATATATGGTGGAGAGTAACGCTTTATCATACAGGTTGCATAGGCTGATAAGCCTTTTCATCTGCTCCTGAGAGAGCACACGAGGAAGTCTCTTAGGTTTGCGGACACGAGGGAGGACGAGTCCACCTGGTTCCTTGAGGTCCATGTACTTGTAGTAGTCCTTCAATCCAAAGACGGTATGCTTAAAGAAAGACAAGCTGTAGCAATTTCTGTCCAGGAGCATGGTCAGATAGTCATCGACATCTGCCTGTGTGAAATCGTCAGGAAGCTTCTTGAGATACAGTACCGCCTGAGAAATCTTAAGACGGTAAGAGTAGATGGTACTGTCCGCATACTGAGCCAAGCGGAGTTTCTTTGTGAAAAGGGAAATGCGATTTCCCAATTCAGGTACGGCCTCAATGGCCTTGTCTAAATAAGTATTTGACATTGAAATTCCCGGTGCAGGGGAATTATGAACGGGGAATTAGGAGAGTCCCGTCATCTCCCTGCACCTTTAATAAGAACGAAAATTAGTGTAAAATATTGGTGAAGAGTGTGAGCCGCAAGGCTTTAGCTTTTTCACCGCAGTGAAAATTAGTACAACAAAGGTTTATTTTTTTCTCTGGAGCATCTTGAAAGTGAACTTTCAGAGTGCCTCAGATAAAACATAAATTCCATCATCTGAAAGAAAGAGTTTCGTCATTTTCGTGTTTTTAGATGTTTTTGGAATTAAGAGATCCGTGTAGATTCGTTAGATCCGTGTTCGTTTTGACCTTAGATAAGTTTCTTGTATAAGAACTTATCCGTTTCTTCTATCCAGTGATTGGCTTTCCATTGGGACACGAGGATTCGGTCGGGAGTGGCTACCTTGGCCTCCTGGATGAGGGCACGGAGTTGATCACGAGAGAAGTCACGAGGGAGACGGTCGATGAGCTTGGGACGGCCAGTATCAGCCGTGAGGTCGGTACGGCGAGCCTGAAGATCTTCGAAGGTTTTGCCCCAGCGGCAGAGTAGCATCTTCAAGATGTAATCAGCCATAAAATTGTAAATTTTACGGCAACGTCTTTGAGCCTGCTGCTTGTCATCAGACTCAAGAAGATATAAGTAATAACAGAGAGACATTACCCTGAAGGCAGAGACGCTGGCGCGTTTGCGGAAGACATCGAGGGCGGAGGAACCGGTTTGGAGGGCTTCCTTGCCTTTCTGCTGGCACCAGCGACGGACATCACGCTCTATCCAAGAGGTATCGAGGGTGAAGGGTTCGCAAAGGGCACCTTCGGGTGTGTAGGTGTCAGACATCATCTTTTGGAGGGTGCCGTTGATGGTCTGCATTTGCTCAGGGGTGTAAGGCTTGAACATAGCACCATCGGAACCAATAGGGTCTTCGAGTTGACACAAGACGGTACGAGTGACGTTACCACCCTCGATGGCGCGCTTGTTCATGTATTCGTCGAGGGCCGACGAGGTGGCACAGAACATCGAGCAGATGTTGATATCCACAATGGCGCTATAGGAGTTGTCGGAGGCGAAGTCCATACCGAAGGTGCTGCCAAAATCGTAAGCGGTACGCATGATGGTGCGGAGGTTCGAGTAGCCTTGTTTACCTGCATCGGTTACTTGAGCGAGCTCTTCTGCAAACATCCAGAAGGTGAGGACATCGCCCAGGTTGCGTTCGTAAAAGTCAGCACGCTTCACCAAGACGGTTTTGGAAATGGTGGCGGGAATGACACGGATAGTAGTCTTGGGCTCTTCGCCCATGTTCTCGTTTTCGCCACGGTTGTGACGACGTTCGCGAAACTTTTGTTCCATCCTGCGTTGTTCCTTGTCGTGCGCCTTGAGGGTGTGATCCATCAGCAGGTGCTCAATATCGGCAGCAAACTGTTTACCGCAGGATTGAGGAGCCTCGATGATCACCTGGAGAAGTAAGGCACTCTGGCGCTGGCCGTCGTAATAGTAGTTCAGACGGACACGGGTAGCCAAGGCGCACAATGGCGCCAGACAGGCTACGAAGCAAGGCAGCTTTCTATTTAGCGGAGCATTGCTCACGACTTCCCTGATGATAGGGGGAAGGTCCTTATCCCGCAAGGGGAGCTGAACCGGGGTTAAATCCGGTTCGAGCTCGTTTGAGAAGTGTGAGGAGTTTGAAAGGTTTGAGGCCTTTACGGGCTCCTTATTTGGAAATAATTCTGTTTGTGCCATAACTAATCGATGATATCAAAAGCGGTTAGTAACTCGGAATAGACGTTGAAAGCCAGCTCACGACGGTCTTCGATGGAGGAAGCATCAATCGTCTTCATGTGGATCTGATACTTGCCGTTCTGCATGTGAACCAAGGAGCAATAGTCGCCATCGAACAATTTAGGATTGCGCGGGCAGCGGCCACGGCGGCAGGATTCCTCGAAGATGAAGTGTTCCTCACCATCGCGGGTGAGTAAACCAGTGTAAGGGTGACCCTCCTCAAGGTGGGCATCACGTTGCATGACCGTCTTAAGGTCAACGCATAAATTTACGTTCTTCTGCATAAAGCTTAAATGTTTTGAAGTTTACAAATGTCGGTCACGGTGACGTCCTGATACCACTGGCCCTGATACTCGCGGGCGGAGAAACGTAAGGTGGCGAGGACGATCTCGTTGGGATAGAACATACACTGGGCAAGGTTGCCGAACATGGTGGCAACAATGCCGTTAGAGATACGGACGGCTTGGTTGTCGTTGCCGTTCCAGCCGCCAAACTCCTGCAATCGGAGCTGGCGCTTCTGGGATTGATTACCGTTAGAGGTGGTGTAGGCTTCCTGCTCACCGCAGGCCACTACACGAAATGTTGATGTTAGCATAATTTTATTATTTGAACATTAATTGCCATTAATTACCCGTTAATTCTCTGACCTGAAGGTACAGAGTGTGGCGTTGCGAATTCCGTTAATGTTTTTCGACCACGGATTTTTCGGATGAAACGGATTTTAAAGAGGTTGTTTCTTACAGATGATGAGTTGATGTTTCTTTGAAGAACTTCAAGAACGAGTTCTTAATATTCTTCCAACAAATATCAACTTTTGTTCTTGCTAACAAAGCAGTCATCGGAATGACAGTCATCTGTAAGACCTGAGTTTTCGTCTCTTTAGTGCCTTTCGATGTTAGAGGAATGACCTTTGCAGTACCTGAAACCGAGGCGGCATCACCCATGAAGGTGATGAAGGGCTTGAGGGTCTCGTCGGGACGAGTGAAGAGGCGATTGTTGCGGATGAGCTTGAAGTCATCGGGTAGGGGTTTCCAACGGGTGATGGTGACATCATACTGACGGAGGCAGAGGAGGACCAATTGGCGGGAACGCTCGTAGAGCTGCTTGAGTTGATAGCCATCCTTGGCCTCTCCCAGACAGAAACAACACAACAGGTGGCGGTCGCCCTGGTACTTGAAGAACTTGACATAAGGCCAGTAGCGGAGGTGACGTGCTACCTCCTCGCGGCCTTCAGAACTTTTTGCGCTAATCACGCACAGATACAAATTTTTATTATACATAATTTTTTTTTGCTCAGGAGGAATGGTTAGTCTCCTGAAATCGACAGCAAAAGTGCGAAAGCCACAATGCGCTTGTCAAGTGTTGTGAGGAAAAACATTATGGCAAAATGTAAACGACTGAAATCCAAATAGATATAAAACTCCGTGAGTGGCTGTGGCACACTATGGCACCATGATGTAACAGATTGTGAAATTCAAAACTTTCGACATAGAAGAGGATAATAAGCGCTATCGCGAATTCCTGAGTTCGCCCCAGTTTAGGTATGCCACAAAGGCGATTACCCACTATGAGACCAACGACGGAGGACTTACTCCGGCAGAGGTGTGGCATGAGGTGGACGAGCTGTTTGCCTATCTGAAAGGTGTCGAAGCGGAAGATCATGCTGATATGGTGGTGCAGCTCTTCTCACAGGAGAGACGAAGACTGAAGAATCTGGAACGCGATGGAGAAACATTGACATTGGGCAATGATCAGATGGAAAGGACTCTGATCACCGTGTTCTACTGCATGGCTCTCAGGCTGGAGCGCACCAGCAAGGTTCAGGAAAACAATCCTCACAACGACCTGATTGACGCTATCACAGCAGAGCTGGCTCGCATACACCATCCGGTGCTGCCACTGCTGCACTATACCATCAACAAAGATGGCGACATCTATGAGGCTCGGACGGGAAAGACCATGAGCGAACTGGACCCCATGGCGGAGGATGAGACATGGGAGGTGGCTCTGAAGCATGTTTTCGACCACTATAGCAATCGCATGTGGTCGAAAGTGGAGCGTTCGCACCAGGAGCGGTATAACAAGTTTTGGGACTCGATGATCAAAGACTCTGTCATCGTGGCCATGATGCGGGAGGAAAGGAGCGTGAAGGGTGATGAGCATGAGGAACTGGGTGTGACGTACAATGCCAAGGCCATCTTCAATATCTTCGGGATGCTTTATGCGCGTGACTTCTTTACGGGCATCGGCGGATGGAAGCCACTGGCAGAAGCCGTGACCGAGCACTATGATAGTGAAACCAAAAACCAAGTGCAGGCCAAGGCTGAATATTTTAAGGCTATCGAACAGGTAGGCATTCCGCCACAGTTCCGCGGGTTCGGCAACGATTTGGTGGAGAGAATTTTGAAAATGATGAATTAGCTAGACGACGTTAGGAAAGATGGAATTTTTAGCATATAGATTTGACTGTTGGCCAATAGAATTCGAAAAGCAGGAGCTGACAGGGAGCGATGACGAGATAGACGGACGGGCGAACTTTGAGAACCGGAAAGCTATCATCGATGGCTTCTTTGAGGAGGGCGACCGCACGTACCTGTTGGGAGACGGTTCACAGCCCCCATTCAAGGTGGGTAACGAACTGTTTCTTCGCAGATATAAAACCAAGAAGATTGACGCTGAGGACGAAGCCGAGGAGAATGCCGAACGCCAGCGAGTGAAGCTGGAGATGGAGGCAGCAAACAAACTGTTGGAGGTGAAGAAGGCAGAGAATGCCGAGAAGAATATCCGTGAGGTAGTGGAGGAAGAAGAGGTGAAGCGACTGCCAAAGTCGGACAACGATTCGCTCTTTGCCGGTCGCGTGATTTACCATCATGATGGGGTGACCGTGATTCGTGTGCAGAAGAAACGAGAGCTGAAGGGTGAAGATAAAAACTACAGGCAAATAGAGTACAAAGAGAACTACGTGAGTTCGATGGTAATTCTGGTGGTGCGCGACGATTGCCAATACGTGTTCGTTGAGGCTGTGCGAAGGGCCTATGCTCCGGCCACCTTGTCGTATATCATCGAGAGCACTCTAAACCGTCTGCTCATGGTGAAGTATCATGTGATGGCACAGGTAAAGCCTATTCGGCGGTTGGACGATTTCTGGGAATTCCTCTTCGACAAACAGACACGAGGTGCTGCCCTGAAGAAGCTGCATTTCAAGTTCGACTACCCTAACATGCCGTGGCCCGACGAACTACTGGGCGGCCGATTCAAGCGATTGGGCCTCGACCTCAATGCCGAGGCAGAGATTATCCTGAAAGGACAGCACGGACAACCCCTCATGCTCAAAACGAAGAGTGGCGAGCGTAATGCCGACATCAACGATATGGCACGCTACAGTTGCGACAAGGGAAATATCACCAATGCAAGTTTCTATGATGGTACCAAGGCCACCTTCGGTTATCGGCAGACGGGTAGTGTGAAAGTAAGCTTGCCGGATACACTCGACAAACTGCAAGAGCATGTGTCCCCAACGCTATTCCCCCAGTGGGTCAGCGAGGACATTATCCTCAAGGCCAAGGAGGTAAGCAGGATGAATGGGGAAGATTGATGATAAAAGTTAAATGTTAAATTTGAACTCGTTTTTGCTGGGTTTTGGCGTTTAAAAGAAGAAAATATATAAGGAACGCGCGGGCGCGATATATATAATAATAGTTTAAAGATAATAGATAAAAGATAAGAGTTAGAAGATGTAAGTGGTTGAAATCCTGAGAGTTGGACATTTGATGCGAGGACGTAAAACGCAAAAAAGTTGGAATTTAACATTTAACATTTAACACGGCCCGTAGGGTAGGGAATTTTTGATTCCTCGAGGAGGAAAATTTTGAAACCTCCCGAGGAAGTGAAAATCACCCCCCGATGTTAAAATGTTAAATGATTAACATCGACCGCAGGTCAACAACGACTTCAAACAAGAAACATTCAATTCTCAGGATTTTCGAAATCATGGACAAACGGGATTCGGGGTGCTGGACAAACATTGCCTAGTTGGAAGGGAAGTAGTAATTTTGCAGTGTCAATAAGATGAGCAGGTGCACATGCTGTCGGATGACACTAACGGAATTATTAACCCTTTAAAAAAAACAAACAACTATGGCAATAAAAGTAAAAGCCGTCGAGCGCAATGTGTCGTTCGACAAAACCAAGGAAAAATGGGCCTACGTACTGCAGGCCGACCTGTATAACAAGCTCTCGCAGAGCAAAGTAATCACCGAAGCCAGCCTCCGAAGTGGCATCACCCGCGGCTCAATCAATGCGGCCTGGGACGCCATCGGCGAGGTAATCAAGGCATGGGCTACTGAGGGTCACGCCGTGGCCATCCCCGGACTCGGCTCAATGCGCTTCGGACTCCGTGCTTCGTCTGTGGCTGACGTCAATAAGGTAGCAGCCAGCCTGATTACCAGCCGCCGCGTGATCTTCGTGCCGAACACTGAAATCAAGGACGAGCTGGCACGAACCTCTATCAATATCACCTGCTACGACCGCAATGGCGAAGTGGTGAAGCGCGTAACCTCGAGCGACGATGGAACCGTTGAGGATCCCGAGAACGAGGGTGAGAACGGTTCTGGTAACGAAAACCAAAACCAAAACGGTGGCGGTTCTCAGAACGGCGGTTCTTCGGGTGGTGGCATGGACCAGAATTAGTTGTGGACGGTTGAGGGTTGAGAGTTGACAAACCTGAGACTTGGAACCTGAAACCAAAGCTGAAAGCACCATGAAATGGTTCAATGAAAAGGAGTTCGTCTGCAGATGCTGCGGCGGACTCCCTCCTTATGCCAAGGAGAACATCGAAGCGCTGGTGGAGAATGTGCTGGATCCACTGAGAGAGCGCTATGGCAAACCGATAGTAGTGAATTCGGGCTACAGATGCCCCAAACACAATAAAGAAGTAGGTGGGGCGACGAACTCACAACACATGAAAGGTGAGGCTGCGGATATAAGGCCGACCACGAATTGCCCGAATTACACGAATGATTTGAAGCGGCTTAGGCAGTTGATAATAGAGAGCCGCAATTTTGACCAGCTGATCGTTTATCCCACGTTTTTGCACGTATCGTGGAAGAGGCGAGGCGGGAATAGGAGGACGGTGTTATGGCACTAGACTGGTCGAACATCATACTGGGACTCCTGACGCTACTGGGCGGGTGCGGGTGGCTGATAGACCGCAAGAAGCACCGACAGGAGATAGAAAGTCTGAAAGCGGACAACCGCCAGAAGGACATGAATCTGAGCAAAGACTATGTGACGGAGTGGCGCACCTACATCGCTGAGCCCTTGCAGCGGGAAGTAGGCGAACTCCGGGCGGAAGTAGCACAGTTGCGCCATGCAATTCAAGCTATCGACGTGTGTCCTCATAGGGCTGGCTGCCCTGTGGCTGACGTCATGCAGCGTAAGTCGGAAGGCGACGAGTGAGGCGCAACGGTTGAGGGTTGAACGCCATCAGCCGTCATCCGTCAGCCATCAGAAATCTATTCTGAAGTGGATTTTTGCAGTAATATGCGCAATCATTGGTTTGATTATTACAGTTAAGGTGTGTTTGCGGAGGCTGAAATAACAGCCTCTGCAACATGCTTTTTTAGCTGTCGTGAGACAGCATCTGCGGTCTCCAAACGAGCTTCAAAACCAAATTACCGTTGGAGCCTGCGTTTTTCTTGAAATTTTCGGATAAAGGAGATAATAAGCGATGATTCTGAGAGATTACCAGAAAGAGATGAAGGACAGGCTGGAAACGGCCTGGAAGAAGTATCGTAGCGTGATGGTGCAGATGCCGACAGGTACGGGTAAGACGTATCTGATGGCAGAGGTCATTAGAGGTGAGAAGATAGAGGTGAGTGGTGAGAGGTCAGAGGTGAGAGGTGAGAACGGGGGCGTGCTCATTGTGGCACACCGCGTGGAGCTGATCGGACAGATCTCGCAGACGCTGGACGCGTTTGGTGTGCCTCATGGCGTGATAGACCGATGGACGAAGGATATCGATGAGGTTACCAGTGAGCATCAGGTCGTCGTGGCGAGTATACAGACGCTGTCGAGGCGTATACAGAACACGGATGGCACAGATCTCACGAATTTTCGACCAAAAGTGGTAATCGTGGATGAGGCGCACCATGCCGTGGCGAAGACCTATAGGCTGCTGTGGGACGTGTGGCCGGAGGCGAAATTCCTGGGACTGACCGCCACACCCTGTCGATTGAACTATACCGGATTCACGGATCTGTTTGACACGCTATTGGAGTCGTACTCCATCCAGCATTTCATCGACAAAGGATGGCTGAGTGACTTTGAATATGTCTCGGTAACACCCGATAACATACTGGTGGGACGTATCGCAGGACTGAAGAAGCGTGGGGTGGACGGAGACTACCAGACGAAGGAGATGGCCACCGTGATGGACTCCCCCGAGTCGATAGCCCACCTGTATCGGTCGTATGAGCAGTTTGCCAAAGGAAAGAAGGGCATCATCTATGCCATCAGTCGTGAACATGCACAGCATATTGCAGACTATTATATGAAGCAGGGCGTGAAATGCTGTTGGATAGAAGCGATGACACCTGCCGAGGAACGCCACCAACTGGTGGATGCCTACCGCGAAGGACGCATGGACGTCATCGTCAACGTGGATATCTTCTCGGAGGGTTTCGACTGTCCCGAGGTGGAATTCATCCAACTGGCTCGTCCGACACTGTCGTTGTCGAAATACCTGCAGCAGGTGGGTCGTGGCATGCGCTACATTCCCAACAAAGACTATGTGGTGATACTGGACCAGGTGGGGATGTACCAGACCTTCGGACTGCCTACCGAGGACCGCGACTGGAACCTGATGTTTCAGGGAAAGATGACCGGAAGGGGCCATCAGGGCAGCGGGCGTGGGTATATTATCCGCGGTGAGGGTAACGAGCGTACGCTGGTGAACCTCGAGATGGTGCGTATCAAACGCCATGGTGAGAAGAGTACGGGTGTGGAGATATTCATCAAGGATGGTCGCTATGGTGTGCTGAAAGACGGGAAGGTGACCTGTGAACCCGAATTTGAACATATCCAGCGCATCCCGGAGGGACCGTATTTCGCCATTGCCACCTATCCGTATGAGGTCTATAAGGGCCGCTCGACGGTGATCAGCCAGAGTGGTATGGACCTGCGCGTTAGACTATTCGGTAAGGTGGTTGCCGAGGGTGATGTCGTGGAAGGAGAAAATATGGAAGGCCGCCCCGCATACTGGGACGGGGTAGGGCAGGCCTACTATGATGCCAAGCCGGAGTTTGAGACCGTCGGGGGCGTGGAGATGGTACGCCAGAACGGCAAATACCTGTTGCGCCAGCATACGACCTACCTCAAGGAACCGGTCGGCAAGGAGGATATATGGTATAACAAATACATCCTATGGATGAAGGATGTGGTCATCGTGAAGGGTACCGGTGCGGTATTCCCCGTGAAGGCCTTTGGCGACGAGTGTTTCTACGTGCCGAGTGACAATAAGTTGCGGGGACGCTACCAACGCGTGGAGCTGAACGGTATGCTGACCATCCCGTATCTCAGTGGTGCCTATGGGGCGTATGTGTATATGCATCCCAACTGGAAGGAGGCCCAGATGATCCGGGCGTCGTCAGGGAAACGTGAATACATGGATAAGGACTATGTGAAAGAGAAAAACAAGGTACAAGTGTATTAAGAGAGGTAAGAGGTAAGAGGTGAGAGGTAAGAGGTAAGAGGTGAGAGGTGAGAGGTAAGAGGTGAGAGGTGAGAGGTGAGAGGTAAGAGGTGAGAGGTAAGAGGTAAGAGGTGAGAGGTGAGAGGTAAGAGGTGAGAGGT
>Ga0256869_1000292_pt1 | contig 19121 bp, 22 predicted proteins | sample RumenRJG_05RNA_FD_186096 | JGI IMG/M metagenome (GOLD analysis project Ga0256869, IMG submission 186096) | Metatranscriptome of bovine rumen microbial communities from Lethbridge, Alberta, Canada - Rumen RJG_05 (Metagenome Metatranscriptome) | ecosystem: Host-associated > Mammals > Digestive... | reverse complement strand
TGGCATTTGGGTCTAGTTCTGCTGCTACTGCTTTTTCGGATAGTGATCTTGGAAACAGATTAGTTGACTATTCTTCAGTCAAAATATCTGAAAGAACTAGTCCTTATAATTTGAATGGAACTAGAATAAACTCTATTGGTAATTATTCTTTTAAACTCACACATAAAAGCGCTGCAGTTGCAGAAACAGTTACAGTTAATGAGATCGGTTGGTATGGAGCGTATGGAACAAATTCTTCGAATCCAGAGAATAAGGTATTGTTTGCTCGTGTGGTGCTCCCTTCTCCAATAACATTTAACCCTGGAGAATTTTTGGTAACAACATATCAGTTGGACGAAACGAACTCGAATACAATAGCCACTACAGATGCTAGTTTTTTTGGACTTAAAGATTCTAATGGAAATGACTTGCAATATGAAAAAAAATTAGTTAGGTATCAAACAACCTATTCTGAATCGTATGGATGGTCAAATGCTAATTATCTTGGAGAGCCTAAAATTGATGTAAGTGGTGGTCGTGTAGATTTTGGACAAAGCTATCCATATTTACCACCTTATGTTGTTTCTCCTGCATCTAACGCTTATTCTAGATTTTCTTTTAGCTACAGTACAGATCCTACAAAAACACTACCTGCAGATGGAGGAGCAGACTATTCTGGATTAGTTGCATTTTCGGCTACTGGAACAAGTGGAGAAAATTATGATGGTCAAGGCGTCACTTATACAGGTGTAGGTTCCACTAATAAATATAGAGATAAAAAATTTATAACTGGGATTTATAATCCTAATATGATTGGTAACCCTTCGGCTTATACAGATATATATTATTTACATATAAATGGTATGGCCTATCGCTTTGGTTACTATGATGACGGAGTATGGGTTCCTCAGGCATGGCGCAAATATGCGAATCAGAAGGTAACATTTACTTTCCGCACGCGTTACTCAACTGAAGATACGACGATGAGCTAATATGGAAGTAATCCATCAGACCCAGTTTAAATAGGAGCTTCCTTAACGGTGGTATTATATAGGATAATCAAGTAAAAATTAATTGAGGTATAATTTTAGGAGATAAAATAATGAGTGAACTAGTAAATTATTATGAACTAAATGGTGAACCTACTATTAGTGGATTCTACACGACCAGTTCTGGGAAGTATCAAGTTCATGAGCTTAAAAATAAAGGTGAAGAAGCTAAATATAATTATGAGGAAATCTATACTAGTCCAATGCTGAATCAATTAGTATGGATAAAATCATTAGATATTGATCCTGAAGAAGTTCAGTATCTTTATGGTGATATTAGAGTAAGGATTAAAATATTTTATGATTATTCTGAATATTATTATATTTACACTCATTCTGATGGTTCAAAATCATATTATCTCCAAGTAATATTTAATGATAAAGAAATACAAAAGGAATATGAATTACCTTCTTCAATTGATGCAACTCAATTAGAATCTAAAGAGGAATATATTGATTCAATTATTTCTGCAGCTATGGATCATCCTATTCCTCCATCACCTAGTGATAAGGATTTAGTTACTCAAGATAAAATTATTCTTGATTCTCAAGTAGATGGTTCTACTAGATCATTTGATTTAGGAGTTGAGATAAAAACATTAGGTAATACTTCATTATTATTTAATGGTCAAGAATTAGATTATGGTAAAGAGTATACTATTGATGGTAACACTCTAACATTAAATAATAATACTCCAACTCCTGAATCTGGAGATAGATTAACACTTAGATATATTTATGCTTTTAATAAGCCTAAATAAACTAATTTATGAGGTGAATTTATGTCAGAATTAGTTAGAATATTTAAGCTTAATCCATTCGAAATAGGTATTGAAAAACCATTTAAATTAGGTACCTATAGTATTGAATATACTAGATATAATAGTAATCCTGTATTTACTTATAAGGAGGATTATGATAATTATACTAGTGAGTCATTTAAAATTGACCGAGCAACCTTTCCTAGTGTACAGAAGGAGTTCTTTAAATGTAAAGGTACTATTAAAATATGGAAGTTAGAAAAGAAAACTCATTATCAAGAGTCAATTAGACAGTATTTAACTGGTGATTCAGTTGCTGGATTATATTTATTAGAAGTTGAATTTGAGGATCAGAATTCTTATGATTCATATGAGTTACCTGAATATTATCAGCATCTTTTAATAAAAGAAATCACTGATTCATATCAGACTGTAATATCTTCATTTGTAGTTAGTAATCCAATGCAGATACCAAATGAGGAAGATTTCTATACTAAAGTTGAAATAGATGATTTACTAAATCAGGTAAAAGCTTATGATATGGTTGGAGCTACTGATCAGAAAGATGGAGTTCATGGTTTAGTACCTGCACCTTTAGCTGGAGATCAGGATAAATACTTAAAAGGTGATGGTACTTGGTCTACTATAAAAGGTGGAATTAGTCAGGATGATGTAATTATTAAATCAGATACTATTCCTGAAGATAGTACTGTAAATCCTGGTATTTATTATATTTATACAGGGATTACTAATGATAAATATACTAATGGATATATTTATGCTCCAGTTCAAGAACTGCATAATGAGGTAATATGTGATAGAGAAGGAGTTACTATTCCTTATGATTTTGTAATGATGCTTTCAGCACAACTTGGAGCAACTGATTTTTCAAAGGGAGTTATTTCATTTACTGAGCTTGAGGGAACTTTAACAGCTGTATTTAGCTTCCTAGATGATAATGATAATCCAATTGGAGAGCAAGTCCCTGCTCCAGCTTCTATTTTACCAGAAATAGGAATTATTATAGATAATCCTATTAGTGGTGATGTAATAACATATACTACCTTATCAGAAGTAATTTATTCTTATAAACAGTTAAATACTCAACCTTCATCTGGAATTAAAGTATTTAAAACTTCTGAAACTGAAAGAGTACAAATTAGTAATTATACATTAACTATACCAGTAGTAGATTCATTAACAAAAGATGGAGTTTACATAATTGAATTATTACGAAATGTTGGAATACCAAAGCAACGATTTACTCTTGATGTTATAGAGAAGGATAGTTATGTATATCAACGATTAACTTATCTTGAAATTAGTAGACAAATAAAGAATATTAGTAATGTATTCTGCTTAACTAGAATTTTATTTAAAGGAATTGTAGAAGATCCTTGGATTGGATTCAGATTATCTGATACAGATATTGACTATGATCCTAACTCAAATGATGCTCAATCAGGTAGAGCTGTATGGCAGGCAGTATCTACTAAACAGGATAAGTTACCAGAAGGAACTACTGGATATTATTTAAGAAAAACTGCTAATGGTGTAGAATGGGCAGAGGTACAGGGAGGTAGCTCAAATACACCTACCATTATTAGGAAAAGATATAGTGATGCAACTGATAATCATACTACTATTGCATCTGGATTAGACTTATCCTCAGCTACTTTAGTAAAAGTATATAAGAATGGGTTACTATTAGAACAGGATACTAATGAATCAGGCAGCTCTGAAGAGAATGATTATTTAATTAGTTCTAATTCAATAGTATTTAATTCTCCATTATTAGAAGCAGATAAAGTAATAATTGAAGTATTTCAATAAATTATAGAGGTCAATTATGGATCTTCTATATACTTTAAAGAATAATGACTATAATCCTGAATTTCAGTATAGTCTTAGATCAGCAGTAAAGAACTTATCTTTTGATAAATTGTTTATTGTAGGTGGGTGTCCTAGTATACTTGATAAATCCAAGATAGTATACATTAAAACTCCAACCTTTCCTTTAAAGTATGAAACTACATCTAATAACTTATTTGTAGCATGTAGTGATCCAAGGTTATCAGATAACTTTATATTGATGAATGATGACTTCTTTTTACTTAAAAGAATTAGTAATCCAGTAAAAGAGTTCAACCTTAATTTTGGAACTGTAGAAGAAGTTATTCATAGATATAAGGTAGCTTTTAATGGTAAGGAGTCAAAGTATCTTAGAGGAATGATTGAAGCATTAGAATATTTCAGGAATGATTTAAAGATAATGAACCCAATCAGTTATGAACTTCATACTCCAATGATTATTAATAAAGCTAACTTCTTAGAGCTACTTAAGTTACCAAATAATACTACTCCAGCATTCCATATGAATAAACGATCAATTTATGGTAACTTATTCATGAAGGATTCAGTAAAGATAAATGATGTAAAAATATATGGTAACTCTAATTTTTATTCATATAGTTTGAAAGATAAAAAGATGATTTCTTCTTCAGATAACTCATGGAAATCGAAGTTGAAGAATTACATACCTCAGTTATTTAAGGAGAAGTCACCTTATGAACTCTAAGTTATCTATTTGTTCAGACTGCATTAAACAAGGTAGATGTGAATGGGAGACTGAGCATAAGACAATTTGTAATCACTTCGATGCGGGGAGTCCCGCTAGCGGTGGTATAAATAAGTAGTATATTAAGGAGAACTGTGAACATGACATTCAGTGATATAGTAAAGAGGATAATTAATGGAGCAACTGCTTGCTATGAATGGATCAAAGGTGCCATCCTTAAACCAGCTGGTACTTTAGTCTGGGTAGCATTGATTCTAGTTATTCTCCATGTAGCAAAAGTAAACTTAGGTTTCTTTATTACATTCCTAGTTTTACTATTTAACTTATTCTGCTGTGTAATGAATTATATTCATTATAAAACCTCGCAGAAATAACGGAGTCTTATATGAGCAGGAAACATTGTACAATATGTAAAAGATTACTTTTACTTATTCCATTAATATTCATTATCATCGAAGCATTAGTATTTCAAAGCTTGATTAAAAATCATGCTAAGAAGACTTTTGAATATCAGCTTGGTATTAAAGCAGAATTAATCAATGTTCTTGCTGGTGGCAATTATGATATTAAAATATTGAAAGGGATTGCCGAGACTGAAGATAGACAATATAATACCATAGGTAGACTTTATGATAAAAATCAAAATTTAATATCTGAAGTCTACCTTGATGGTAATCATGTAGATGAAGTTAACTTCATTGAAACATTTGAGAAAGAATTACTCATTCCATTTGGTTATAAAACAGCTCAGGGAGAATTTACTCCTCCATCTTATGAAGATATAAAGATAAGGTATGGAAAAGTATATGATAGTAAGTTTGATAATTATCTAATCATGCTAGGGTTATCAGAACAATCAATTACTAAGTTTGAGCATGAATTTAAAATATATGTATATATCCTGTTAATCGGATCATTCCTCTTTATGTATTTCTTAATTGGCCTATGGATTCATGGAGAAGATAGATATCGTGACCTTAAAAGAGGAAAATAATCATGCAATCATCAGAGAAGCCAATCGATTTTATAGCACTATTAGTAACTAGTTTTATTGCATTGCTAGGTGGAATAGCTAAACAGTTATCTGATAGTGAAGCACAGTTCCTTAAACGTAAATTCTTCTCTGGTCTATTTATCTCGATGTTTACTGGTATACTTATTGGGTTCATTTTACCAGAGTTAGATATTTCTCCAAATTGGGGTTATGCTTTATCAGGTGTAGCAGGTTGGGCATCAACTGAAATATTAGATGCAGCTGCTAAAGTTATTAAGAAATGGATTGAGAAGAAGGGAGAATAATATGTATAAATGTAAATATTTTACTATTAAAGAATTAGTCCATCCGAACAACCTCTCGATTCCAGAAAATATTTTATGGATGTTACTTGATGAAAGAGTACTCCGTGCAGCTGATAAAATACGTGAACTTTATGGACCTATTTATATTAATACTAGTAATTTAAAAGACTGTGGATTAAGAGATATTAATGCTACAACTGGAGCTAAATACTCACAGCATAAATTTGGAAGAGCATTAGATTTACATATTTCATCAATTGAGAAGCAAGGTTTAACTCATGAACAGAAAACTAAAGCTTATAATGAAATACGTCAACAATTAATGCTTAATCCAGAATTAAAGGACTTAAATTTTGAAATAGACATCTACTGGTTACATATAGATACGGGAAACCGTCCAGCTAGAACATTCAGAGGTTAATATGAAAAGACTAGAAATTATTAATTTTGCTAATCCATCACCTTCTGATTTAAAGAAATATAAGCAATTTAAGGTAGGTGAGAAAAGATATGGTGGAGTAAAGAATGATATAAAAAGAGCACTAGTATTGGGGACTCCAGCTTCTATTCCTGGAGCTACTGCACTGACACTTGGAGCATTATCTAGGGATGTTGGTACTAAAGCAGCTTTAAAGACTGCTGGTACATTAGGTTTATTAGCTTCAATACCAATAGGTTTAGCTGGAGCTGCATATGTTAGATATAAAACTGCTCCAAGAAGAAAATATATCAAACAATTTGAAAAGAAGTATGGTAAGAAATAATGCTTAAACTAATTAATTTTGATTTATCTGATGTCCAAGTTAAAGGTACTGTTCCAGAAGGTACTTTTACTGGTAAAGCAAAGTCTATTGTATCCAAATTGATGGAAGCATCAAATGGAGATAGTAGGAAAGCTAAAAGAAAGCTTACTTTCTATATTAATAGAGCTGGAGATAAATTATCTAATAAGTCAGAAATTAATAAAGCTAAGAAAATATTAAACAATTTTAGTGATCCTTTTGATGATAAAAGTAATAGTACTTATCGAAAAGTTATTGGAAATGGAATTATTGATGGTACTCAATATATAACTCCAGTTATAACTGGTGGTATCTCTGCAAAAATGGTAAATGATTACAATAAAATCAGAGATCGTTATGTAAAACTTCATAAAGGAAAAGCTGGTGGAGCAAGATATGTAAAAGTTCCAGCAGGTAAACTTGGTAGAAGAATATTAAGAAGGAATTTACCTTCAATCATAGCTTCTTCAGTAGTATTAACCTCAACTTATGGGTTAGGAAAGAAATTAGCTAGTGATAAGAAGAAAAATGTTAGAAAACTTATTAAAAAGAATTAAGGAGTCCGCCAAGCGGTGGTAATTAATGAAGTGCAATAAGTAAGGAGAATTGTCAAAATGGCAAGAAAAAGAGAAGATGCTGATTTAATCGTTAGATTAACGAGCTTTAGTCTTCCTGTAGTTGGGACTGAGAATAAGATGAGCTATGAGTCCTTTATGGATAATGTTGTCAATTCTCCAAAATTCAACAAACGGTTAGACAATGGATTAATTATGGGTTTATTTACCCATGCTGGTCGTGATGAGACTGATGCAAATAGATCAGCTACTCCATACGATGATCTTATTGCTAAACATAAAGATTTATGCAACGTATGTCGTGATGTCTGGGTATCTGAAGATAGCTCAGGTAAATCGGCATACGCTTCTCTGGACCTTTTAGATGGACTTGAATCAACTGAATTAGTAAAAGTACTGATTAAGAAAAACCTGTTTGTAGGTGTATCAATGGCTACTCGTAGTAACTTTGATAGCTACAAACATGAATATATGATTCGTGACTTAAAAGGTGTTGATTTTACTCGTGATCCAGCTTTCATAGGTTCTGGTGTAGTTAAACAGAACTTTTCAGGTGGAGATCAGGATGTGAACTTTAGTGCTCCTAGAATCGAGCAAGTTCCAGCGATTGTTCATGTAGGTGATTCAATTAACTTCGCTTTCCGTGATTGGTTAAGAGAAGTAAAACGTCCACGCTATATGATACTTCAAGGTCGTATCCGTGATGTTATTAGAACATTGAAATCAATGAATCCTGATGATATTGTAAAATATCGTTTGGATATTCAAGCTTATGTAAACGATCTTATTTATAACTCAATTTCATTGGCAATGGAATCAGATAAGAGAATCAATATCAATGTATTGCTACGTATTATGCAATTCTTGGATGATTCTACCTCTGCCCAGATGTTCAATACTAAAATTAACTTAGTTAAAAACCTATATAGAAATCAAGGGTATATGACTAAGTCTACTCAAGCCATGCTCCAAGAAGCAATGGAAATACTATTAAGTTCCTTATGGAGATTTATCTCCAATCGTTCTGGTGTGAAGTATGAAGTTCTTAGACCTCAAGCCACTCCTCGTCCAGTAATCGATAAAGGTACCGAAGCTAAATAGGAGATAAACAATAATGAACTTTTCAACTATGCAAGAATGGGTAGATGGCTTTTCAGGTCTACCTAACTATACAAAAGAATCAATTGAAGCTTGGTATAAATTACAACCTAAAGCTGTAAAATATCCAGAAGTTCCTTCTGCTATTAGATTAGGTTTTGATAATACTATGATTGATGATGCAATTAAATCATTAATTGTAGAAAAAGATGCTGATAAGCTTACTCATGCTAAAGAAGTATTAGTAAGAGAAATGTCAACGACTTTCTCACTCGGTACTGCTGATGCTTCTGTACTCGATTTAAATGATGCTATTAGACCTCCTTTAGAAGCAAAAGATGTTCAAGGTGAATTACCAGTTGGTACTAAAGTTATCTGCAATAAAACTGGAAATAAAGGTACCATCATGAAATTTATTTCATGGAATCAATACATTGTTGACTTCAATGGTAATCAAATGCAAGTAACTGGTGATGATTTTACTATTGCTCCTAGAGAGGATGAAGGTGCTAAAGAACCTGCAACTGCTGAAGATATTAAAGAGAATAAAGAAGAATTGAAGGATAAAAACTTCTCAGCTTTAAATGATAATAAACTTAATGAAGTATATAATTATATTGCTGAATTAAACAAATGTAAAGCTGAGGATGTAAAGAAAGCAGTAGATTCTTTAGCTTATCCATATCCTACTAGCAGACACTTTATTGAAATGACTTTCATGAAAAGATATCATTTTCCAATTGATTCAGATGGGCAACCTCTCGATACTATCATGAAGTATGTTCAAAGTGAAGAGGATGCTAGAAGAGCAAAAGCTGAAGCAGTAACTAATTTCTCATTAACTAATGAGGAAAAATTAGCAGTAATCAGAAATATCATTAAGGAAGAAGGTATTCAAGCTAAGGATGAAATGATCAATGATTTAGCTAATATCTATTTCACTATGGATGATGCTGATGGTTCAGCTTCAAAAGCTTTAACTGAAACTTTCAAGTTTTATGATATTGATTTAACTGATGATGCTATCAAAGCTATCTTCCAAAAGATTAGTGATAAATATCAAGCTTTAGATGATAAAAACTTTTCACGTAAAGATTGCATGGAAGAATTAAGTGAGATCTTCAAGAAACATAACTTAGGTTTAGGTATCAATGAAGTAAAAATCGTTTATGATGAATTGATTAAAAATGATTTAGACTTAGATAAAACTGCTGCAGTATTAGTAGGAGTAAAAACTAATTCTAATTCACCACTTCAACCTGAAACTGCAAAAGAAGTATTGCAACACTTTATTCAATCAGTAAAAGAGAAACATTTAAGTGATGGTTTCATTAATTTCTCTATTGAAAATCAGGAAAATTTCAATAAATTAGCTGAAGATGCTATGGAGTTAGCTGATTTAGCAGTACAAGCTGGTTTAGATGATAAATTTATCTTTGATAACTATGATCATCTAATGAAAGATATTTCTGACTGTGAATCAGCTGGTGAATTCTTAGTCTACATGACTACTGAATTGCTTGATAAGAAACAATTTAAGAAGCCTGAAGAAGCAGCTTTAGCAGCTCAGGACTTTTATGAAGTATTACATGACTCTAATTGGAAGAAGAAACATATTAGAGCTCGTAACTTCTCAGAAAATATAATTGATAGATTATATAATGCTGGCTATTCAGTAAAAGAAATAGCTATTAAAGTTCATGAACCTGTAGCTAAAGTTCAAGATATTGTAAATACCTTGAATAATTTTTCAAAAGGTAAAGTAGTAGCTAGAACTGCAAAGTTCATTGCTTTAAAAGGTATTCCTGGACCTATTGGTCACTTTTTAAATAATCATAAATTATTTTATCAGATCAATAATATTGTTACTATCTTAATGGGTCTTAACTTAGCAGCTGACTTTATTGTTAACTGCATATGGAAAATTGTAGATGCATTTAAGAAGAAAACTGATGAAGAAAGATATGAAGAAGTAATGAAAATTATTGAAACAGATAAGAGATACAAAAGCAGAGCAGGTAGAATGGCAAAAGCTTTCTTAACTAAAGTTCATCATGAAAAATTAGATAAAGCTTTAGAAGGTATTGCAAAAGAACCTGTAAAAGCTAAATCATTTAGCAGAAAAGTAGTTGTAGTGGAGGATAAATAATGGAAACTGCTCATGAATTATTAATGGGTTTATCAGATGGTGAATTTGATGAACTTAGAAAAGTACGTGACTCAAAAGGTTATGATGCAGCTATTGAGTTTTTAACTCCTAAGTTCTCTGCTAGAGCTAGTGAGATTGTATCTGAATTAGATAGAATTGATAATTTTGCTAAACCAAAAGCTGAAGAAGTTACTGAAGAAGCTATTCCTACTTTAGTAAATATTGCTGAAGAAGGTCAAGAAGCTCAATTTGTTCCAAATCCAGTAGCTATTCCTACTTTTGGTGCAGCTCCAATCATTAATGAGAAAATACTTCAGGATCCAGCTTTAAAAGCTAATGATATTCAAGATGGTATGCAAGCTGGTCAAGCAACTGGTGCTCAGATTGCTATGAATCGTATCAATGATACTAAAATTCAACAATTTAGCAATCCTGCTTTATCTTATACTGATGCTTTAGATTTAATTAGAGAAATGTATCTCAAAGATTTAAAGAAAGAAGTATTTGATGAAATGTTAGCTGCTTATAAATCAAAATCAGAATCATCAAATGGAGAAACTGAAGTTACTTCAATATTATCAAAGTATGAATTACCATTAGAAGGTATCGATGGTATTGTAGATACACTTTCTAAAGTAAAAGAAGATACTGATAACTTTGGTTCTAAAAATCGTTTTGTAAGAGTAGTAAATTTTGACAAAATGTCAGATAGTGAAAGAGCTGCAGTAGGTGCAGCTGCTGGTGGTGCTAGTGCAGGTATTGCATATAAGATCATTGAGAAGACTCCATACTTAGGTGCAAAAACTGTAGGTAGAATTAATAAAGCTATTGGTGAAAAAGCTGGTAAATTAGTTAAACTTCATAAGTATGAAAGATTTACTGGTGATAAAAGAACAAAAGCTTATAAAATACATAAACTCCAGCAAAGCTCAAAGATTTTAGCTAGCAAAGCTAAACAGAAAGCTGTTAAAAAATTAGGTAAGAAGTTATTACCTCTAGCTATTATTACCACTGGTACCTTAACTGGTGCTCATTATGGTAAGAAGGAATTAGAAGGAATTTAGTAAATAAATTAAGCAACAGAAGGAAACTTCTAATGCTGATTAAGGAGAAATAAACCAATGCGTAGAAGAGAAACTTACAACTTCGCAGCGGAAGAAGAACAGAAGATCAATGCATCAGAACTTGACTCTGCTGTTGCCACTGCGAATTTAATCTCTATCATGGACCCAAAAGAAATTGGGGACGATGAAGTAAAACTCATCTCAGAAGCTACTGGTGCATCAGAAGCCTTCGTAGATGAAATGGCTGATGTCTGTGACGATGCATGCAAAGAATGCGAAGCAGGTAAACCAGCTGAAGAAGTAAAACAGCATTTCTCTGCTGCTGCTGAAGAATTGATCGGTAAATATATCGAATCTAAAAACTTCAGTGCTCCAGAAGCTGAAAAAGAAACTCCAGCTGAAGAAAAAGTACTTCAAATTGCTCAATTGACTACTTTAGTCGATGATGAACTTTTGAAAGATAAACCTGAAGAAGTTGCTGAAGTAATTACTGAAGCTACTGAAGCTCCTGCTGATGCAGTAAAAGAAATTGTAGAAAAAGCCAAAGAAGCTTTTAGCAATAGCAATGTTTTTGAAGTCACTCAAGATGAAGTTGCTAACTTTGCTTTAGGTTTCACTGCAATGAAAGAAGGTATTAAAGCTGGCTGGAAAAAAGCTGCTGGCTGGACTGGTCAGAAAGCTGCTAAAGTCTTGAAGAAAGATGCTTCCAAAATGGCTCAAGAAGATATCGAAAAACTCGGTAAGAAAGTATTATTGACCACTGGTGCTACAACTGTTGCAGTTCCTGCTACTGTTGCTGGTGTCAAAGCTGTCAAGAAAAACTTCTCCGAAGGTGAAGATATTGCTGATGCTGAAGCTGCTACTGAAACTATCGTTCCAGAACCTACTACAATTGCTGCAGAAGGTGCTGCTAAAGATGGTGTTTCTGATAAACAACCAGCTGAAGGTACCGCTCAAGATCCAGTAAAAGCTGCTGAAATGGATCCCAAAGAAGGCGACAAAGTACAAGATACTGCTGCTGCCGAAGCTGCTTTAAAAGTCCAGAATGACTTAGCCACTGTTGAATCAGTTGCTGATGTTCCTGCTACTGAAACCAACTTTGGTAGACAAAATGATTTAACGGGAAAAGAAGTAACCGCAGGTTTGAAAAGCCTATTAGGTGCTCACTATATTCCCAATAAATAAGGAGATAACAAACAATGTATCAAGCTAAATTCAATGATATCATGAAAAGTGCTGGGCAAAAATTAAACTTTGCTCGTGCTACTCTCCAAGGGGTAGATAAAAGCATCAGAGACGATCAAGGCTTTTCATACACTGCCAACCGTATCTTGAGTGCCACTGAAAACCTCATGGACAACATGCCAGGTAATGCTTCAATGATCAACGAAGCCTTTGCCGAAGGTATGAACAGATATTTCTCACGCTCCAAAAATAACTTCTCTGCAACTGATTTGCAGTCAGTATATGATATGGACGTAGTCGATATCTCTATTGCTGCTACTGTAGCTTCTCATGGTTTAACCTATGTAGCTATGGAAAGAGCAATGCACTCAGTTCGCCAAAACATCGAATTCCAAAAATTAGTTGCTATCAACAATGCTGGTGGATTCATTAAAGGTCAAACTGTTGTAGATCCTCGCTTAGCTTTATCAGCTACTGTTGATTTAGGTCGCAATGGTGCCAAAAAGGAATTAGTAATCGCTGAAGAAAGTGGTGAATATCCAGAAGGTGTAACTGTAGATGGTACCACAGTAACTGCTGAATTAGGTTTACCTTTAGTAGCTGGTACTACTGAATTAGTCTGGACTGAAGAAGAATCAGGCTCAGCTGCTGCAGAACCCAAAGTTGTAGCTTTCACTTCAACTGCTTTGAAACCTGAAGATGGTGTTGAAACTGTCTTGATCAAAGATGGTTCCAAAATCAAATCAGCCAAAGTAACCTTAGCTGATGGTAAAATCGAAATCGAAGCTGGTGAAGCAGTAGATGGTAAATTAAGTATTGTATACTGTGTAGATAGAATTGCTGAATCAGATGGTGCTAATACTTTGAAACTCCGCCCTCAATTGGATTCCAAAGAAATCACCGCAACTGAGAACAGAATCATCCTCCAAACCTCCGTCGAAGTACAAGCTCAAATGAACAAAATCTATCGCGAAAACAGCCAATATGGTGTTGACGTAGATTATGGTAAGAGAGCTATCGATCAAGTTGTAATGTTGTATACTTACTACATCGACTTGAACGTAATTCGTGCTTTGTGGGAAGGTGCTAAGAATCTTCCATTCTCAGCTTCAATCAGCTTGTCTGGTTATGCAACTCCTGACTATACTTCATTTGCTGCTACGAAAAATGACAGAATTGCTCACTTCGTACGCACTCTCTGCAGTGCTATGTTGAGCAAAACTGGCTTAGCAGTAACTGCTCTAGTCGTAGATGAACAAGGTGCTTTGATGTTAGCTTCCGATGCTGAAAACTTCAAAGATGAACCTGCCTTCAGACAACGCAGAGATGGTTTAGTAGGTTACTACAACAACATCCCAGTAATCAGAAACGTTTACTTGAATGACAAAGTAGAAACCAACCATGGTATCGTATTAGGTGTTCACAAATCCTTGAATGGTGAAGCTGCTCCAGTGGCTTTCGGTGAATATTTATCACCCTATTCCACTATTGCTGCAGTGAACCCCATGAATCCTGGTGAATTGAGCCAAGCTCTATTCTCACAAACCGCTACGGAATGTGTAGTCCCAGAATTCATCGTTAAAGGTGATGTAACCGTATTCTAATCGGTTCCTTTAACTATTTTGATAAGTGCTCAGTAGAAATACTGGGCACTTATCTATTTGTTAGAGCATTTAAATTAATTTGAGTGCTGTAACAAATATCATTTATTCATGCTAGGTAACTCCTAGTCCCTACTGGAGTACCAAACGGTACTCCTTTCTTTGGTACGCTAGAGTCGTTCTAGCGGTGGTATTTATGGATTGCTTATGAGGAGCAAGGAAGTATTGATTTGGTCGGCATGATCCACCGACTAGGGACTCGTGACTCCATGCGGGTCCCACCCAATTTATAGGAGAGCATAATGAAGTTTAGCAGACAGTCAAAAGCCGATGAGTTAATAGGTAAGTTTGATTCCTCATTGGAAGGTACTGTATTTTCTGGGTTAATATCAGCAGTGTTAATCATTAATGATAAATATACTAATGATGGTGAATACTTCTATGATACTAATGATGAACAACTTCAGAATGCTTCTAATTTTATTTATTCCTGTGGGACTCCCCAGTTAACTAATATTTTATCTTCAATGGAGGATAATCTAGGGTTCAACTATGCAAATAAAATTGAACGTATGATGGATGAGCTAATTAAGCTTAGTAAAAGATTACCTAGAGAAATGTATGAGGATATCCCAACTAATTTTAGTCAGCAGAATTTTGGATTTTTAGGTTTCGTTGGTAATGCAATGAAAATATTTGGTGCTGGTAAAGCAATGAATGCAGTCACTGGTGCTAAATGGTTTAAGAGAGCTATGACTAAGAGTGCTCCTGGTAGAACTATTGATAACTTAAAGAAACAAACTAAAGCTGTTATTCAGAAAGAAAAGGTTACTAATAAATTAGCTGATAAGATAAGTAATAATTTATCAGATATGAAGAATAAATTAGCTAAACAGACTGCTAGTAAAGCAGTTGCACAGAATACTTTAAAAGAAGCTACTAAAGTATCTGCTAAACCTGTAAATAATTTAAAGGTTACTGAAGCTAATATTAGTTCAACAATTAATAAACCAGCTGCTCCAAAAGTAGATGTTGCTAAAGTTAACTCTACTGTAAATAAACCTGAACCTCCAAAAGTTCAAAATGCAACTAATGATTTAAATAGTAGTACTAAGAAGGACTTGAAGCAACCTAATGGATCAGCATCAGAATTAGAAGGAAAGATTGCTCATAAAGAGAAAAGATTACAACAAATTGAGCAGATAAAGTCTCATCGTAATCAGGTAGCTAATAAAACTATTGCTAGAAATAATGCTCAAATAGCTATTGAGAATCAAAAACGTACTTTTGGTGATAAAGCTAAGGATGCAATAAAAGATGTACTTGGAAATGAGAATAATATCATCAACAAATGGACTATTGGTATGACTAAAGCAGGTGGTTCTGTTAAAGGTGCTTTAGGTTTCGCAGCTATGGATGCTTTAATGGATAAAGCTTTTGGTGGAAATAAAGATACTACAGGTCAAGTAGTAGATAACTCTAAGAAATTATCATAAGGAGATGAGATATGGCAAGTTGCACATGTAGTTTAGTAATGAATAATGCGTTGAATACTCTTATCTCTTTGAATGAGATTCATGCTCATGTTAGAAGAAGATGTTTTCCATTTATGCCTGACTTATATCATTTATTAGGCATGAATTTAGAAGATGGTCTTCAAAACTTCGCAGATATTATATTGAAAGCTAAAAATGAGTTTGAAGAGTATAATCCAAAGATGGTAGTAGCTATCCTTGAAGGAATGGGTGGCATGTATCAATTTAAGGATAACTTCATGGATTATGTAAATAAGAAGATACCTGCAAGTGATGTATTTATTAAACCTAGAACTATAGTTCATTTCTCAACTAATGCTGGTTTCTCATCTACAGTAAAATCAGCATCATTATTTAGATATGACCAAGGGAGTGGTTGGTTTGAATGTACTTGGTCATCAGTTAGACTTAAATATTTTATTGATTATCAGTATAAAGCTGAATTAACTACAGCTAAAGATAAATTTACTGATGATAGTGGAGTATACTTTGTAGAGGATAAAGATCAGTTCCTAGACTTATGCTGCTACAGAGTTATGGAACAAATTATTGAATATTCAGAAATGGTCCAACTCCCAGGATTTACAGTGTCTCTATCCATGCGTAATATGTTAGCTAGCTTAAAAGAGTCAGTTGATAATAACAGATGGAGAAGCAGTGCACTTTATACAAAATGGAAAGTATAGGAGTATAGACAAATGAATCGATTAGAAGGCAATTTTGCCAAAAAAGAAGAAAAAGGTGGCATTGTAGGTGATTATCTTAAAACTAAAGGTAAAAACATTGCTTCCTTCATGACTAAACCTATCACTGGTTCAGAAGTTCGCAAAGCAAATAATCAAAAATTTATGCTTAATCACCAGGAAGGTAGAAAGAAAGTTCATTCAGTAGTTGGTGGAACTTTAGGTGCTGGTACTGGTACTGCAGTTGGTGCAGGAACTGGTGCAGTAGTAGGTGGTGCTTTAGGTGGTATTGCTGGTACTGCATTGGGTCCTTTAGGTACTGCAGCTGGTGCTACAATTGGTGCTGGACTTGGAGCTACTGCTGGTTCAGTAGCTGGTTTATTAGCAGGTGCTAAAGCTGGTAGTGGATTAGGTAAATTAAACTCCAATATTAAAACAGCTAAAGCTAAAGCTGCTAAAGAACAGTGGAAGAAGAAATAATCAGAGGTTAAATATGAAAAGGTTACAAGTAGTTCATAACTTTGCAAAACCAAGTGCTGGTGAACTTTATGAATTAGATGAAGCTATTAAAGCTAGAAATAGTAAAGGACTCAAAGCTATTCATATAGCTGGTACTGCTGGTGCATTAGCTGCTCTTCCACTAGCTATGATGGGAAAAGAAAAAACTGCTTTTACAGCAATAACTGGTGGATTAGGTGGTAAAGCAGTTGCATCTCATATGATTTATGGTAAAGATGCAAAAGTCATCAAGGATTTCAAAAAGAAATATGGTGATAAGACTTACAAAGATAGAAAAATGTTAGTCTTAAAAGACATGAAGAAAAAGAAATAATTTCATTGGAGTACTGAATGCCTAATGAATTTGCAGAATTTAGGAAACGATTCAAAATGGACTACAATTATGTCCAGAATTATATCCAATATTGGATTAATAATCGTAAGGTATATGCAAATTGGTTAAAGGTATTCGGTACTCCTTGTCTTATTTTTAAGCTAAAGAAAGAACCTAATAAACCTATTGAGAATAATGAGTTCTCTGAAATAGATAAGAATGTAATAGCTTATGGAAAATCAGGTGCAGCATTTGAGGAAACTCCAACTGCTTATGATATCTTCCAAGTATACTTACCTATTATCAATGAGTCATTCAATAGAGTAAATGCTGAGTTTCCCGAGCAACTCGTTGTCTATACTCCTATAGATGAACGATTTAGCTATTCTAAGTCCGATATATTAGTATTCAAGCATAATGATTGGATATTTAAATACGAGATTGCACTGGAACCAAGTGCTTATTCAGGTATTGCAGTAGAACTTAGTTTAAGATACGTAGACAAGAAAAGTTTATTAGATAATATTCAAACTGATCCTGATGAGAAGGAAATTGATGAATCTAAGTACTGGAAATAAAGGATAATATATGGAAAGATTAAAAGTAGTTAACTTTTCAAAATGGACAGCATCTAAGAATGCATTAAAGCTAGCTCACATTGATTCATTAGGTGCACACTATGAACGTAAATTAGGTGAACCTATAGTAGAAAAAGTAATGGGTCCAGTAACTAGATCAATTGATAGAGCTACTGGTTCAGTGATGAAATACTTAGGCCCAACTAAAGACTTACGTAGAGCAGGTAAAATTAAGCTAGCTGGAGTTAAACGTGATTTATTTCTAAAAGATGCACTTAAAACTCAGGAAAAATTAAGTAAAACTAGAGCTTATACAGTAGGTGGTCCTGGTATTTCTGGGAAAGACTTAAAGAAGGTAGTAAAGCTAGCTAGAATTGAGAAACGTTTTGGTTTCTAATTGCATCAAAATTAGCTACAAAGAGTACTAAACTACTAGTAAATGGTGGAGGTCGTAGCTAATGCCCTCCTACAAGTGGGATAAATTAATACCTCCACCTAGATTTATGGAGTAAGAAATGAAAAGATTAGAAATAATTGAGAAACAGCAAAACTTTGGACTTATTGGAGCACTAGTTGGTGGCTTCTTAGGTAAAAAGTTACTAGGTAAAAAAGTAGGTAGTGTAGCTGGTGCATTAATTGGTGGTACTGCTGGTCACTATGGTCAGAGACTACTTGATAAAGCTACTGAAAAGAATGAATATTAATGAAGGAATACTACTTAAGTCTAGATAAGGTAGTACTTAAAAATAGCTGGCCATCTATTACCTTTGTTAAGGATGAGTCTTTAGAGACTCCAGTAGTTTCTTTAGACACTAATACTCAAACTACTACTGTGTCCTTCTCATCAAGTTGTACATATGAATCATTATCACAGTATATTATCCTTAAAGAAAATGTAAATGGAGAGGAGTCCCTCCCTAAAGAAACTGATAAAATAGATATTGAACCTGGAGTTTATAGACTTTATAATAAAATATCAGTAAATAATTTTGATTTTGCATTAGCTCCAGGTGCAGTAGGACTTGCAATCACACAGCATGTAATTAAGAGTATTAATCAAGTATACATTGATAAAGAAAGCATTGAGAATAAAGTAATAACAATTTTAGTTCCTTTTAACTTTAAGTTAGCTGATTATATATCAGGAATAAATGGAACTGGAGCAATGTATGTATTGGGTTATGATAAGGAAAATTATCAAATCACTTCATTCAATTGCTTACAAACAGTTAGAGCTAATAAGATATCTATAAATAGTAGAGCTACTATCCCAGTTCTACATGAAGCTTTATTCATTGATGCAGCTGATTATATTACTGCATTAATTATGCAGCTTCAGAAGAATTATCCTGAAGTTCAATTCTATAACTATG
>Ga0256869_1000281_pt1 | contig 19342 bp, 18 predicted proteins | sample RumenRJG_05RNA_FD_186096 | JGI IMG/M metagenome (GOLD analysis project Ga0256869, IMG submission 186096) | Metatranscriptome of bovine rumen microbial communities from Lethbridge, Alberta, Canada - Rumen RJG_05 (Metagenome Metatranscriptome) | ecosystem: Host-associated > Mammals > Digestive... | reverse complement strand
TGAGGGTGCAAAGAAGCCTGAGACAGTCCAGAAGGCACCTGCAAAGAAAGAAAAGAAAGCCAGCGGTCCTGTCAAGCTCGGCAATATCATGGACGAGATCCAGGAGCAGAAGAAGAGAGCTGCAGAGAGAAAGAAAGAGGCTGCTGCCGAAAGAAAAGAGAGAAGAGAGAGACAGCAGAGAAATTCTGAGGGTGGCAGAAGAGACGACAGAAACGGCGGCCGTTCATTCGGTGGGAACAATGGCGGAAGACCTTCACGTGGAAACGATTCAGCTGAGCCGATGCCACAGGAGAACAAGGGCCACCATAATAACCAGGCTCATCACGGCAGAAAAGGCAGAGGAGATCATGACGCTTTAGGAAGAAAGCAGGAGAACTTCGTAAGCCTTGAGAAGAAGACTTTAAAGAAAAAGCCGAAGAACAATAACAACAAGACCGAGAAGAGAAATCCGGATGAGATCCTTTCAATTACGATCCCGGATCATATCACTTTAAGAGATCTGGCTGATAAGATGAAAGTCTCATCATCAGAGATCATCAAGAAGCTCTTCCTTGAAGGAAAGGTCTACACTCTTAACTCAGACCTGACTTTCGAAGAGGCTGAGGATATTGCAGCTGAGTTCAACTGTATCTGTGAGCGTGAGGAGAAGGTAGATGTCATCGCCGAGCTCGTAAAGGATGACGAAGATGATCCGTCAACTCTCGTACCAAGACCTCCAGTAGTCTGCGTCATGGGTCACGTCGATCATGGTAAGACTTCACTCCTCGATAAGATCCGTCATACTCACGTATCTGATAAAGAGGCCGGCGGTATCACCCAGAAGATCGGTGCTTATGTCGTAAGCATCAACGGCAGGAAGATCACTTTCCTTGATACACCTGGACATGAGGCTTTCACAGCCATGCGTATGCGTGGTGCGAATTCGACAGATATCGCTATACTCGTAGTAGCCGCAGACGACGGTGTAATGCCTCAGACAGTCGAAGCTATAAACCATGCCAAGGCTGCCGGAGTAGAGATCATAGTCGCTATAAATAAAATCGATAAGCCGAACGCAAATGTAGAGCGAGTAAAACAGGAGCTCTCAGAGTACGAACTGATCCCAGAGGACTGGGGCGGAAGCACTATCTTTGTTCCTGTATCAGCTCACACAGGAGAGGGCATCGACCAGCTCCTTGAGATGGTTCTTCTTACAGCCGATGTCATGGAGCTCAAGGCCAACCCTAAGAGAAATGCCAGAGGTCTTGTGATCGAGGCAGAGCTCGATAAGGGACGCGGAGTTGTCGCCACAGTACTTGTCCAGAAGGGAACTCTTCATGTCGGAGATCCTGTGGCAGCCGGTTCTTCATTCGGTAAAGTCCGTGCGATGCTCGATGAGAACGGAAAGAGAGTAAAGAAGGCAGGACCTTCTACTCCTGTAGAGATCCTCGGACTTTCAGAAGTGCCAAACGCAGGTGAGATCCTGACAGCCTTTGATTCTGAGAAGGAAGCCCGTGATTACGCTAATACCTTCGTATCAGTAAACAAGGACAAGCTCGTAGAAGAGACGAGACGTGGAATGAGCCTCGACGATCTGTTCAACCAGATCCAGGCAGGAAATGTAAAGGAATTAGATATCATCGTAAAGGCAGATGTACAGGGTTCTGTCGAAGCTGTACGTACTTCTCTCGAGAAGCTGTCTAACGATGAAGTAGTAGTAAAAGTCATCCATGGCGGCGTAGGTTCGATCACAGAATCAGATGTAAACCTCGCAGCTGCATCTAATGCCATCATCATCGGCTTCAATGTAAAGCCTGATAATGTAGCAAAGGAAAATGCAGACCATGAAGGTGTAGACATCCGCCTGTACAAGGTCATCTACAACGCTATCTCAGATGTAGAGAGTGCCATGAAGGGTATGCTCGAGCCTGTTTACGAAGAGCAGGTTATCGGACACGCTACAGTCCGTCAGATATTCAAGTCTTCAGAAGTCGGCAATATCGCCGGTTCTGTGGTTGATGACGGTTATCTCGAGAGAGACTGCACTGTACGTGTACTCCGCGGTGAGGATCAGATCTACGAAGGCAAGCTGATCTCCCTGAAGAGATTCAAGGATGACGTAAAGCAGGTCAAGGCCGGTTACGAATGCGGTCTTGTCGTGGAAGGCTTCTCAGACTACCAGGAGGATGATACCTTCGAAGCATACAAGATGGTAGAAGTAGAAAGAAAATGAGAAAAGGCAGTACAAAAAATAACAGGATAAATGAGGATGTGGCCAGAGTCATATCTGCCATCCTCAGAGAAGATGTAAAAGACCCTCGTATCTCTCCGATAGTTTCAGTCACTGAGGCTATAGTAGCACCAGACTTAAAGACCGCAAAGATTTTTATCTCGGTCCTGGGAAGTGACGAAGACGGAGAGAGAACGATGGAGGGTATCAAGTCATCGGCTGGCTATATCAGACATCAGCTGGCAGTAAGGCTTAACCTGAGAAATACTCCGGTACTTGATTTTATCCTTGATAAGTCGATAGCATATGGTGTCGGCATGTCACACAGGATCGAAGAGGTCATGGAGCATGACGAGGAAGTCGAGAAAGAAAGAGGAGACGCAGATGAGACTTGAGGATTATCTCTCAGATGTAAAGACCATGGCCGTTTCAGGTCACATCAGACCTGACGGCGACTGCATCGGATCAGTTCTCGGAGTTTATAACTACGTCAGAAAATATCACCCGGAGATTCAGATCATCCCGTATCTCGAACCTATCCCGGGTGATCTCACTTTTCTGCCGGGTACAGAAAAGCTCAAGAGAGCAAATAAATTCGACAGTACTTCATACGATCTCTTTGTGGCCTGCGACTGTGGAGATATCGGAAGGCTTGGAGATTCAGGCGTCTATTTTTCAAATGCGAAGAAGACAGTCTGCATAGATCACCATGAGACGAACGGTTCTTTTGCAGACGTAAACTACGTATTTCCTGACGCCTCAAGTGCCTGTGAGCTCGTAGGTCAGGTTATTGATAAAGATAGAATTGATAAAGATATAGCTGAGTGCCTCTACACCGGAGTGGTTACTGATACCGGGTGTTTTCAGTACAGCAGCACACATAAAAGTACAATGGAGTTTGCCGGTTTTCTGATGGAAAAGGGAATCGACTACTCATTTATAGTAGATCATGTATTTTTTGAACGGAGCTTAAAGCAGCTTCAGATGCTTGGTGTCGCTATAACTAACGCGAAGGTCTTCTGTAATGGAAAAGTGATCGCCAGCTTCGTGACTGCAGACGAGATGAAAAAATACGACGCAGCCCCTAAGAACATGGAGGGCTCTGTCAGCACACTCCGTTCGGTAAACGGAGTCGAGGTCGCATTTTTTATGTATCCGACCGAAGACGGTAAGTACAAGGTCAGTGCGAGGGCAGCTACAGATACCGTAGACCTATCGAAGCTCGCCTCGGAATTCGGCGGCGGTGGTCACAAGAGAGCCGCTGGTTTCTCAATGGAAGGCGACGATCCGCGTCAGATGGTAAAGACACTGATAGAGAAGGTATCACCAGCATTTGGAGCAGACTAATGGATGCCGGAATCATAGTAATGGATAAACCCGCGGACTTTACATCATTTGATGTGGTGGCAAAGCTCCGCGGTATTCTTCATATAAAAAAAATAGGTCACACCGGAACGCTTGACCCGATAGCTACAGGAGTCCTCGTAGTCTGTGTGGGACGGGCGACTAAGCTCGTATCGAAGCTCACGGCGGAAGAGAAGATATACGAGGCCGGAGTGCTTTTCGGGGAAAAATACGACACCGGAGATATCACCGGAAAACTGATAAAAAATGACTCTGTGGTGATCACTGAGGATGACTTCAGGACAGCCTGCCAGCAGTTCGTCGGTGATATAGATCAGATACCTCCTATGTACTCGGCAAAGAAAGTAAACGGCAAAAAACTCTACGAATACGCCAGAGAGGGAATAGAAGTAGAGAGAGAACCGGAGAGGATCCACATCTATTCGATAGAGCTTTTAGGCTTCGATTTTCCTCACGCACAGATCAGGGTGCACTGCTCAAAGGGAACCTACATCAGGACTCTGATAGAGGATATATCTGAGACGGCCGGTACCGTAGGCACGATGGAGAGCCTCAGACGTACAAAGAACGGAGATTTTTCGATAGAAGACGCAGTGACCTTCGAGCAGCTTGAAGCAGCAGATGACCCGTGGAGTCTGGTAAAACCGGTAGAAGTATAATGGAAATCATAAATGGAATAGAAAATTATCTTCATAAATTCCCGACAGCTGTTACCGTAGGAAAATTCGACGGGATCCACCAGGGACACGAGGCTCTGGTCTCTCTTATCACGAAGCAGCCGGAGCTTAAAAGCGTAATGGTCACTTTCAGTAAGTCGCCGAAGCAGGTTCTCTTTGACCATGACCTGAAGTTCATAGTCACCGAAGAAGAGAGAAATGCCATCCTCGAAAAGCAGGGTATAGATATTCTCTTAGTCCTGCCGTTTGATGACACTCTGATGCATCAGTCACCTGGGGACTTCATCAGGATGCTTACCGACAGGATCCATATGCGCTACATGGCAGTCGGAAGTGATTTTACCTTCGGGTATAAGGGGGCAGGAAATGCCACACTCTTAGAAAAGCTATCTACTGACCTGGGTTTCAGGCTTGAAGTCATAAAAAAGATCCAGGAAGACGGAGCGGATATCAGTTCCACCAGGATCAGGGAGCTGATAAAAAAAGGAGATGTCGCGGAAGCCTCGAGACTTTTGGGACGGCCGTACTTTATCTATGGACCTATAGTCCACGGAAAGCACATAGGGACTGGAATGGGAATCCCCACGATAAACCTTGTTCCGCCGGAGAAAAAGCTGTTGCCGCCGTTCGGGGTTTACATCACTACTGTAGATATAGACGGGCGCATATACCATGGCGTCACGAATGTCGGCAATAACCCTACTATCTCTGATGGGAACAGGGTGACTGTAGAGACGAACCTTTTAGATGTGAATACAAATCTGTACGGCGAGAAGGCTACAGTTACCTTCTACGAATTCGTCCGTCCAGAGAAGAAATTTTCAAGTATAGAAGAGCTAAAGGCCGAGATTAAAAAAAATATCCGCCAGGCCAGAGATTTTTTTAATCGTGATTGACAAGACGTGACGCTTGTGATATTATTTTAGAGTTGTTTTCCGCACCCTGAGGTTCGAGTAATCCGACGGCTGCATGGTGCGTGATGAAATTTTTTTATGAAAGGATCTAAAGACATGATCACAAAAGAGAAGAAGACAGAGATCATCCAGAAGTATGCCCGTACAGAAGGCGACACAGGATCACCTGAGGTTCAGGTAGCAGTTCTCACAGAGAGAATCGCAGAGCTCACTGAGCATCTGAAGGTTAACCCTAAGGACCACCACTCAAGACGTGGACTTCTGAAGATGGTAGGTAAGAGAAGAAATCTTTTAGCATACTTAAAGAACAAGGACATCGAGCGTTATCGTAACCTTATCGCAAGCCTTGGACTTCGTAAGTAATCATGTAATTTTACAGGGGCTTGTTCTTTAAGCCTCTGTTTTTTAGTTTAGAAACAGTCATAGAACCAGACTGATCAGAGCACTCTGATCTGTTTATCCTGTGACTGTTTCAGGAAGGATTTTTAAATGCTTAGAAAGACATATGAGATGGACTTAGCCGGCAAGCCTTTAAAGGTAGAGGTCGGAAAGGTCGCAGCCCAGGCAAATGGAGCGGTTCTGATCTCTTACGGAGACACTACTGTTCTTTCTACAGCCACAGCATCTGACAAGCCGAGAGAGGGAATCGACTTCTTCCCGCTGTCAGTTGAATTCGAAGAGAAGTATTACTCCATCGGAAAAATCCCTGGAGGTTTCAACAAGCGTGAAGGTAAGGCATCAGAGAACTCAGTCCTCACAGCCCGTGTTATCGATCGTCCTATGAGACCTCTTTTCCCAAAGGATTTCAGAAACGATGTAACACTGAATAACCTCGTTCTCTCAGTAGATCCTGAGTGCAGACCTGAGCTTGTAGCCATGATCGGAACAGCTATGGCTACCTGCATTTCAGATATTCCGTTTGACGGCCCATGTGCCATGACACAGATCGGTATGAAGGACGGCGAGTTCATCGTAAACCCTTCACAGGCTGATTGGGATTTCGGAGACTTAGAGCTTACCGTAGCTTCTACCCGCGATAAGGTCATTATGATCGAGGCTGGAGCAAATCTCATCTCCGATGATAAAATGATCGAAGCCATCTACAAGGCTCACGACGTAAACCAGCAGATCATAAAGCTCATAGATCAGATGGTAGCAGAAGTAGGAAAAGAGAAGTTTACCTATGAGAGCTGCGCAGTACCTGACCAGATGCTTGAGGATATAAAGAAGATCGTTCCTCCAGAAGAGATGGAGGAGGCTGTATTTACAGATGACAAGCAGACCAGAGAGGCAAACGTATCTGCCATTACTGACAGACTCGCAGAGGCTTTCGCTGATAATGAAGACTATCTGGCTCTCCTTCCTGATGCCGTTTATCTGTATCAGAAGAAGACGGTCCGTAAGATGATCCTGAAGGATCACAAGAGACCTGACGGCCGTGACATAAAGCAGATAAGACCTCTTTCAGCAGAGGTTGATCTGATACCTCGTGTTCATGGTTCTTCTATGTTTACCAGGGGACAGACTCAGATCTGTGATATCGTGACTCTCGCTCCTCTTTCAGAGGCACAGAGAGTAGAGGGACTTGACCCAAATATCATTGAGAAGAGATACATGCATCAGTATAATTTCCCGTCATACTCAGTAGGCGAGACAAAGCCTTCGAGAGGACCTGGGCGCCGTGAGATAGGACACGGAGCTCTTGCAGAGAGAGCATTAAAGCCGGTGCTTCCTTCAGTAGAGGAATTCCCTTACGCTATCCGTGCCGTATCGGAGACTTTCGAGTCAAACGGTTCTACATCAATGGCCTCTACCTGTGCATCGTGCATGTCACTTATGGCAGCAGGTGTTCCTATAAAGGATATGGTAGCAGGTATCTCCTGTGGGCTTGTGACAGGTGACACTGATGATGACTACATCGTGCTCACAGATATCCAGGGTCTCGAGGATTTCTTCGGAGACATGGACTTCAAGGTTACCGGAACCCATGACGGGATCTCTGCTATCCAGATGGATATAAAGATCCACGGTCTTACCAGACCTATCGTAGAGGAGGCTATCCATAGAGCCCATGAAGCCCGTAACTTCATCATGGATACCTGCATGAGCAAGGCTATCGCAGCTCCTAGAGACCATGTGGCAGAGCTTGCTCCGAAGATCAGCTTCATCCAGATCCCGGTTGAGAAGATCGGCGATGTAGTAGGTCAGAGAGGAAAGACCATAAATGAGATCATCGACAGAACCGGTGCGAAGGTCGATATAGATGACGACGGAAGAGTTTCCGTAAGTTCTCTTGATCCTGAGGCCAACGCAAAGGCTATTGACATGATAAAGATAATCACGACCGATTTCTACAAGGGTCAGATCCTGAAAGGTACTGTCGTTTCGATAAAGGAATTCGGTGCCTTCATAGAGTTTGCTCCTGGTAAGGAGGGTATGGTCCACATATCAAAGATCGCTCCGCAGCGTATCGATCATGTGGAGGATGTGCTCACCCTCGGCGACAAGGTCACTGTTATCTGCCTTGGCAAGGACAAGACCGGACGCATGAGCTTCTCCATCAAGGACGTGCCTAAGGACAAGCAGTAATCATATATATGAAGATCATAATAGTAGGAGCCGGCGCAGCTGGAATGGCTGCGGCGGCTTCTTCAGCAGAAAATGGAGCCGATGTCACCATTCTCGAGAGAAATGAGAAGGCAGGGAAGAAGATATACATCACCGGCAAAGGCCGGTGTAATTTCACTAATGCAGCTCCGATCGAGGATTTTTACCAGAATATAGTGACAAACCCTAAATTCATGTATTCAGCGTTTGCGCATTTCGATAATCAGGACATGATAAAATTCATCGAGGATGCTGGAGTGCCGACGAAAGTCGAGCGTGGCGGAAGACTTTTTCCTGTATCTGATCACGCTTCAGATATCACGAGGGCTTTTACCCAGACTCTTAAAAGACTTGGTGTAAAGACCGAGCTTGATACCAAGGTTACCGGGCTTATCGTAGAGGATGGTAAGGTAACCGGAGTTAAGGCTGCCGAAGAGGGACATCTTTCCCATCATAAAGAGTACAGGGCAGACGCAGTGATCCTGGCAGCTGGAGGAAAGTCGTATCCTAGTACAGGCTCTGACGGGAATCTGATCCCAATGCTTAAAGACCTGGGGCTTAAAGTAAACCAGTGTTATCCGGCACTTGTCCCGATTGAAACAGAAGAGGCTTATATACCGCAGATGCAGGGGCTTTCTCTAAAGAATGTGGAGCTTCGCATTTTTTCAGTGAAGAAGAAAAAGCCGGTGTACGATGAGTTCGGGGAGATGCTATTTACGCATTTCGGGATTTCAGGACCGATAGTGCTTTCAGCTTCATCGAAGATAGCAAAGATACTGATGAAAGAAGGTACTCTTAAGGGTGAGATTGACTTAAAGCCACATCTGTCAGAAGAAAAGCTCAGGAACCGCCTGATAAGGATAGTTGAGGAGAATCCGAACAGGAACTTCTCGCATTTTTTTGATGACCTGCTTCCGTCGAAGATGATACCGGTCATGGTAGATCTGACCGGAATAGATCCTGCAAAGAAGCTCAATTCTGTGACTAAGCAGGAGCGTGAGAAGATACTTGAACTTTTGAGGCATTTCCCACTTACCATCACAGGCACCCGCGGATTCAACGAGGCGATAATCACAGGCGGCGGCCTCTCAGTAAAAGAGGTTGATCCAAAGACCATGCAGGTAAAAAAGTATCCAGGCCTATACGTCTGCGGTGAAATGCTTGACGTGGACGCCCTGACAGGCGGCTTCAACCTTCAGAGCGCTTTTTCCATGGGAGCGTTGGCAGGATATTCAGCAAGCAAGGAGACAATATGAGTAAACAGATAGCTATAGATGGACCGGCCGGAGCCGGCAAGAGCACGATCGCAAAAAAGCTCGCAGCAGATCTGTCATTTGTATATGTGGATACAGGTGCGATGTATCGAAGCATCGGCCTCTATATGTTAAAGAACGGGATAGACATCCACGATAAGGATGCTGTAGAGTCAGCGTCAAAAAATGCCGATGTAGAGCTTAAGTATATAGACGGTACCCAGCACGTACTCTTAAACGGAGATGACGTATCCACAGAGATCCGTGAGGAACAGGTCGGAAAGGCAGCGAGTACTGTAAGCCAGTACCCTGAGGTCAGAAAGAACCTGACAGCTCTTCAGAAGAAGCTGGCTGAGACAGAGAACGTCGTAATGGACGGAAGAGACATAGGGACCTGTGTGCTGCCGAATGCAGACCTGAAGATCTACCTGACAGCTTCAGCTGAAGTCAGAGGAAAGAGGCGCTTTGACGAGCTCGAGGCTAAGGGAGAAAAAGCAGACCTGCCTACGATCATAGAGGATATCAAAAAGCGTGACGAGGCTGATATGACAAGAGAGATCTCTCCACTTAAAAAAGCCGACGATGCTGTTCTCGTGGATTCATCCGATATGACGATAGACGAGGTAGTGTCAAAGATAAAGAGTTTATATGTATGACAGTGTTTTTACAAGAATAAATGACAGATATTCTTCGATGACTAAGGGTCAGCAGCAGATCGCAGCATATATCACAGACTGCATCGATAAGGCAGCCTTTATGAATGCTTCGGAACTGTCAAAAGAGGTCGGAATCAGCGAATCTACAGTAGTCAGGTTTGCAACCTTCCTGGGGTATTCCGGTTTCAAAGAACTGTCCACGGCGATGGCAAAAGAGGTAAAGAGCCATCTGCTGCCGACAGGCCCGAAGGACGCGCCATACCTGACAGCTGATATAAAGGACACACTATCGGATACCTTAAATCAGGATATTGATAATATCCAGAATACCAAGAACTCTATAGATCACGATGCATATCTGACAGCAGTAGACATGCTGCTTAAAGCAAAGCGGGTCTTTATAGCCGGTGTCAGGTCATCGGCTCCCTTAGCAGACTACATGGCCATGTACTTAAGACAGGCGCTGCCGGACGTCAGGGTGCTTTCAAAGGGAAGCATGCAGCATTTTTTCTATGAGGTGCTGGATATAGATGAGAATGACGTGATGGTCGGGATCAGTTTCCCGGGGTATTCACTATCGGTACTTAGGCTCCTTGAGTATGCCAGGACAAAAAACACGCCGGTCATCACCTTTACTGACAGTGTCCACTCGCCTCTGAATATGTACTCCACGTGTAACCTTACAGCTTCGTGCGAGAGAAATGCTTTTGCGTCATCTCCTATAGCAGCTATGAGTGTTATAAGCGCTGTGATAATGGGAGTGCTTTCAAGAAGGTCTGAAAAGGTCAGGGAGAGAAACAGGGAGATGGAAGGGCTCTTAAGTGAGTTCGATTTCTCAGGAGTTGACAGGCTAGACCCGTTAAAGGATTCGGTTTTATGAATATAGTAGTAGCGGAAAGTGCTGGTTTCTGTTTCGGTGTGAAGCGGGCAGTTTCTATGGTGGAAGAGCAGATAGAGCTCCACCCTGATAAAAAGATATATACCTACGGTCCGATCATCCATAACGAGAATGTCGTGGAACATTTCAGGCAGCAGGGCGTGGAAGTAATGGAAGAGGATTCTGATCCTGCCTCTTATGAAAATGGCATTGTGATCCTGCGTTCTCACGGTGTATCGAAAAAAGTGCAAGAGAATATTATAGCAGCCGGACATACAGCTGTCGATGCCACTTGTCCTTTTGTTAAAAAAATCCACAACCTCGCGAAGGATGCTTCAGAAAAAGGTGACTATATCATAATCATCGGAGACCGCTCACATCCCGAGATTCAGGGTATTTGCGGCTGGATAGAGGGACGGGATTTTACCTGTATCGAGACAGAAGAGGAAGCAGAGAATTTTTCACTTGATGATTCTACAAGAAAAATAACCGTTCTCTCCCAGACAACATTTAATCACAAGAAATTTCACGATTTAGTTGAAATCTTAGGGAAAAAAGGGTATGATATTTATGCTCTAAATACAATCTGTAATGCTACAGAGGAACGCCAGGACGAGGCAGCACGTATTGCTGGGGAAGTGGACGTGTGCCTGGTTATAGGTGGCAGGAACAGTTCGAATACCAGAAAGCTATATGATATCTGCAGGCAGAAATGCCCGGAGACATATTTTCTGGAGACAGCGGATGATCTCAATCGAGAAGTACTTTGTTCTGCGAGAAGTGTAGGTATTACAGCAGGGGCATCTACCCCAGCGAAAATTATTCAGGAGGTCATTAGTAAATGTCAGAAATGAGTTTTGACGAAATGCTGGATGCGTCTTTCAAGACGGTCCGCGCAGGAGATGTGGTAGAGGGTACGGTACTTGCCGTAAAGCCGGATGAGATTATCCTTAATATTGGCACAAAGGCTGATGGTGTTATCACCAGGAACGAGTACTCAAACGATTCTAACCTCGATCTTACCACAGTTACATCTGTTGGTTCCAAAATGGAGGCAGTAGTAGTCAAATACAGCGAGACTGAGGGTCAGGTTACGCTTTCATACAAGCGTCTTGCTCAGGAGAGAGGAAATAAGCGCTTAGAGGAAGCCTATAACAATAACGAGGTCTTAAAGGCTAAGGTCGTTCAGGTTCTTAACGGCGGTCTTTCAGCAGAGGTAGACGGAGCCAGAGTATTCATTCCAGCTAGTCTTGTATCAGACACTTATGAGAGAGACCTCTCTAAGTATAAGGATCAGGAGATTGAATTCGTTATCACAGAGTTCAACCCACGTAAGCGCCGTATCATCGGTGACAGAAAACAGCTTCTTGTCGCAGAGAAGAAGAAGAAGCAGGATGAGCTTCTCGCTACTCTGAAGGTAGGCGACGTTATCGAAGGAACAGTAAAGAACGTTACTAACTTCGGTGCATTCATCGACTTAGGCGGAATCGACGGACTTCTCCATATCTCAGAGATGAGCTGGGGACGTATCGATAACCCGAACAAGGTATTCAAGAACGGAGACAAGGCAAAGGTATTCATCAAGGATATCCACGACAACAAGATCGCTCTTTCTATGAAGTTCCCGGATCAGAACCCTTGGAACAATGCAGCTGAGAAGTACGCAGTAGGCACCATCGTTCATGGTAAGGTTGCCCGCATGACAGACTTCGGCGCATTTGTTGAGCTTGCTCCAGGAGTTGATGCTCTTCTCCATGTTTCACAGATTTCAAAAGAGCATGTAGACAAGCCTTCAGATGTATTAAAGGTAGGCCAGGAAATCGATGCAAAGATCGTTGAGTTCCGTGAGGCTGATCATAAGATCTCACTTTCTATCAAGGCTATGGATAACGACTCTGATAAGTCAGAAGACTGATAAGGATTTACTGGGGCGGACGGTTAATGCCGTCCGCTATTTTATTTTTATGGAGGGTTTTATATGGAAGGCTATGAAGAGTTCAAAAAACAGGTTCTCTCACTGACTCACATAGATCTGTCGCTTTATAAAGAAAAGCAGATGAGACGCCGTATCGATTCGCTTGTGACCAAGCATCATCTCGATAACTATCCGGCTTATGTGAAGCTGTTGCGCGAGGACAGATCGGTATTTGAGGAATTCGTGAATTTCCTGACGATAAACGTCTCGGAATTCTACCGCAACCCTGACCAGTGGAAGCTGTTAGACGAGGAGTACATCCCGTATCTGATCGAAAAATTCGGAAGGAATCTAAAGATCTGGAGCGCTGCCTGTTCTACAGGAGATGAGCCTTACTCACTTGTAATGGCGCTGTCAAAGCATATACCGCTCGCAAATATCCGCATTATGGCGACAGACATAGATAAGCAGGTGCTCGCTCAGGCGAAGGCTGGTCTCTACAGTGAGAAGAGTATCAAGTCAGTTCCGGACGAGTTCAAAGCTAAGTATTTTACGAAGATAGGCACGTCTTATCAGATATCTGATGAGATAAAAAAGAGAGTGGAATTCAGGGAAGGGAACCTCCTGAAGGACACCTACCCTTCAGCGTGTGATCTGATCGTCTGCAGAAACGTCGTCATCTATTTTACAGATGAGGCGAAGCACGATATATATGAGAAGTTCAACAAGTCATTAAAGACCGGCGGACTGCTTTTTATCGGGAGCACTGAGCAGATCATGGAATACAGGGAGTTAGGGTATAAGAGGAGAAGTTCGTTCTTCTACGAGAAAGAGTAACGGAGAGATTTATGTACAGAAGAGATGCTCATGGGCTTATAAAACACATCGATTTTCTGATAGTGGATATACTGGCCTGTGAGCTTTCTTTTATGTTGGCATTTATCTTAAGGCAAGGTGGAACGCCACTGTCTCTGATGCACGGACTATTCGTGCAGGGGTCAGATGATTATAATTCAGACCTGTACAGGGTATTTTTTTTCGGGATCATAGTTCTCACGATCCTGGATATGTCTGTGTCGCGCGGCTACCACGGCATCCTGAAACGGGATTTCCTGGCTGAGTTAAAAAATGCCCTCTTTCTGTCATTTGCTCTGACCACCGAGACTGTAGGATTTCTCTTTGTATTCAAGGTATCTGCCGAGTTCTCAAGACTCGTCCTGTTCTATTTTTTCATTATAGCTTCGATCAGCCTGATCTTTCTGAGACAGATTTACAAGACTATTCTTAAATCTTTTCTGAAGAAAGACGGATATCACAGGCGGCACATAGTGATCATGTCAAAAGCCGATGAGCTTTCTGATATCGTGAGCCGATTTGAAAAATATCAGCCGGATGTCAGGATTTCGGGTATAATTACCTTAGGTGAAAAAATAGAAGAGAAGGATTCATGCGGTCTTGAGGTCAGAGCTGTAGGGCTTTCTGAAGTCACAGAGTATCTCGTGAAAAACTGGGTCGACGGAGTTTTTGTCTCATCCGGTTACAGAAATCCTTTGCTCGGGAAGTTCCTGGAAAGCTGCGATGTGATGGGAATCACGACACACAGGGCAGTGTACTTTCCAGAACTTAGCAGCGGACAGAAGACGGTGGAGCACATCGCCGGAGACACCGTGATCACTGAGTCAGTCAGGATCATAGAGCCAGAGCTCTTGTTTGTAAAGAGAGCCTTTGATATCATAGGTTCTCTGATAGGGCTTCTGTTCTGCGGGATTTTCCTTATCGTATTCGCGATACCGGGTATTTTTAAAAACGATCCGGGACCTGTGTTCTATGGACAGAAGCGTGTCGGAAAAAACGGCCGGGTCTTTACGATGTATAAGTTCCGCTCGATGTATCAGGATGCTGACGAAAGAAAAGCAGAGCTTTCAGAGCAGAATGAGATGCATGGAGCTATGTTTAAAATGGAGCATGACCCAAGGATAATCGGGAGCGGTCCGGACGGAACACGCCACGGATATGGCTGGTTCATACGGAAGTATTCGATAGATGAGTTTCCACAGTTCCTGAATGTATTTTTAGGACAGATGTCACTTGTCGGGACGAGACCTCCGACAGTCGAGGAGTGGCAGGAGTACGAAGCTCATCACAGGATGAGGCTTTCGGTACGGCCGGGCATTACCGGTGTCTGGCAGACGAGCGGCAGAAACGCAGTCAGTGATTTTGAGACAGTAGTAAAAATGGACATTTCGTACATAAATGATTTTTCTTTGGGAAATGATCTCAGGATAATCGGAAAGACGATAAAGCAGGTGATACATGGAGACGGCGGGCAGTGAACTTTTTTTAGATGAATACAGTTCTCTCTGTAAAAAAATACGGGTTCTCCATGTGGCTGAGCCCGCTGGCGGAGTCGATATCTACTTAAAGACGCTGTTCAGATACTCGGATCCATCGAAGGTCGAGAACATCCTGGTCTGTTCACAGAACTATGACACGAGGGACTATCGGAATGTCGCTGATGCAGTCGAGCAGATCCATATGGAGCATGAGGTGTCGGCGCTGGATGATGGTCGTTCTGTGAGAATGATCCGTGAGCTGATCGAGAGGTATTCGCCAGACATAGTCTACGCGCATTCGAGCAAAGCCGGGGCACTGCTTCGGATGGCAGATATAGGCATCAGGAACCGGGTGCTTTACAATCCTCACGGCTGGTCTTTTAATATGCGAATCGACCAGAAAAGCCGCCGTAAGTACGCCATGATTGAGAGGGCACAGTCGCCTTTTACTGACAGGATCATATGTATCTCAGACTCTGAAAAAAGATCTGCGTTAAGACACAGGATATGTAATGAAAAAAAGCTCTCGGTGATATATAATGGAGTGGACCTGAATGCTTTAAGAAATGTACACCCGGAATCCAGAGAGCATCTTGGCATACCGAATAATGCTTTTGTAGTCGGGATGTGTGGCCGGATCTCAGAACAGAAGGATCCGACTGATTTTGTCAAGGCAGCAAAAGTCATAAAGCTGAAGATCCCGGAGGCTTTTTTTATCATAGTAGGCGACGGGCCAGAGAGAAAACTCATAGAATCACAGATTAAAAGGTACGAGCTTTCCGACTCCTTCCTGATCACAGGATGGGTCAAAGATGCCTGGCCTTACATGAGCCTGTTCGATGTCGGGATGCTCCTCTCGAAATGGGAAGGCTTCGGCCTCGTGATCCCGGAGATGATGTATCTGCGTATCCCGGTCATCGCGACTGCGATAGACGGCATCAGGGACATCATAACCGGCGGAACAGACGGCATTCTCGTAAACCCCAGCGACCCGGCCTTCGCCGCCGCCAAGGCAGTCGTCAGCATTCACGACGACACGTCACTCAGCGAACACCTCCGCATCAACGCCCACCGCACCGCAGCCCTTCGCTTCGACGGCAAGCGGATGGCAGAGGAGACAGAAGAACTGTATGAGGAGGTGATGTGGGGGTGAAAAACTGGAAATGGAGGTTGTATCATGAAACAGGGTGTTGCAGTACTTAGCAGTTTTGATAAATATACCACTTTCACTTATAATGGAACAACACTGACTTTTAGGACGTGTAACGGGTTGGATAGATATACAAGAGTTAATCTGTGGGATAAAGGCTATATAGAGGTTATGGCAAAGTATCGTCAGATGGATCATGAAATAGAAGAATATATAGACCTGATTCCAGTACTTGACAGCCTGTATATGGATAAAGACAAATTCCTTGCACCTATAAAGGAGGTCGAGATAGATTATGACAGAGAAAGAAATCGAAAAGATTGATGATAACTAGGCGTGATGTAGGTTGTGTGGTTGTGCTTTTTGACCCGAATGACAGCGTCCTGGGAAATATAAGACACTATAGAGAAATAGTAGGAGAAGTTATTCTGGTAGATAACTCTGAAAAGGATAATTCCATAATGTTTAGCGGATGGGACTATATACCGCTTTGCAAAAATACAGGAATAGCACATGCGTTAAATGAAGGCATCGTTCGGATACACTCAGAGTACATTATTACAATGGATCAGGATAGTGTACTTACGGCTGATATAGTCGATGCTTATGTTGATTTTTTAAATACTTCAGATAATTCTGATATAGGTGCGCTTACTTGTAAGTATAATACTGACAGACATTGCGAGGGAAAATCGGAGGGAATAATTGATGTCAGACTATCAATGCAGTCCGGAACGCTTTTTAAGAAAAAAGTTTTTGAGCAGATAGGATATTTTTATGAAGCACTGTTTATTGAAGCCGTTGATCTTGAATATTTTTTGAGGATGAAAAAAAACGGACTTCGTCTGGTACGTGTAAATGAAGCAGTATTGTATCATCATCCGGCTTTCACAGTTGAAAAAAAATTTGGACTATTTAAACTGAAGTATGGTGTTGCGTCACCTGTCAGATACTATTATCAGGCCAGAAACCTACTTTGGACGGCGAAAAAATATCATTCGGCCGCACTTTATAAAAAGCTGGCCGTTAAATGGCTTAAGATAGTTCTTCTTTTTAACGATAAGAAAAAATATCTGGTACATTTTCGAAAAGGTCTATATGACGCAAGGCATGGTAGACTGGGAAAGGCCTTAGTGTGAATGATTAGAATCCTACAGTATGAAATTGAGAATACGCGTGGAGGCATAGAGAGTTTTCTTTATAATGTCTACAGTCACATAGACAGGGAACGATATCACTTTGATTTTGTTACCAGCGCAGATCATCCTGGATATGGTAAAGAACTGCAGAACCTGGGAGCTCATATTTATAGGATTTCTTCTATAAGGAATACCAGGAAATATATGCGTGACCTGAAGGACATAATGCTCAGGGAGTATGACATTGTACACGTAAATAAGAATTCCGCGGCAAATATACTACCTCTTGTTATAGCAAAAAAGAATCCAAAGGCCTGCATAGTTGTTCATTCGCATAACACAAAGCCTTCTATAGGGAAAATGGGTATGTGTGCCATTAATTACATTAACAGAAAGAAACTCTATGAACTTTCGGATGTGCATCTTGCCTGCTCTACGGAAGCTGGGAAATGGCTTTATGGTGACAGGAAATTTGAGCTTATACCGAATGGAATTGATGTACAAAGATTTAGATTCGATGGAACTATACGCAGAGAGTACAGAAAAAAATTAGGGCTTGGTGATGATTTTACACTTGTTACTGTAGGTCGCTTTAATGAACAGAAAAATTATGAAAGGCTTATATCTATATTCGCTGAAGTAGTGAAGGGAAGGGGCAAAGCAAAGCTTCTCATGGCCGGTGATGGAAAAATGAAAGAAATGATCTATGAAAAAGCCAGAAGACTGTCACTTGATGACAGTGTGAAGTTTCTCGGAAACAGAAGTGATGTGGATAAGCTGCTTATGGCAGCAGACTGTTTTGTCATGACATCACTTTATGAGGGACTTCCTGTGTCAGTGATCGAGGCTCAGGCATCGGGGCTGCCGGTTTTTGTGTCTGAGGCAGTCTCGGACGAGGCAAAGATAGTACCAGACTTTTACCATTTTTCTCTGGAGAAAAGTGACGAAGAGATAGTAGATATGATCCTTAGCTGCAAGAAAAAGACACCTGACGAAAGGCTTAAATCAAATGAAATGGTTGACGAGTCTGATTTTAATATAGACGCCACAGTCAGGAAACTATCGGAAATTTATGATAACTGTAGGCTTTACAAAAACAGTATGGTATATGAGAGAAATGGAGAAAGATGCTGACTGATGATTTCTGTTGTGATGGCTACGTATAATGGAGAAAAGTTTTTATACCAGCAGCTTCTTTCGATATATCATCAAACGATGCAGCCTGATGAAGTCATGATCTTTGATGATGGCTCATCAGATAACACCATTTATCTGGTAAAAGACTTCATAAGAAGGAATGGCCTGGCTGATAAGTGGAGCATCACTGTAAATCAGGAGAACAAGGGATTCTTTAGGAATTTTATGGATGGGGCTTTTGCTGCACATGGTGATACGATTTATTTTTCGGACCAGGATGATATCTGGGATTTGAAAAAAATAGAAGTTTTGGAAAAATGTCTGAATAAACCTGCTGTGATGATGGCCAGATCAAATGTGCTGAAAATAGATGCTAAGGGTAAAGCTATAAGCAGCCCAGAGTATGTAGGAAAGAAAACACTACGGGAACTCAGTATAACAGACATCTGTAAATGGGCTGGTCCTGGTTTTTCTATGGGATTTAGAAGAAAAGTATTTGACTTTATAAAAGAAAGACACCTTTATAGAGAGACTTTTAAATACCATGATGTGCTTTGTGGGAAGGCTGCCGTAGCATTAGGCAAATGTGTCCAGGCAAGAGATGTATATGACTGCCACAGGCTCCACGATAGCAATCAGACACAGACAGCTACAAGATCATTTGTGGCAGGAAGGACAAGGGCAGACCAGATAGACATTGTAAGGCGTAGAAAAAAATACTTCAGGCTTCTTGATGAAGCTACAGTAGATAATACCAGAGCAGAATGCTTTCGTAGATTTTCTGCTTTTGCAGGATACAGGGAAAGGTATATAAAGCATTTCTCAATCAATGACATGAACTGGCTGATAAAACACCAGGATTTGTATTTGTCAAAGGTTGGGGTTATCTCGGATACTATGTACTCTATTGGCATGGAAAAGATTATACTTTATTTTTGCGGTAAATATAGATGATGACCTGCAGATATGACAAGATATATGTTATCTGTCCATACAATGATTAAGTCGCCAAAAGTACCTTCAAGTAGATATTTCTGGTAATTGTAACAGTACCTTGAAAACTGAATACAGTCTATAAATCAAATGCTGATTTTTGTTGATTTTACAGTA
>Ga0256869_1000263_pt1 | contig 19614 bp, 1 predicted proteins | sample RumenRJG_05RNA_FD_186096 | JGI IMG/M metagenome (GOLD analysis project Ga0256869, IMG submission 186096) | Metatranscriptome of bovine rumen microbial communities from Lethbridge, Alberta, Canada - Rumen RJG_05 (Metagenome Metatranscriptome) | ecosystem: Host-associated > Mammals > Digestive... | reverse complement strand
CCCGAGCATTGTCAAAAGTATATCAAACATGTTCGGTTTTAGTTTGTGTATATAGAGCCGGCGGTTTGCTTATTCTTTCGTTTGGTGCTAGGATGCATGGCCTTATGTTTTGCGGTTTGTTGCCGGGTTTTTCCGGCGGTGTAAAGAACTGCACGCGAGTTGACAAAAGCTACTACTGTACGATCCTGAGGAGTCGAAGGTGACGGCGCCCGGGGTCGTATCGGCGGGAGCGTGGTTGTCAGCTGTGCAGGTCTGTACTTTGGATAGCGAGTATATATCTCTGAAAGAGGGTACAAGCACATAGCTCAAATGAGCCACGTGCGGATCTTAAAAGATAGCTTACACGTCCCCGAAAGGGAGTGTGAGCACGTATCTTAAAAGAGAACCGTATATACATCCAAAAGACAAGATGTACAGAGGATGGCGAAGCGCCTGTTGTACGATCCTGAGGTGTCGAAGGTGACGACGCCCGGGGTCGTGACGGCGGGGTTTGCCGCCCGGTGTGCAGCGTAGGCAAGAATGCAAAACACAAGCAGCATAGATAGCGCGGCGGTGCTCCCCTATCGTGGACATGCGGCCAGGTTCCCCGCCTGCCCGCATACGAGACAGGGAGTATTGGCATTAACCGGACACGATAATAACAAGGCATAAAGAAAAGAGAGGTGATCAAAGGGCTCAAAAAAGAAGAATAGTACTATTTGGCCGTGGCGTGAGGAAAAAACCGTCAGGATGCGGAAAAAGCAAGATCCGGAAGCTCAGGTGCACAAAGATGTATAAAAAGATCCGACACACCGTTGCGAAAAAGCATAAAAAAATGCAAGACAACGGATCACGTCGGAAATGAAATACAAATGCATTAAAGCAAAAGGAAATGTGCAAGACCCGTGCCCAAAGACAGTGGCCTCACTGAGCAGCGCCCGACAAAAAAGGCTGCCGTTCACGGAGAAAATCTTAGCTAAGTAACTTTAAAGAGGCGCGATTTCCGTGCACAGATACCGAAGCTGTCAGCGGGGCAAATGAGCCATGCGTTCCAATGACGTCTTGCATGGTGAGTGGGCTCAAAGCTGCACTGAAGGCAGATGCACAGGAAAAACCGACACGCGCAGACTTCTCCCGGACGGAGCACAGGAGAAGCAGATCACAGAGTAGAACGAAACCGGCTCCGAAAAAGCTTTTAACTTATTTATTTACTAAAAACAGAAAATTAACAACTTATAACAAATTAAGAAAAGAAAAAATGATCATTGTCCGATAAAGAGACAGCATGCAGACAGATGCGCATAAGTGACGTATCCCTGCGGCAGGGGAAGAGATGTTGGGGATTATGAATATCATAATGCTGACAAAATCTGTCCCGGCCGTCATGGAAGGATTGAAATGTGACGTCCCGCGGGGGCTGCAGATGCATAAGAGCATCCCGCAGTCCGTGAAGACCAAGGGAGGTTGCTTATCAAGGGATAAAGCAGATGGTTCTTCACATCATGCTGCGCTTCCCGCAAATATCAGTCATATATGTGCAGATGCAAGAAAACTGCTTCTCCTGTCGGGCAAGAAAGGAAAGAAAAGATTTATTATGGAAGATAATAACAAGAAAATGAAAGGAGCCTGGGTCAAGTTCATAGCTGTCCTGGTTGCTGTAGCCATGGTGATACCACTGGCGTTTTCAGGACTGACTACATCAAGAGCATACGCTGATGAGGGTGATGCTCAGACCAGTAACGAATCTGATGCTATCCCCTGGCAAGAACTCGGAAAAACGAGTGGAGCCGGAATGACGCAAATTGAATTTGTGTCCGGAGGAAAGCTGGGCAATATGCTAGAAGGCGTTACAAGAATAGACAGGTATATAAATACCTCTCACGTTCAAAGTGGCGCGGACATCATTTTGCCTACATGGGAAGATGTTGGACAGCCTAGCAGGTATAAGGATAATGATGAGAATAAGAACTATTATCTGGCTGGCTGGGCAGTGGTTCCGAATGTGTCAGAATATGAGAATGGCGATGGAACATATCATACTTTAGACTCAAATGAACTTAAATATTTTGAGCCGGGTGAAACGGTTCATTTAGATGAATCCTTTATCAATTCAACGGGAACTATCGCTTTTTATCCTGATTGGAGACCGATTAGCTATGATTACGGTAGCGAAAATGACACCGTTCTTGGTGGATTGAGAACAGATCTCTATGATGGTAAGGCTATTAGCAGTAAACTTTATGACTACAATTCGCTTATAGTTAATCTTCTGAATTCTCGTCTTGGCCCCAAAGGGAACTGGAACGATAACCATACAGGTATTTTGTTCATAGATGGTGAGTATTCTCAGTCACCTACAATTCAGAGACCTAATGTTGATTGGATTGTAGAAACTGAGCCGGGCTATTCTGCCGCGGTCAATAAGTGGACAGGTGGTGGCGGCGGAGCTGCCCAAGGTTTATGGGACATAGCTAACTTTAGCATGTTCTACGATGAGAATACACCTGGTGTTAATTATGTAGGAAATGCTGATAACGGTCCTATGTATTGGATTGATAATAATAAAAACAGCAAATACTATGGGTACTACGTATATAACAGTGATGATTCTGCTGCTGTATATAATCAATCTGAGAGCAGATTCTACGTCTATAACCAGCCGCAAAAGGGCGAAGGTTGGAAAGGATGGAAAGGATTCTTACCATTTAATAAGGCGAGAGACAATGCATATAGTTCTTTTGCTAACGGCAACGATGCACCAAACTACCACTTTGGTATGTTGACTCAGGTAGACTTCTTCCTAACCGGTGATGTAGGTACAGAAGGAGCTAACAAAATTAGACTTGAAGACGGATCACTAAGAGATATGGAGTTCTACTTCTCTGGTGACGATGATGTTTTCGTATTTGTTGATGATCAGCTCGCATTAGATATCGGTGGTATTCATGACAAGACAGAAGGTGTTATCAACTTTGCTACAGGCGAAGTTAAAACAAAGAGAACAAAAGGTACTGATGCTTCAACAACAACTGAGGTAACAAATCCAAATTCTATCAAGAAGCTAAAGAGCGGTAACCACAGACTTACCATCTATTATATGGAACGTGGTTCAAACGAATCAAACAATCTGACTGCATTCCGTTTGATCCTTCCTGCGACTCTCCAGATTCAAAAGCTGGAAACCCAGACTGGCGAAGCAGCAGTTTTCCCGGGAACTAAGTTCTATCTTCAGAATGGAAATGATGAATATTACCATATTCAAAAGGGTGGACAATATATCACCAGTGGAGAAATCGAGGCAAGTGATGATCCATTAGATGTGCCAAAAGTTAGTTACACTGCAGATAAGGAAACAGCATATCAATTCGAAGCTGATGAAAATGGTGTCATCACCATGAAGTTCATTGCAGACGGTGAGTACATTCTTACAGAAATAGAAGCACCTATTCACTATGACGGACTTCCTGGAAAGTTTAAGTTCACTGTTGACAATGCAAAGATTGAAGAAGGTAGCTTAGAATTCAATAATGATCCCGAGTATACTGATCCTTCAAAGCCGTTTACAGAGGATGTTGATTGGGCTGACAAGGTTGAGATCGAAGAAGACAAAGTAACTCTCAACGTAAACAATGATCGTAGAGAAAAGCCCCTCAAGATGAAGAAGGACTTTGATGATGACAAGATCCCTGCAGGGGTTAAGTTCAACATCTATGAACTTCAGAGGGCACCTATGAAAGAAGATGGTACCGGAATCGATTTCGAAGCCATTGAAACAGATAAGGTTCCTTCAGAGGTACGCCACGTATACGAGGGTGTTACAGATGACAACGGAATAGTAACAAACTACACATACTACCCTAGAGGAAAGAATCTTACACCTGCTGATGCAGTTCAGACAGGCCTTGAAACTGCCAACCTCAAGGAGGGTGCTGTTTATTACATTGTAGAAGATTACTATGATGAAGATTACTACAAACTTGAGACTCCCATTGTTGTAACAGTAGATCAAAACGGTGTATACCTTGTTTCTGATCCTGAAAGCAACAGACTTAAGTTTGAAGGCATGAAGGTTCTTCAGAATAACGATCAGGGATACATTGACGCTGAAGGTGAAGAGCCTGCAGAACTTGATGTGACCAATATAACCGTAACTACAGAGGAGCCTATTAAGAAAGTTAACGGCAATGCACAGCAGAAAGATAAACTGGATGCAAATGGCAACCCCATCTACAAGTTCAAGAAAGACAAAGACGGAAATATCATCAAGGATGATGAAGGTAATCCTGTTTACTACCTTGATACCCTTGGCGAAAAGGTAACAGAAAAAGAGTGGGATGAGGAACAGATCGAAGAGCTTTCAGCCCGCGATGAGGTGTTTACATACACCATCACTCAGAGAGTTCCCGCAAATACCAATAAGATGACCATCACGGATACGCTTGAGGATGTGCTTGAAGTAGTTGGTACGCCTACTATTTCTCCCAACAACTACGGTGTGTTCAAAGTAACGGTGGACGGCAACAAAGTAACGGCTGCCGGTGACGATGAAAATGTCAGCGGCGCTACACCTATTGCTGATATGGCAAAGGTAAATGCCGAGGTTACTCTTACCATCAAGGCAAAGATCAAAGATGGTATCACTGATGAACAGCTTAAGGCAGAATATGGCGGAACCACAGATGTTCCTAATAAAGCAGTTGTACAGATCAATGATGATCCTGAGGTGGAGACAAATGAAGTCAAAGTAACTCCGCCTCCGATCCCTGAGCAGCCCAAGAAGATGATCGAGGAAAGCCAGGAGCCTGAAAAGGATCAGCTTAAGCTTGCCGACAGACGTGACAAGTATACATATGTGATCGAGCAGGATATCCCCGCACGTTCTAAGAACATCAAGGTAGAGGATATCATCGAGAACGTACTTGAATTCGTAGGCGGCAAGGAAGATGTGGTCATCAAGCTTATCGACAGCGAAGGCGCTGAGACCGCTCTGACAGAAGCAGATGAAACAGTTAAAGTAACACAGAATAAGAACACCGGTAAGCTGATTATCGAGATCAGCGATAAAGCAGCTGCCGATGCAGGTAACAAGAAGCTTCGTGTTGAATTTAAGGCACAGATCAAAGAAGGCATCACAGATGAGTATCTTCTTTCCTTATATAAGGACGAGAATGGTGATCCAACCACAAGTATTCCAAACACAGCTACAGTTACCATTGATAACAAATCAAATGTAACAAATGAAGTAGAAGTAACACCTCCTCCCACACCTGAGAAGCGAGTGGAAGACGATGTACATGCTGTACTTGAAAATGCAAATGATGCCTTTACATACGAAGTTAAGCAGTATGTGCCTAAGGATGCTACAGAAGTAACATTTACTGATACTTTGAGCGAGCTTCTTGATTTTGCAGGTACATACAAAGTTGAAGCAGAGGATCCTGCAACCGGAGTAAAGACTGAAGTCAAGACCGGCACGATCGAGTCTACTGCTGAGAAACTTGAAATTAACGATCTTAAAATCGATGACATTAAGGGTAAGATCTTAGTAGTAACATTTGATGCTAAATTTGACCCCACACTTCTTGATGGCAACAACGAAATGTCACCTGAGAAGCTTGAAGAGATCAAGAAAAAGTATGAGAATGTTACAGATAATGGTACTGTAATTACTTCTATTAATGAGCATGAAGGTGTTGCCAATGAGGCTACCGTAAAAGTTGTTCCTTACAATGACGGCAAGGTTTCAAATAAAGTTACCGTTACACCTCCCAGCACAGATCCTGCAGGTCTGGACGTAACAAAGCAGGTTAAACCTCTTGACGAGATGACAGACGAGCTTAAGGCTGTAGAGTTTGAGTTCACAGTTGAGTTCAAAGCAGCTGAAGGCAAAGTCCTTCCCGAAAAAGTGAAACTTGCAATCCAGAGCAAGGATGCAACAGAGGATCCTTCATACGAAGAAACAGAACTCACTGACGGAAAGCTTACATTTAAGCTTAAGGCAGACGAAGTTGCTAAGATCGAGGGTCTTCCTCACGGAACGACTTACACCGTAACTGAGAAAGAAAACGAGAACTTTACTACTGATGTAGCCAGCGGCGAGGGAAGTCTTGTATCCGGTATCCATAAAGAGTCTACAGTGATCAATACTGAAAAAGAGCCTCCTGCGCCCGGAAACCTTGATATCATGAAGGTCCTTAATGGCGATTCAGATGAGGAAGCAAAGTTTACATTCCTTGTGGAACTTACAAAGGCTGCAGATGCCAAGGAAGACATCAACTATGATGAAATCATGGTTGCTGTTGAAGATGGAGAGGCAGCTCCCGCTAAGCTTGAAGACGGCAAGATCAAAGTTGAGATCAAGGCAGGCGAAACGGTTCATATCACAGGTATCCCTGCAGGAACAACATATGTTGTAACTGAGGAACCGGCACCCGGCTATGAGCTTGATAAGCTTACATCAGACAAGGGAACAATCACTTCAAACAATACTGTAACCGGCGTTGCCATCAACAAGCCTGAACCGGTAGATGAGCCGGAGAAGGAGGTAGGTACAGCTGAGGACAGCACAAGCAAGGACAAGCTGAAGCTTGCTGAAAGACAGCAGGAATACTACTATTCCATCTCTCAGAAAGTTCCCAGCTATGCAACAAAGCTTGTATTTGAAGATAAGATCGAGCAGGTTCTTCATTTCGCAGAAGATCCTGAAGTGAAGCTGAACGGCAATCCTGTCGATCCTGTCGATCCTGCGGCTACAGAAGAAGAGGATATCTACTATACTATAGATGGACAGAAGCTTACCGTAACCGTTAAGGGCGAAGTAGCAAAGGCTCTTCGTGATAAAGATGCCAAGGTTACATTTAAGGCAGTGCTTGGTGACTTTACTGATGAGGAACTTATCCATATCTATGGAAGCACAGATGTTCCCAACGAAGCTACCGTAAGCATTAACGATACGCCGCAGACAACAAATGAAGTGCTGGTTACACCTCCTACCGAGTCACAGAAGACTATAAATGAAGATGTACATGCAGTACTTGAAAATGCAACTGATACATTTGAATATGAGATCAAAACATTTATACCTGGTGATGCACAGAGTGTGGAGATTTCCGATGAACTCAGTGAGTTCCTGGTGATCGATGATGTGAATTCCACAACGGCTGTAACCGTTGAAGCTGACGGGGTTCAGGTACCGCGTGCAGCATATCGCGAGACCAAGGAAGATAAGAGCATTCTTATTGAATTCGTTGATCTTTCAGCAATTAAAGGCAAGACAGTTGTTGTCAAGTTTAACGCTAAGTTTGATCCTGCTCTTGTAGATTCAAACGGCGAGCTCACACCCGTAGCTCTTGAAAGGATAGAAGCAGATTACGAACAGGTGGGCGCAGACGAAAACGGCAGCGTTGCTACACACATCGGTGATCATGAGGGTATCATCAATGAGGCCAAAGTTAAGCTTGACGGAACTGACAAGCCTACAAACAAGGTCACTGTCATTCCTCCCAGCACGGAGCCCGGAACACTTACTGTTAAAAAGACAGTAGTAGCAAGCGGCGAAGAGCTTGACGATGAAGAAGAGAACGAAGAGTTTAGCTTTACGGTTGACTTTACAGATGAGAACGGTGAAAAACTTGCTGCGGATATCATCGCAAATGTAACCGTTAAGGTAAACAATGTAGTAGTTGATGGTGCAGTAGATGCCATAGAGAGTAAGGCAACATTTACACTTAAGCATGGCGAAGAGGCGTTTATTGAGGGACTTCCCGGTGGAACAAAGTATGTTGTTACCGAGAATCTTCCCGAGGACAGTTTCTTTGAGAAACAGGCAGAGTTTGGCACTGACAGTTCTATCGTAGCAACTATCAACAAAGATGCAGAAGTTAGAAACAAGAAGAAGGAACCCGGAAGCTTAAGCATTTTGAAGGCTGTTTCCGGCAATGTGCCTTCAGGTGAGGAAAACAGAGAGTTCACCTTTGAGATCGAACTCATTGACAAGAATGGTGTGGCTCTTAATCCCCGTCAGGTAGAAGGACTTCTTCTTAACGGAGAGCCTATCGGCAAAGATAATGTTAAGGACGGAAAGATCCGTGTAACCCTTAAGGCAAATGAGCAGGCTGATATTACAGGTATTCCTTTAGGTACAAGCTATAAAGCTGAAGAGGTTGATGTTCCCGTAACATTTGAGCTTGATCAGGATAATCAGGTGAACTGGACAGGTGAGATAGGCGCTAATGATAATATCACTGCGGTATTTATCAATAAGCCCGTAACACCTCCTTCAGATCCCGAAAAGAAGATAAACGGTAAGGAACATGAGGATCTTGGTGCTAAGGATGCTCCATTCACATACACTGTGACACAGTTCATACCTATCGGCGCTAAGTCCGTAACATTTGAGGATAATCTTAACGGACAGCTCCGTTATGTAGGTAATGCCAGTGTAGCAGGCGGCGATCTCAGAAAGATGCTCACACCTAATGGTCAGACACTTTCATTTGAGCTTACTCAGGAAGAGATCGCTAAGATTGAAGGGAATATCATGACTGTTACCTTCAATGCTAAGTACACAGACGAGGCAACAGATGCTTCTATTGAAGGAAGCTATGTAGATGTAAATGCTGCAGGTGAAGAGATCACAGATGAGAGCGAGGATAAGGCGGTATCTCACACAGGTACACCTAACAAGGCTAAGACCAAGGTGGGTGACCATGAGGCAAATACAAATGTTGTAACAGTAACAGCTCCTCCTGATATTGATAATCCTGAAAAGGGCTTCAATGCAGAAGGAAAGCTGGTAGACTATGTAGAAGATCCTGAAACAGGCAGACTTGTGGAAGCAGAGCCTAAGAAGGAGCTTCAGGGAAGAAACCAGACATTTACATATTTTGTAGAGCAGTCTATCCCCGAGTCGCTTCAGCTTAAGAGCCTGAGCTTTGGTGATACTATTGAGAGCGTGCTCGAGTTCGTTCCCGAGACCAATGCAAATGCTAAGATCGTCGAGGTAACATACGACGAAAGCGGAAATATGACTACAGGTGCAGCTGTGGATGCAGAAGTTGTTATCAGCGGTCAGAATATCACAGCTACTCCTAAGAGTCTTGAGAACCTTGCAGGAAAGACACTTCGCTTCTCATTTGATGCAAGGATCAAGAACGGTGTAACGGATGAGCAGCTGCTGAATACTTACGGCGGAACAACTGATATCCCCAACACCGCTACAGTAAATGTAAACGGTTCTCCTTTCGGTACAAATGAGGCACTTGTTACACCTCCGCCCACCGATGAGACACCGGAGAAGAAGGTAAATGGCGTAACGGATGCAGACGCTACAACTGCAGACTATATAGATGCAGTTAAGCTTGAAAACCGTGACGAGGTATTTACATATTCTGTAAGTCAGAAGGTTCCCGTAAGCACAGACGAGAAGAAGGTAACAAGCCTTGTATTCGAGGATGAGCTTGAGGAGGTACTTGAATTTGCAGGAAATAATGGTGATGCAACTGTTACATATGAAGTAACCGAAGAAGCGGGTGGTGACACCTCCGGTGCAGTTGGTTCAGGTGCAACAACAGGCGTTATCAATGCAGATATCGTGGTAGAAGGTTCTAAGATCACGGCTACTATTGATGATAAGGCACTCCTTCAGGGAGATCTTCAGAATAAGGTAGTAACCCTTACATTCAAGGCAAAGATCAAGGATAGTGTTACCGATAAAGAACTTTACGGCAAATATCGTGATAAGACTCTTGACGTGCCCAATGACGCAGCAGTTACAGTTAAGGTAAATGACCAGGGTACACCACGTATAACAAATGAAGTATTTGTAACACCTCCTCCCGAAGAGCCTGAGGAGCCTGAGAAGTTTGTAAATGATACAAAGGCAGGTACTCCTGAGGAAGAGCTTAAAGAAGGCGAGACAAAGACACCTTCTTATGAGCTTGCAAAGAGATTTGAGGAAGTTACTTATACTATAGTACAGACAGTTCCCGCACTTGCTACTAATGTTCAGTTTATTGACCAGATCGAGCGTGTGCTTGAAGTGGTTAAAGAAAATGAAGAGTACAAGGTAGCAGTAACAGAGAAAGAAACAGGAAAGAAAATCAGCGAGGCAGCTGTAAAAGTCATCGGCAACCTGGTAATGGCTACTATCGATGACGAGGAAACCCTCGAGAGCCTTGCAAACAAAGAAATTGTCCTTAGTATTGCAGCTAAGCTCAGAGAAGGCGTAACTGATCAGGAGCTTATCGATGAGTACGGTGACGGAAGAGAGATACCTAATGAGGCTACTGTTATCATAGGAGACATCTCCAACACTACAAATAAGGTTAAGATCGTTCCTTCCGAGGAGCCTGAAGAGCCTGAGAAGACAATTAACGATCAGAAGAATCTTGTGACACTTGCGGAGCGTAACGAAGAGTTCACTTATAAAGTGACACAGAAGATTCCTGACAACGCATCTGAATTTGAATTTGTAGATCAGATTGATGATTGCCTGACGATCATCAGCACAGAATTTGACGCTTTGTCAAAGCCTGTTGATAACAGCGACCTTAACAATAACCTTGTGAAGTTCACTGTTGCGGATGCTGAAGCTGACAGAGGAAGAGAAGTTACTCTTACTATCAAAGCTAAGTTCAAGGAAGGCATTAAAGATGAAGATATCATTAAGAAGCATGGTTCTACGGTAGTTCCTAATGAGGCAACAGTTTCCATCGACAATGCACCTCAGACTACCAACAAGGTAGAGGTAACACCTCCTCCCGTTCCCTCAGAGGAGCCGGAGAAGAAGGTTGAAGGAGAAGATAAGCTTCAGCTTGAAGAAGGTCAGAGAAACAGATCATTCAACTACACTGTAAGCCAGATTGTTCCTTCAGGTGCCGTAACCCTCGGATTTGAGGATACTCTTGAGTCCGTACTTGAGTTTGCACCTACGGACGGCAATGTAACAATTACTTCTATAGAAGTAGAAGCAAATGAAATCAAAGATGACGACGGAAATGTAATAGATACAGAGTACACTGACAAAGAGGGTACTGAAACAACTATTGCAATAGACGGCGAGAAAGTAATACGTACGATCGACGGTCAGAAGCTGACAGTTACCATCGCAGATGAGGAAACTGTTAAAAATCTTATCGGCAAGAAAGTAACTGTTTCCTTTGATGCGAACATCAAGGAAAGTGTAACGGATGCAGAGCTTATCGCTATGTATGGAAGCACCAATATTCCTAACAAAGCAAGAGTTTCCATAAACAGCAATCCTAAGTCTACAAACGAAGTTAAGGTGACTCCTCCTCCTACTCCGGGCGAAGACCCTGAGAAGAAGGTAGGTAAGGATGCTGAAAAACAGAGCACTGATACTCTTGCCCTCGATAAGAGAACCGATACATTTACATACACTGTATCACAGCAGGTTCTTAATGAAGCTGTAAAAGTAACATTTGAGGATACTGTAGAGTCGGTACTTGAGATCGATCCTGCAAGCGTAACTCTTAAGGATGAGAACGGAGATGACGTAGAGCTGGATGGAGAGATCGAAGTAAGCGAAAATAAGCGCAGCGTAAAAGTTGTTGTTAAGGATAGTGAAGAGCAGGGTACACCCGGTGAGGATGGCTATGCTCCCGCAAACTCCGTGGCAGCAGGCAAGAAGATTACACTTACCTTTAACGCTAAGATCAAGGCCGGCGTAACAGACGCTGAACTTATCAGAGCTTACGGCGAAGCAAAGGAGATCCCTAACAAAGCCACAGTAAGCATGAACAACAACCCGAAGGTAACTAACGAGGTTCTTGTAACACCTCCTCCTACGAATCGTGAAGATCCTACTAAGGATGTAGAAGGCGTTGATGAAAACGGAAAACCGATCGAGGTGCTTGGTGAGACAGAAGATTCCATCAAACTCATGAACCGCAAGGATACATTTACATACACAGTTAGCCAGGTGATTCCTGACGGCGCTGTAAATGTACAGTTCGATGATGTGCTCGAGAGAGTTCTTGAGATCGTAGGCGAGCCGACAGTTACCGTAGACGGCGTTGCTGTTGAAGGTGCTAAGGTAGATGTAAGAAGCGGACGTATCGTATCTGCTACAGTAGCTGACGCTACAGCATATGCAGAGAAGACTATGGTTCTTACCATCAATGCTAAGATCAAGGATGATGTGACAGATGCACAGCTTATCGCACTTTACGGCGATGCACGTGAGATCCCTAACGAGGCTACGGTAACTATCGATGGCGACGGAAAGGGAACTAACGAGGTTAAGGTTACTCCTCCCGAGGAGCCCAAGGATCCCGAGAAGCTGATCAATGATCAGAAAGAGTTAGTAACACTTGCAGACAGGGAAGAGCCTTTTACTTATACAGTAAAGCAGATCATTCCTGAGAATGCAAAGACGGTAACTATCACAGATACGATCGAAAACGAGCTTGAGTTCGTTGACGGTTCCGTAACATTTGCAGTAGATGGAAAGGCTGTTGAAGGAGTAACTCCTGCGATCAACGGAAAGACTATCTCTGTAGAACTGACCGACGTACAGGGTAAGGAACTGGGACTTAAGGAAGCAGTTCTTACATTTACATGTATGATCGGTGAAGATGTAACAGACCAGCAGCTTCTTGACAGAGCAGGCGATTATGCTGATACAACAATCATCCCCAATAAGGCTGAAGCGAAATTTGACTTTGAGGATGATCCCAGAAGTACAAATACTGTAGAGGTAACACCTCCGCCTATTCCCGGCGAAGAGCCTGAGAAAAAGGTAAATGGTGAGGAAAGAGTAACTCTTGAGGAAAGACCTGAAGAATTTACGTACACAGTAAGTCAGGTAGTTCCCGCAGGTTGTGTAAAACTTACATTTGAGGATGAACTTGAGGATGTTCTTGAGGTCGTAGGTGAACCTGAACTTTCCACAGGCGCTAAGGCAACTGTAGATGGTCAGAAGGTTAGGGCTGAAGTGACTGACAAAGAAGTACTTAATGAAGGTGTTGTTGTAACACTTACTATCAAGGCTAAGATCAAGGATACCGTTAAGGATTCCGATCTTATAGCTAAGTATGGTACAACTACTATTCCTAATAAGGCTAAGGTAAGCATAAACGGCAATCCTAAGTCTACCAATGAAGTAAAGGTAACACCTCCCAATCCTCCGGGAGATCAACCTGAGAAGAAGATCAACGGAGGAACAGAACTTGTTAGGCTTGAGGGCAGAACAGAGCAGTTTACTTATACAGTAACTCAGAAGCTTCCTCCAGAGCTTACAAAGGTAGAGTTCTCTGATAAGGTAGAGGCTGTACTCGCTATCGATGAGGCTTCCGCTGAGATTATCGGAGCAACAAATCCTGAGAAGTATGTGATCGCTGTGAAAGGACAGACTATCACAGCAACAGCTGAGGATGCTTCCGCAGATGCAGGTAAGGAGATCACACTTAGCTTCAAGGCAAATCTTAAGCCCGGAACCACCGATGCACAGCTTATCGCTCTGTACGGTGAGTCTAAGGAGATACCTAACCAGGCTATAGTAACTATTGATGATAACCCCAGAGTAACCAATGAAGTTAAAGTGACACCTCCTCCTGTTGAGCGCGAAGAGCCCAAGAAGGAAGTGACTCCTGATGGTGAAGGTACAGTGGATGGCGAGAAGGTTGACGCTAAACTTATGAACCGTCAGGAGAAATTTACATACACCATCAGCCAGGCTATACCTGCAGGTGCTGTGAATGTACAGTTCACGGATATCCTTGAGCATGTACTTGAAACAGCAAAAGACAGAGTAAAGGTACAGGTTGACGGTGAGGATGTAAAAGATGCACAGATCAATGTTGTCAGAGACCGCGTTGTTACTGTAACAGTTGCTGATGCAACAGCTTATGCTGATAAGGTAATGGTTGTTACTATCAACGCTAATATCAAGGACGGAGTCACAGACGAAGAGTTGATCAAGGAATACGGCGATGCACGCCAGATCCCTAACGAGGCTACTGTAACTATCGACGGTGACGGAAAGTCTACCAACGAGGTTAAGGTTACTCCTCCCGAGGAACCTGAAGATCCTGTAAAGAAGATCAATGGCGACGTTGAACTCGTAACACTTACAGACAGAACAAAAGAGTTTGAGTACACAGTTACCCAGAAGGTACCTGAGAATGCAAAGACAATAACTATCACAGATACACTTGAGACTGAGCTTGAATTTGTAGGTATGCCGACAGCAACAGCCGGCGAAGTATCCACAAAGGGTCAGACTGTAACAGTTGAGATCGCTGACGCTACTTCTGTAAGAGGACAGGAAGTTACTCTTACATTCAAGGCAAAGATCAAGGCTAGCGTAACTGATGCACAGCTTCTTGCAAGAGAGGGTGCATACAAGGGTACTACTGTAGTTCCCAACACAGCTGAGGTTAAGTTTGACTTTGAGAACGATCCCAGATCTACAAATACTGTAGAGGTAACACCTCCTCCTACTCCCAGCGAAGAGCCGGAGAAGAAGGTAGGTAAGGACGCTGCCAGCCAGGATACAGAGACTTATGAACTTGAAAACAGAGATGATGTATTCACTTACACTGTAAGCCAGAAGATTCCTGCCGGTGCAGTAAATGTGGTATTTGAGGACACTCTTGAGGATGTACTTGTGTTCAGCGGAACTCCTTCGCTTACACTTTCCGACGGAACAGTTATAGCTGAAGGTCCTGCTGACTGCTTCAATATAGATGGTCAGAAAATCACCGCTACTATAGCTGATGCAACGGATTATGCTGATGACACTATTACATTTACATTTAGTGCAGTTATCAAAGACGGCGTAACTGACAAACAGCTTATTGAGAAGTATAAGTCTACACTGATACCTAATAAGGCTACAGTGAAGATCAACGGCAACCCTAAGTCTACTAATGAAGTAAAGGTAACTCCTCCTCCTACTCCGGGTGAGAACCCTGAGAAGAAGGTGAACGGTCAGAAAGAAACCTACCAGCTTGGCTCTATCAGAGATACATTTGAGTACACAGTTACTCAGAAGATCCCTGATGATGCTGATACAGTAGAGTTCTCTGATACTGTTGAGAATGTTCTTGAGATCGTAGGCGGCGTGGACGGTGATGAGTCCAGATTCGGCAAGCTTACATATGCTGACGGAACAGCTCTTGAGGATACAGTTGATTATAAGATCACCTGGGGTGAAACAACTCAGACGATCCTGGCAACTATCAATGATGCTACAGCTGTAAGAGGCAAGGAGCTTATGCTCACATTTACAGCTAAGATCAAGAAAGATGTAACCCGCGAGCAGCTTGTAAAGCTTTACGGCGAAGCCGCAGAGATACCCAACACAGCTGTTGTAACTATCAATGACAATCCTAAGGCTTCCAATACCGTTAAGGTAACTCCTCCTCCTTCAACAACGGAAGAGCCGGAGAAGAAGGTGGGCAAGGACGCTGCCAGCCAGGATAAAAAGACTTATGAACTTGAAAACAGAACTGATGAATTTACATATACAGTAAGCCAGAAGATTCCTGACGGCGCTGTAAATGTGAAGTTCGAGGATACTCTTGAGAGAGTACTTGAATTCAGTGATAATGAAAAGTTTGCAGCTCTTACATTTAGTGATGGAAAAGCACTTCCTGAGGATGTTAAGTACAATATTGATCTGAGCGAAGATGCACAGACAGTAACAGCTATTATCGAAGATGCTACAGGTCTTGCAGGCAAGACTGTAACTCTCACTATCTATGCTAAGATCAAGGATAACGTAACAGATGCACAGCTTATTACTCTTTATGGTTCTACTGAAGTACCTAATAAGGCTACAGTAACCATAGACGGTAAGGGCAAGAGCACAAACGAAGTAAAGGTAACACCTCCTCCTTCAAAGGAAGAGCCGGAGAAGAAGGTAAATGGTAAGACAAATGAGACACTTGCAAGCAGAACTAAAGAGTTTAAATACACAGTAAGCCAGAAGGTTCCTGCTAATGCTACTAAGGTTGCATTTGTGGATACGCTTGAGGATGTACTCGAGGTAGTCGAAACTCCTACTGTAGACGGTAAAGCAGATTACACTATCAATGTTGATGGTCAGACAGTAACAGCTTCTACAGAAGATGCAACTAAAGACCACAATGCAACAGTTACACTTACCATCGTTGCTAAGATCAAGGCTGGTGTAACTGATGACCAGCTTATCGAGAAGTATGGCAGCAAGGATGTTCCTAACAAGGCTACCGTTACTATCGATAACGAAGGCAAGACAACTAATGAAGTAACAGTAAGACCTCCCGATGAGAAGTCACCTGATAAGGGTTGGGTAGATGTACGTTATGTAACTGAAGACGGCACAACTCTCTATCCTACAGATAAGGCTTGGGAGAGCCTGTTCCCCGATGGAACAAAAGATGGAACTAAGTATACGACCGAGCAGAAAGGCTTCCCCGGATACGAGTTCGTTAAGGTAAATGACGATACAGATCAGTATCCTTTCGAAGGTGTAGATACTCCTGCCGGTACTGTTGAAACAGGCAAGACAAAGAAGATCACTTATATTTATAAGAAGATCATCGATAAGCCTGTGAAGACAGTAAGCAAGACGCAGCTTGAAAACAGAGAAGAGGTATTTACTTACACCGTAAGCCAGAAGATTCCCGCAGATGCTTCTGTAGTTACATTTACAGATGTACTTGAGAATGTTCTTGAGGTTGTAGGTACACCTACTATCAATGCAAATGCAACACCTGTTGTAGACGGCCAGAAGGTATCTGCTACTATTGCAGATAAAGATTACCTTAAGGGTCTCGCAGGTCAGACTGTAACACTTACTATCAATGCTAAGATCAAGACAGGTATTTCCGATGAGACTCTTATTGCTCTCTACGGATCTACTACTGTACCTAACAAGGCAACTGTAGATATCGACGGAAAGGGACAGCCTACAAATGAAGTATTTGTGACTCCTCCTCCCGAAGAGCCTCCTGTACCCGAGGATCCTGTTAAGAAGGTGAACGGTTCTAAGGAACCTGTACAGCTTAAAGATAAAGCTGAAGTATTTACATATACTGTAGAGCAGCTTATACCCGAGGGAGTAAAAGAGGTAACTATCTCTGATACTGTGGTAGATGAGCTTGAGATCGTACCGGCTTCTGCTACTGTAAATGTTACAGGTGTTACACCTGTTGTAAACGGAAAGACAGTAACTGCTACAGTAACAGGTCTTGATGCTGACGGAATGGCAGGACAGACTATCGTTCTTACATTCAAGGCTAAGATCGTTGACGGTACAACAGATGAGACTCTTATTGCCAAGTATGGCAATGCTAAGCTGATACCGAACGAGGCTACATCACAGTTCGATATTGACGACGCACCCAGAACTACAAATAAGGTTCTTGTAACTCCGCCGCCCGAAAAACCGGGAGTACCTGAAAAACCTGTTAAGAAGGTAAGCGCGGATGAGAAACAGATGGATGTGGATCACGCAACTCTGGCAAGCAGAAACGACAAGTTTGTATATACTGTTCGTCAGGTTATCCCTAAGGGTGCGGTAAATGTTACATTTACAGATACCCTTGTGGATGTTCTGCAGGTTGAAAGCTACTCACTTTATGTTGAAGGCGGTAGCGATGTAGGTACTGTAAGTGCCAAAGGCCAGACAGTAACAGGTGTGATCGCTGATGCAAGAACTCTTGCAGGCCAGACTGTGACACTGTCTATCAAGGCAAGTATCAAGGATGAGGTTACCGATGAGACTCTTGTAGTTCTCTACGGAGTAGATAAGAACATACCTAATACCGCCAATGTAAATATCGACGGTAAGGGTAATGTTACCAACGAAGTAACTGTTACACCTCCCGACGAGCCCGTTGGTAGCGTTATAGTAAGGCATGAAACAGTTGACGGTGAAGTTCTTGAAGACTGGTCTGACGTAAAGAAGGATGTACCTGATGGTACAGAATATAGCACTACAGAGAAAGAATTCCCTAATGTCTACTTTGTAGAGGTTGATCCAGATAAGTCTCCTGCAAATGGAACTGTAACTGCAAATGAAACCAAGGAAGTTGTTTACAAGTATGCAAAACTTCCTGTAATCGATAAAAAAGTAAATGAGAAGACACATGAGGATCTTAAGAGGAATTACGAGGTATTTACATATACTGTAAGTACTACTGTTCCTTACAAGGCAAAAGGATTTACTATCACTGATGAGATCGAGTCTGTACTTAGATTTGTAGGTGATGCAGAAAACGTTCACGTAACTGTTGGTAACGAGGTTATTACCGGTGCTGCTTCTATCAACGGACAGGTACTTACCGTAGTTATCCCGGATGATGTGGCAGCTGCCAACGAAGGTGCGAATGTGACTGTAAGCTTCAGAGCACAGATCAATCCTACAAAGCCTCCCGCAAACCTTGAGAAATACAAGGTAGACGGCAAAGTGCTGATACCTAATACAGCTAAGTATACATTTACAGATGTAAGTGGTAAGGCTCATAACAATGAAAGTAACGAAGTAACTGTAACACCTCCTACTGATGAGCCTGTTATGCCCGATGTACCTCCTATTCCTGATCTTAAGAAGTATGTAAACAATGTTGAGCATGCTGATCTTAAGACCAACTCAGAGGTATTTGAGTATAAGCTTGTCACTGTAGTGGCTAAGGATTCTAAGGGTATGCTCTTTGAGGATACTCTTGTGGATGAGCTTGAGTATGTAGGCGATATCTCTTCAGTGACTGTTAAGGTCGGCGGAGAGGTTATGAACGGAAATCTCGACAGATTCGAGATCAACGGTCAGACACTTACTGTAGAGCTTAGCCAGTACATCCTTGATAACTACATGGGTGAGGTTGTTGAGATTACATTTAACGCAAAAATCAAAGACGGAGCCGATGTATCTAAGTATAAGGATGCAAGCGGCAAGGTTATGGTACCTAACCAGGCTACTCTTATCGTAAATAACGATACAGCTGACCCGGTTAAGTCCAATATCGTAACTGTTACACCTCCCGGTGATAACACTAGAACAAGACATATGACATTCTCTAAGAGAGCATTAGGCGGCACAGAGGAGCTCCCCGGAGCTAAGCTTGCTATCTACTGGGCTGACGAGGATGGCAATTATGACGCAAACAGTGAGCCTGTAATGACCTGGACATCTACTGATAAGGCTATGGAAATCGATCTTATGCCCGGTACTTATGTACTTGTGGAGATTGAAGCTCCCGAAGGCTATAAGGTTGCAGGACCTATCACATTCAGAGTGTCTGCAGACGGCTCAGAGGTGCTTGAGAATGGTGAGTGGAAGAACGCTATGGATCATATAGTAATGATCGATGAGAGAGAGGGTGAGCCTACTCCTACACCCACACCGGGTAAGGATACACCTACACCTGCTCCTACTCCCACACCTACACCGACTCCTACACCTACACCTACTCCTACTCCTACTCCTGTAACAACAAGAAGAACAGGCGTACCTAGTACTCCTTCATCTTCCAGAGCGACAAGCACAGGTGACAGCAATGCTACGGTTCTTTGGATCGTACTTGCAGCCGCTGCAGCTGCCGCAATAGCAGGAGCAGGCGTGATGGTAGCGCGCAGGAGAAGAAACGAAGAATAATGTGAGAACATTGTTCCATGTAACTGAAAACT
>Ga0256869_1000237_pt1 | contig 20158 bp, 19 predicted proteins | sample RumenRJG_05RNA_FD_186096 | JGI IMG/M metagenome (GOLD analysis project Ga0256869, IMG submission 186096) | Metatranscriptome of bovine rumen microbial communities from Lethbridge, Alberta, Canada - Rumen RJG_05 (Metagenome Metatranscriptome) | ecosystem: Host-associated > Mammals > Digestive... | reverse complement strand
TTTCACGGAAATACTCAGCGTTCTCACCACTCAGTGTTGGTATTGCCCTACTTTTATACATAACTATACAGAATTAATCCGCTGCAAAGATACAACTTTTATTTCTATTTCTAGCAATTTCGGTCATTTTTTCTATTTTCAGTAGAAAATCATGGCCATTGACTGTTATATCACCTCCCCATTATACTCCATCTTCTTCCCCAACACCGTACACAAAATCATCTGGATGTCCTTAATGAAGGAATAATGGTGTAGGTAGTAGCGATTAATTCTTACCTTATCTGGATAGATGACTTTGTCGTTATACTCCACTGCAATCTCCTGCATTGGTCGCGAATCACCTTCCTTCTGCTTCTGAGCAACGTACTCAGCAATCATTTCATCTTCAAGACGATACTTCAATGTAGCAGGCCCCGTGATGCCCGGTCGAAGTTTCAGCACCTCACGGTCCTCACCGACAAGTGCATCTGCATAGCCAGGCACATCAGGCCTTGGCCCGACAAAACTCATGTTACCGATGAGCACATCCCAAAGTCCAGGTAGCTCATCAAGCTTATAGTGCCGGAGCGTAGCCCCAAGTGGCGTAATACGACTATCCCCTGCCACTGACACTGTCGACCACGCTTGTCCGTTCTCCCTTCCCATTCGGGAGGGGCTGGGGGTAGGCTTCATTGTTCGGAACTTATGACAGTCAAACGACTTGCCATCCTTCCCCACACGTCTTTGAACGAAAAACGCTGGTCCTCCTGGCATCTTTATCTTCACAAGTACGGCCACGACTAATAGTACAGGCCACAAAAAGAGCAATCCGATTAATGAAACTGCTCTATCGAATATCCATTTTAGTCTCATAATCTATATTTGTTTACCCTTTGTGATTTCTCTAATCTTATCTTTAAGTTCCTTATCGTTTATTAACTTATTAACACCTTTAGCATCACATTTTACATAAACTACAGGTTCTCCTTCTTTGTTAACTTCGAAACTTTCCACAACATTCACTACAGGAATCCTGTAATCAATGCCATCAATACCATACAAATCATTTCCGCATCGAATATAAGCATCTATGTTTAGCCTTCCTGAAATGAAGCCATCCTTTTCCTCAACTCCTTTCATTTGCTCTTTCGACACCTCCATCATGTTCGCAACTACCCGGCCATTCTTGTCATAGAACTCAACAATCTGCAGTCTCACATCAGTATGGCCGGACTTTAGCATGTCGTTGTGAAGTCGTTGCATTTCGCCTTTTTTAAAAATGACGTTGTATATTCCTTCGTCATATTCATAGTCAGTGATATGCATCTCCACCCTTATTGTTTCTATTCTTCCTTTCCTGTCTTGGGGTGTTGAAGGTCGGACTTCCACCGTATTAATCTCCGTTTGCCTTTCATTAGTCTCTGTACCTATAGCGTATTTCTTGGCATCCCTCGTAAATTCTGTAGCAGAAGTAATATATCCGTGTTCTATGTCTGGCAAGGCAGTCAAAGCACCCTGTTGCTTCTGTAAATCGCCACGGCCAACTTTCTTCTTCTTAACTGTATAGTCTTTTGCTTCAACCATCTCCTTGTCAGCTAACAAACCGTCAATTTGATAGTTGGTTCCATCAGTTCCCTTTAATAGCACATCATGCTTGGCCTTCTCTTCACGCAAGATAGACAGCACTGCTGTTGAAATTATCTCAAAAGCCCTCCCATCCTTACTCGCTTGTAATCCGGTTAGCTTTAAAAAGAAATCATCAATTAATGACGGATTTTGTAGTGCCATATTTATGCAAATTAAATATTATAGATCGTCTGTCTTTTCTTGAAGGCACGTTTTCCACCTTCCAGTATTTCACAGCATAAAGTCTTTGTGCTATTGTTGTCAATAGAGCCTCTATCCATAATCATAGTCCGAGTGCTTGTACTCTTCAGCGGAATGATTAACTCAGCGTCGCCTAAAACAGCAATATTGGCATTATGAGTTACTATGATGACTTGTCTATGTTCCTTGATTCTTCTCAAATTCCTAACTATAGACTTGTAGATGAACTCACTATCCAGATTATCTTCAGGTTGGTCTATCAACAAAGGCCTCTTGCTGTCCGACTGAAGTAATATGGCCAGCAATATCGATTGTTGTTGTCCCATTGACAACTGGTACAAAGAACGTTTATTATAAATTTCGTTTCCCGCATCATCCAACACCTTCTTTGCTACAGTAATTGCTGGCAGGTCATCACACATCTCACTCTCAAATTCCTCATAGCGGAAACTGTCAAGACATCTTTCAAGAAAAGCCTTCTTGTCGTCGCTATTGAATATGTTCACACCACTTGCGTCTTTTATGTCATCCATAAAACTTAAGTCTTTTTTGGCTACATAACCTGCAAGCTGTAATGGTGAAACAGCTTTCACCATTGCATCCACCTTCACCTTTCTCCACTGACTGATATTGACTATCGCATCCCTGAAGGTTGGTGAATACATTCCTTCGGAATACCTTAACGTGACAAAAAAGTCATCGACATTATTTTTCAGGTTCGCATTGATTTTAGAAGCAAATGACTGGTGCAACAAAAAACGTTTGGAAGACAATTCAATGCGTTTCTTTACCAGTTCCCTCCTGGCTTTTAACTTTTCTTTTAGCTGTTTCTCTTTTTCTTCTATCTCCTTCAATTTCTTATCGTACAACATACTATCACTGATAATCTTGTTGATTTTCCCAAGGTCAAACGGAATTCCCTTGTTTTCCAGTTCTGCCCTCTTGGCATCAATTTTCTGTTGATACTCCGTATCTTTTGCCTTCCAGTTATTGATAGCAACTTTCAAGTCCTCAATCTTGGTATTCAGCTCACCAATAAGTTCTGTATGTTTTGTTGCCACTATTTGGGCAAACTGTTCCACAATGTCCTTCACATTCTTGATGTAGTCCGAACCTATCTTTATATCAGTGACATCAAGAGTTCTGAACCTTTCAAAGACAGTCTTATCCGACAGCAGAGAACCGTATTTTTTGATAAGGTCGTTGAGTTCTTGAATTACACTCTTCCTAATCTCCCTTTCTTTGGCCAATGACAGGTTGAAAGTCACCAAATCCTTTACTTTGTCTTGTTGCAATTGTCTTAGTTGAGCATCAAAGTTCTTCTTTATCTTTTCTACGTCTTGTCTCTGCTTAATATCCAAACGTAGTTGCATCAACTCCGATTGGTTCAGTCTTAAATCCTCTCGTAGTTTTTCGTCCTCTATACTGATGGCAGTCAAGTCTACAAAAGTGTTCAGGAAGTTGATGAGGTGTACAGAATTCTCTTCGCTTTTTTCAATAGTCTTAGCCGTTTCACCTTGTCCATACCACTCGATAGGACAAATAGATATACCATCCAGGTCTTGGTTGGATGTCTCTTGATTCTTCTCTCTCCTAAATGTATGCTTTCTACCTTCTTCGTCTATATAAGATAGCCTCAGTACATCCGGCCACACTTCACTGTCTATAACAGCTTCATCTGATTGATTTCCCGAGCCCACTCTTACACACTCCAACATAGTTGACTTACCCGTACCACGGCCACCAATAATGCAAGTCAGGTTATTGCTGAACCTTACCTCCTGCTTGTCCAACAGCCCGCCTTCGAGAGTCAATGTGTCAAATCGAGGTACAATATCTGGTAATTCACTTTCTATCCTTACTCTTGAACTGCCACTGTGCAATGCTATTCTGAAAGAGTCAAATGTCAGTTCGTCCATCTTCAGCCTGGTTAGTTTTGCTTCGTTATCGATATTCTTTCCAAGCTTGTCAATCGTGTGTGCATCCGATGACATCAGTTTCGGCAAGCTGTCCGTTTGCTCTTTGTCAAGGGTTGCAGTTCTGAGCTTTACCAGTTTCTTTCTTTCAGCCGCTTGGTCTGATGTATCAGCATCTGTGTACCAGCTTATATTACTTTTGTTAGAAATTTCAAGGCCCAGAAGATTTCTGTGTTTCAGAATTTCCTCCATCTGAAGATTAAATGAACCGATGGCTTTCTCAAAGCCGCCATCTATGTCAATATGAGCCAGAACTCCAAACCCACTAAACTGTTCGGCAATGTTTAGACATTCCACGATTCCTGTCTGACAAGATTTTCGATTATCTGCTATAGTGACACGGGCAAAGAAATTACGTAAATGTTGCACCGTATCAAAATAGACCAGCAAATGTCCTTGTGTCGTTGATAACTCAACTCCTGGGATAACGAGAATATTCTTGTCCTCTGCATATTGCACCGCAGTACAAGAATTCATCACTTCATTGTGGTCAGTAATGCTAATTACCGACAGACCTTTGGCTATTGCCGTATCTACGATTCCCGGAGGTGTCATCTGGACATCATTGACATCATATGAACCACCTGCACCATAGCTGTGTATATGTAAATCGGCCTTTAGGAAATGTGCTCCATTAGATATTATTTCCATAACATTATCTATTATAGTTTTTCATTAAGGCTGGAACTTATCTCAGAACCCTATACGCGATTTTCTTCACCCACACAGGTGACACAAGCATACAGAACATGGCAAATCCATAGATATCAGCCATGCGGCCATAGCCCAATCCACGGTTTATCATCAACCTGTCTGCAAACTGTTTCTTGGCGAAAGCCCATCCGTTACGACGTTTCTTGAACATCGCATCCGTCATACGGAAATTAAGCACCACGTCTGGAATATTAGCATGCTGTGTTCCAGCCATCATACCGTCATACCAAAGCATTGTATCTTGGTTTTGTCGGTATTCCGGTCTATACTTTTTGCCATTCAGTTTATCAAAGAAACTCTTTCGGAACATCACGGCTGGGTGTGCATGAGGATTTCTTTTTGCAAAGAATATCCTACAATCTTCGGGGGTTTCAGGGTACACAACCCTCTTCTTACGGCTGTTTCCTTTTTCATCAATTTCATCAATGGCACCACCTACAACATCTATCTCTGGATGACTATCAAGAAACTTCACCTGTTTTTCAAATCGTGAGGGTTCTGAAATATCATCAGCATCCATACGTGCTATATACTCATATCCTTCCTTAAAACTTATATCCAGTAAATCATTGAGCACACAAGCCAGACCTCGATTCTCATTGAACCATACCACCTGCACACGCTCATTGCTATTGTATCCCGTAAGGAACTGATAGATGTATTCATCTACGGCCCCATCTACACCGATAAACACTTTGGAATCCTTATATGTCTGTTGTAAGATGCTATTTATAGATAATTCTAGATAATCCACATTGTCATTTCGATAAACTGGCAATATGACAGATAGTTTGTTCATCATTTAAAACTATAATATTTAGGAATTAAGCTGCTCTATTTAACACTGACTGATTTTTGTCACTTGTGACATATTTGCAGTATAAATCATTGTTATAAATGACTAACAATCAAACCAAGCAATTCCTATTCAATTAATATAAGAAATTCAGTATGATGCAAGCCTTTCTAAAATCAGTTATATGTTATAACAAAGCCAATTAAGTTGATAAAAAGGACTCTCTACTATAGTAAAGAATTATTAGATGCTCATTGTTTGCAATATAACACCATCCCACTGCTGACAAATTTTATCAACATTAAATAAAGAATGTAACTTTCTGGCATTATATGCCATCATTCGTGCTTTTTCTGGATTTTCAACTAACGTAGTAAAAGCATTCACTAAAGCATCTTCATCTCCAACATCTATTAGGACTCCATTTTTGCCATCTTCTATCAAGTCTACTGCACCAGAAACTCTCGTAGATATAACAGGCAGACCAGAACACAACGCTTCAATGAGGGAATTTGACATACCCTCATAATCAGATGACATAGCAAACATATAAGCCTGCGCGTACAATTGTGAAACACAGTCTGCTCTCCCATGTATGGTGATATAGTCTTCAGCATTTAGCTCTTTAATAATAGCATGTAAATTTATGTCCTTTTGTGGATAACGACTACCCCATATATCCAACTTGAAATCCTGATGCTTACAATGAAATCTTTGAAAAGCCCTTATCATCATTGGGTAATTCTTCTGTTGGTCAGTCCTTCCGATAGCAAGCACAGTTTTTGATTCCTTATCCCAAGGTGTTGTACTACACTGTCCAAGTTCTAGAGGATTGTATATGATATGTATGCGTTTTTGAATCGCTTGAGAAAAATATCTCTTAATATCTTCTGTTTGTACGACTATCTTACTGACGTTTCTAATTAGGAGACTGCGAAGAAATTTCCATTGCTTTCCTGTTGTTTTTGGATCATTGCGTTCTGAAGCTATAACATTAACTTTTCTGCCCAGCAAAGCCAAAAGAACCACACAATAAACCTTTACCATGAAAGGCACAACAACGTCATCTCTCTTAACTAATCTACGCAACCAAACAATTTTTTTCAGCCAATTACTATTTTCATTATCCGCAAATAAAATCCGTACCGAAGGGGCTATACTATAGAATACTTCCTGTTTTCTGAGACAAACAATTATAGTTTCATACTTATTGACAAAGTGATTTGCCAAAATACTTATTACCCTTTCAGATCCTCCACTACTTAAAGTGTCAGTAACAAAAATCAAACGCATTCTACAATTTCTTTTATATATTGCTCCCATTGACCATAAATCCTATCAGGAGCAAGTGATTCACAAATCTTATGAGCTTCATAACCAAGTTTTTCTGCTTCTTGTTGATTTATCAACAGGCGTCGCATAGCATCCGCTAATTTTTGTTTGTCACCTTTTGGGACTAACAACCCATTCTTACCATCAATAATCAAGGCATGTGCCCCCCCCCCGTCACAATCAGTACTTATGCATGGCAGCCCAAGTGCCATGGCTTCCATTAATGCGTTTGGCATGCCCTCATAATCAGAAGAAAGGACAAAAAGCGCCGCATTTTTTATGCTTTCCCCTACATTAGTACTATATCCTGCAAAATAAACACGATTAGCAATCCCAAGCGTATTAGAATATGCCTTTAACTTTTCCTGTTTTGGTCCCTTACCATATATTACTAGCTTATAATTAGGGTATTCCGCTGTTATCATAGAAAAAGCAGAAATAAGCAGTTCATGATTTTTAGGAGCAGAAAGACTACCAACCGTTACTATCTCTGGATTTCGGTTTCCTGTATACTGTTGTTGGTTTATAAAAGCAGGATTAATAGCGTTCGATATTATCTTGTATTGTTTGATGTGAGTTTTTTCATACCATTCTTTTTGTGCTGTAGTCTGAAACACCCATCCATCTGCCTTATAAGCTAATCGTTTAAGGAAAGTTTGTTTATTTTTGCTGTATACAGAAGGTAAAGAACGTTCAGCACATATAATTTTTGCCTTTGTAAACTTTCTCATTTGCAGTAACAAAATCGTAGTTATTGGAAGCATAACAACAATTACAGACGATTTTGTCCTTCTAAGATATTTAAACAATCTAAATAGTCTTAAGGCACTGTTAAAAGTAAAACATGTCCTTTCATTCGAACCTAAAAGACTACATCTATGTACAACAGAATCAAGTGGATAGCTAGGCACATCATCAGCCATTGTAAGAATTTCCACAAAATTTCCTTTACGAGCCAAGAAATTTGCCATATTGCATACTACTCTTTCAGCACCTCCTCCAGACAGTCCTCCAATAAAAAAAGTAATATTCATAATTATTGTTTAGTGGGTAAGTATTTCATCAAAACTTCTATAGACACCGAAACATTTAGCAGTTTTTTCCCCTCGTTTTGCAACTACCTCCTTTACTTCATATTTATCAGCCATCATAATACACAGGGGATTATGATTATATAACTTTAGCCAATTCAGCTTTTCATTAAATGTTTGAGGCGGTTCTATATTAAAATTTTCTCCCAAACGTTTTCTACCTAATAAACTTAAAAAAGTCTTATCATTCATCCATTTTAACCAACCACGATGATCGAAAGTCACCATGATTTCAAAAGGATGTTTCAAAAGATTTAATATTTTACGACCCATTGTTATCACTGTTTTTATTATAGATTTTCCTTATACCATTCGATAGCTTCATTCAAACCACGAGCGAAGTCATACTGAGGGTCATAGCCTAACAATCGTTTAGCCTTACTAATGTCAGCATTTGAGTGCTTAATATCTCCCTTACGGTCAGGCCCATAGATAGGCTCGATGTTCTTATCCAAAGCCTTTACAAGCGTCTTGTAAATATCATTAAGATACTCTCGACCACCGTATGCTACATTGAAAGCCTCACCGCTAGCCTCATCTGGAGCTAAGCAAGCTTTCAGATTGGCCTCAATAACATTCTCAATATAAGTAAAGTCACGGCTCTGCTGACCATCTCCATTGATAGTGGGCCGTTCATTGTTCAAGAGTTGCTTGATAAACTTTGGCAATACAGCTGCATAAGCCCCATTCGGGTCTTGGCGACGACCAAACACATTGAAATAGCGCAGACCAATGGTCTTCAAGCCATAATGTTTAGTATATTGTTTTGCCCATTCTTCATCACAACGTTTAGTCAATGCGTATGGGGAAAGCAGATTACCTTCTACCCCCTCCTGTTTAGGTAGGTGGACTTCGTCACCATAAACTGAACTTGATGATGCATATACAAAAGTCTTTACGCCCTTCTGACGTGCAGCTTCCATCATGTTCAATGTTCCTTGAATATTGTTAGCACAGTAAAACAACGGCATTTCAATGCTACGGGGTACACTGCCCCATGCTGCCTCGTTTAACACGTAATGAACGCCCTCGCAAGCTTTCATACAAGTATCAAAGTCTTTGATGTCACCTTTGATAAACTCGTAGTTAGGATTACCACTAAGCAGGTCAACATTTGCCTGCTTTCCTGTGCTCAAGTCATCCAAGCAACGCACACGGTAACCCATATTCAAGATAGCCTCGCACAGGTTAGAGCCAATAAAACCTGCTCCACCTGTGACGAGGAATAAAGAATCTTTTGAGAATTGTAATTCTTTGTAAGTCATAATAATTATAATCTTCCGTCAACAATAGTTCTATCCAAGGTACACTTCACGTCAAAAATAACGTGGTTCTCCTTCAAAAGATTGGGCACATCCAGCCCTTCAAACTTCTTATGAGCTACTGCGGCAATGGCAGCATCGAACTTCTGAGTGGGAAGTTCGTTCACCACCTTGATAGCGTATTCATGCTCAACAATGGCAGGGTTTGCCCATGGATCATAAACCATAATGTTCAGGTTATACTCCTTCAAAGCCTTGTAAATGTCAATGACCTTGGTATTGCGAACATCGGGGCAGTTCTCCTTGAAGGTGAATCCAAGGATAATAATCTCTGAGTTCAAAACTTGAATACCCTTCTTCAGCATCAGCTTGATGGTCTCTGTAGCCACATACTCACCCATGCCATCGTTCATACGACGACCGGCCAAGATGATCTCAGGATTGTAACCATGACGCTGGGCGCACTGAGCCAGATAATAAGGGTCAACACCAATGCAATGGCCACCTACCAGACCTGGACGGAAAGGCAGGAAGTTCCACTTAGTGCCAGCAGCCTCCAAAACGTCGAGGGTGTCAATACCCATCTTATTGAAAATCTTGGAGAGTTCGTTTACGAATGCGATGTTGATATCACGCTGAGAATTCTCAATAACCTTAGCTGCCTCAGCCACCTTGATAGTGGGAGCGAGGTGAGTGCCAGCAGTAATCACAGAAGAGTAAACCTCATTGATGTACTTACCAATTTCAGGCGTAGAACCAGAGGTTACTTTCTTAATGTGCTCTACGGTGTGCTGCTTGTCACCTGGGTTGATACGCTCAGGGCTATAGCCACCATAGAAGTCAACATTCATCTTCATGCCAGAAACCTTCTCCACAACTGGAATACACTCATCCTCTGTAACGCCAGGATAAACGGTGGATTCATAAACCACAACATCACCCTTACTGATAACCTTTCCAACAGTAGTGCTTGCACCTACCAGAGGTGTAAGATCAGGGTTGTTATCATCATCTACAGGCGTAGGTACAGCTACTACATAGAAGTTGCAATCCTTAATCTTCTCAATGTCGCTAGTGCAGATGAAACCGTGGTTGTTGATAGCATCCTGAAGGATGTCATCAGCCACTTCCAGCGTAGCATCGTGTCCAGCCATCAACGCGTCACAACGCTTCTGGTTCATGTCAAAACCCACTGTGGGGTACTTCGTTGAAAATAAACGGGCCAAAGGAAGGCCAACGTAACCGAGTCCGATTACACAAATTTTTGTTTCTTTCATTTTTGTATATTATGTTTACTTTTGATTATCGGGGAGTTTAATCTCCTTTTTTGTCGAATTTTTCTTCCTGAAGGGAAAAGAAATATTTTTTCCTTTCCGTATACCTCAATTCTTACATTCAAGACTTACCTCTTTTATTCTATGATAATAGTCATCAGTATGACCTAAGAATTTTGCAGGATTTCCATCCACTACACAACCATCTGGTATACTTTTAGTTACAACAGATCCACCACCAACTATACAACATTTTCCTATTGTCACACCAAGATTAATTATACTATTTTCTCCTATGGATGTATAATCTCCTATTTATATTTTTCCAAAACGATCTAATTGGGGGTAATCATAGTATTTACGTAACATAGTAATACCGCCATGCGTAAAGAATGTTGTACCTCCAGCAATTCTTACATGATTGCCAATTTCAACCAAATTGGATTCCGTAGAAAAATTGCGAGTGCTTATCCAACAATCCTCGCCACCTTTCACACCAATCATTCTAGCATAAGCTATAGGGGGCATGAATGTTTCCAACATTTTTTAATGAGATTCATAATGTAATTTTATTTGAATTAATTACTTTTTTACTAAATAAGGATAATATCAAAGTAATAGACATATAGAAAAATACAATATAAAACCCTTTTGTTGCAATGAAAAAAAGAGACGAGCGAGGGAGATAAATACACATAGATGCAAATTTAAGAAACAAGATTAGTGAAATCATGCTGCTGTCTCTTTTCGATAGTAATTTGTAATCTACATGTTTATATACAATCCCTATGAGAATGAAGCCTAATATAACTCCAATACATCCAAAATCCAAATAGAGTTCTGCAACAGGTGTCGTTCCAAGGCCATACGAATAATAATTACCAGAATAAGAACGAGTAATGTACTCACCTGATCCCATGTAATTTGCACCAAAAAACTTTTGGTATATGGAAGAAAAACCAGGTATCGCTCCTAATAGCTGGAGAAAAGAGTATTGACCATATTTATAGTCTGTTTTCCCCTTGTGAATATCGTTAATAGCGATAAAGTTACAATTTACAGAAGATGCAAGTTCTTGTGTATAGGGGCTAATTGAGTTTTGTTCTATTTTTCCCTGTCTATCTTGCAAACCATATAATATTCTATCGGTAAGATTTAATGAAGAGTCTTCACTTCGCATCACGTTTAGCATAGCTATAGAAAAGATTGCAATTATACCCAATAAAACTATCAGTATAGGTTTAAGCCTTATTTTTGTCATATAAATAAAGGCGAAAAAAAACATCAATAGTGTATATATCACTGGCCCTCTATCACCACTTACTAGACGGAGGAATACATATATGCAGTTTATAGCCGTATAAATCCAAGGTAATTTCTTTATAAATTCAAAAAAATTCTGTATCCTGTATGATGAATTCCTTTTTATAATTGATGCGAGAGAAATAGTGTTAAACACATCAAATAATACCTCATATACAGCATAACTCTTAATTTCACGATCGTACCCACCAGAATTAAAATAGTCTTCTCCGGATATAAAGAATGAAACATTAATATGCAATAAAAAAGCTATAAAGGCGGCCAAAGAAAGATATATCCACAAATTTCCTACATTTATATAAATATCATTTTTAATGATTTTTTTCTTTGGATTATAAACACTATGTGCCCACACCATAGAACAGACAGCCATACAACTCATAAAGGTTACTTTTCCGGTATATAGTGAATAATCATAAGAATTAAGATAGTAACTGATGGGGGCAAAACCAACAATCGTGTTTGCGATAGTTTGAAAGTTAACAATCAACAAACCTACTAATAAGATATAAGAGGCATTGGCTATATTTTTATAAATTTGAGGCCGTCTTTTGCAATTCAATCTTATACATGTTAAGACAAATAGCAAGGTAAGTCCTATGGATATACTATATACCCCAAATTGATTACCAGAACTGTCAAATAAGTATAAAAAATGAAAGAATAGCAATAAAAACAAATAAACTGCTGTGATAATTGAATTCATTTTTTCTTCATTTTAAGGATTTCCCCTATTATTATTTTTTTTATTTCCACATAATATATAGGTTTTATGCACTCACTCATTAAAAGAAATACTATTATAAAAACCGCATTATGAAAAATAATATTTTCTGTCCAAAGCTGCAATAGCATTGAACAAATCATGGCTGTGCATGGTATAAATATCGATGAAAAAAGTAGTTTATAAAATTCTTTGGAAGTTATTAGTTTTTCTTTTTCACATGTCATCGCCATCGAGAATAAAAATCTGAAAATCGCATATAAAACTATAAAAACTAACACAATATAAGTTTGAAGATTAAATACAGCTAACAGAATTGCTATGAATACAAATGACAAAACCTCTGTCAGGAGAATATCAAATGTGAATGCTAAACTTTTAAGCATATTACGATTTAATGCTGTAAAATTTTGTATTAGCCCGACAAATAATAGTATCTTAAGATAAAAAACAACACTTAGCCATTTAACACCTAATAAAACTAAAACAATATATTTTGCATTTATAATAAGCATAAAATAGACTGATGAAAGTATAAAAAAACCGAATGTATTAAGTTTTAAAGATATTCTCACAACATCCTCGTCTCTTTCCCGACATAATATAGGGAAAAAAGCACCGTCTAGAATACGCTGCTGTATTGACCACAATACATTCTGTATTCTATAACTTTGATTATAATAACCAGTAACAGGAAGAGGCGATATTTTGGCAATAACATTAGTGAAAAGATTTCCAGTAAAATCTTTAATCATTACTGACAGCGTCGTATTCATGCCAAATGCGAATAACCCTTTAAAAGACGAATATGAAAAGTCTAACTTAAATATATATCTTGTATACATTAACAATATAACCACGTTCACTATAGAAGTAATTACATATTGAGCGATAAGACTATAAACACCATATTCCATCAACGCTAGTATTACCGCTGTAATTAGGCCTATAAAACCTGAAGTTAAAGTTGCGAGGGACAATTCCTTAAACCGAAGTTCTCTAGACAATCTAACTTTTGGAACTATTGCGAAAGCATCAACTAAAATTGTTACAGAATAAAGTCGCAGTAAAGTAGACAAAACTGGCCTTTCATAAAATTCAGCAACTTTTGGCGCAAGAGCAAAAATAACAACATAAAGTAGTATTGAAACAGCGAGGTTATAAGTACTTAAAGTTGAAAAATCTTTCGAATTGACTTTTTCTTTTTTGATAAGTGCACCACCTAATCCTGCATCAATTATACATTCAGATACTCCTATGAAAATGGCCAGCATACCTATTAACCCATAATCCTCTGGGCAAAGGAGTCTAGCAAGTAAAATTGTGGCTATTAGATTGAGTCCTTGCTTTCCAAAAGCCAATATAGAGTTCCAAAGGACTCCACTCTTAATGTTCTTTCGTATAGAATAATTATCAGACATCTTTTTCTTTCATTTGTAACCAGTTTGGAACGTTTTCCTTTACAACATATGCAGGGGAACCTACTATTACTGAATTTGGTATATTAAAACTTTTATTAACTGTTGAATTTGCTCCAATTGTCACATTGTCACTAATGCTAATATCACCAAAAATAACGACACTGGGGCCAATATAGCAATTGTCACCAATTACCGGGGCTTTGCTGCAACCGTTGCTTGCTCCAATGTTTACACAGCCGTGCAATCTGCAATTTGCCCCAACACGCACATTCTCATTTACTATGATTGTTCCATAGTGAGCAATAGACAGACCTGGGCCAAAAGTGTTGGGTGAAATTGAAAAACCAAGCCTAATTGACATCCTGCGAAACTTAATTTTGCTAACAACGAAATATAGATATCCTAAATACCGCAAAAACAGATTTGATGACTTCATTTCAACATTTTTAAGATACTCGAGTTTTCTCAAAAGTCTCTCCCATTTCCATATCGGATGAGGGAAAAAGAAATATCGTAAATGTCCAAAACCTTGTGTGTTTATACCCAATGCAAGCTTGTCTTGATTCAAATAATAATAATAGTCAGCCTTTGAACGAATCATTTGAAATAATATTTTGATTATTGTAAAATTACACTACGAATGATACACTTATCAGTCACAGTTGGACCAATTTTCACTGTAGTGAAAAAGCTAAAGCCTTGCGGCATCAACTTTAACTTCGTTGACTTTTGTCACTCGGCAAAATGATAATGAATTCTATTTAGCTCTCGCTGCTCCAAAAGGTCACCAATATTTCACACTAATTTTCGTTTTTATTAAAGGTGCAGGGAGATGACGGACCACTTTTCACAAACCCAATCAAAATTCCCCTGCACCACAATACACCATGCCCAATACATACTTAGACAAGGCGATTGAAGCCGTTCCCGAATTCAGTGACCGTATATCGCTGTTTTAGGAAATCAACTTAGTCAATACCCCTAATAGCCTTTAATGCAGCCATCAAGCGGAGCTGTTTCTTGGAAGGAAGTTTTTGACCTGCCTCTGCCAAGTCTAAATAGTTTTTGTAATAGGGAGCCAAGGACTCACGGACAGAATCGGGCATCAGCATATGTTTGCCAAACTGATGTCGGATTTAGTCTTTATCGTAATTATCATAGAATAATAAAAGGTAATTGGTCATTTCTCACCAATACGAGTGTAAACAAAACCTTGCTCTTCTAACTCCTGGCGATCATAGATGTTTCTGCCATCAACAACAATATTACCAGTCATGACCTTCTTAATGACATTCCAGGATGGCATACGGAATTGGCGCCATTCGGTCATCAGCGCGAACACGTCTGCACCATCCGCTGCATCATACATATTGGTGCAGTAGGTGACAACATCGCCAATGCGACGTTTACACTCATCCATGGCTATAGGGTCAAAGACTCTTACGTTTGCACCATCAGCGAGAAGTTTGTCAATGACTACCAAAGCAGGTGCTTCGCGCATGTCGTCGGTCTCGGGCTTGAACGAGAGACCAATGATGGCAATGGTCTTGCCCATTAGGGGATTACAAATCCCCGACTCAGCAGAACCGGATTGCAAATCCGATTCAACACATTTGCGTATCTTATCGTAAACAATGCTCTTCTGCTTCTCATTGACACGCTCGACAGCCTCGATAACCTCCATGTGGTAATCGTTATCCAAACCGGTATGAACGAGTGCTTTTACATCCTTGGGGAAGCAACTGCCACCATATCCGCAACCAGCATAGAGGAACTTGGAGCCTATACGGCTGTCTGTACCAATACCTTTACGAACGCTATCTACGTTAGCACCTACTCTTTCGCACAAGTTGGCTATATCGTTCATGAAACTGATACGTGTAGCCAACATAGCATTAGCTGCATATTTCGTCATTTCAGCACTTGGGATATCCATGAAGATAACACGGAAATTCTGAAGCATCAATGGGCGATATAGACGGGTCATCACTTCTTTGGCTTTTTCGCTTTCAGTACCAACAACCACTCGGTCAGGACTCATAAAGTCTTTAATGGCTGCACCCTCTTTCAAGAACTCAGGGTTAGAGGCCACATCAAAAGGAACATCAACGCCACGTTTATCCAATTCTTCCTGAATAGCAGCCTTTACTTTCTTAGCAGTACCTACAGGAACTGTTGACTTGGTGACAAGAATAGTATATTTATTGATGTGCTGACCAAACTGACGGGCTACCGCCAAGACATACTTCAAGTCAGCACTACCATCTTCGTCAGGAGGTGTACCTACGGCAGAGAAAACTACCTCGACATCATCAAGAACCTCAGTGAGGTCAGTTGTGAACTTGAGGCGCTCGAAGCCCACATTGCGCTTCACCAGTTCTTCGAGACCTGGCTCATAGATGGGCATAATGCCGTTTTTCAACTTCTCTATCTTCTGAGCATCTACATCAACACACGTTACATGTGCTCCCATCTCTGCGAAGCACGTACCACTAACCAGGCCTACATAGCCTGTTCCTACAATTGCAATCTGCATAATATGATAATAAATTAAGTTATTCTACAAAACGAGCACCGTCATCGGGTTTTACCCAATAGATGCCAAAGGTGTTTTCGTACTCAGGGAACTGAGTGAGATAACGCTCAGTAAGTGTCTTCTGGATGTCTGCCTTGTAGGCAGGATCGACCAAAGCAATACAGGCGCCCTTGAAGCCTGCACCAGAGAAGCGCCCGCCATAGATACCTGGCAGGGTGCGCATAATATCATAGATGGCAATAAGCTCTGGCGAGCCACACTCGTAGTTACGGATGCTGCTTTCGCAGCTATCGAAACTGAGCTTGCCAAAGAGCTTCAGGTTGCCTGTTTCCCAAGCAGTGACGCCCTGGCGCACACGACGATACTCGCTGTAGAAGTGCTCTGCCCTGCGAGCAAAGCGCTGGGGCATGGCAATGCGCGTCTTATCGAAGGTAGCCTTGGGAATGTCGCGCAAGAACGTCTTATCAAACGTCTTCAGGGGCTGGTCGGTATAAGCCAGCATGTCCCATGCCGCAGTCTTGCACTCGAACACGCGCAAGTTATAGTCGCTGTTGACCAGCGAGCGCGTCAGTCCAGAGAAGAAGATACCTATCTCGAACCCTGGCATATCAGGCTGGCGCTTGATGATGCGCCACTCATTGCTATCACAATCGAGGAAAAGCAAGCCATCCTTACGGCCAAGTGCTATACAGGCCTGATCGAGGAGACCATTATTGAGCCCGATATACTCACGCTCAGCCTCAGAGGCAATCTTGACGACCTCGAAGGGTTGCAAAGAGATGTCGTTGGCCTTGGCAAAAGCCATGACGTAGGCAATGAGCACAGCTGCACTGCTGGAGAGGCCTCCAACAGGAAGGGAGCCTTGGATAACGCCATTGATGCCTTTTGAGAGGTTGAAACGCTTCTTGAGGGCATACTTGGCGCCACGGGCATAGTCACCCCAATGACCTTCCTTGACCTGAGAGGGTTGGCCAAGATCGAAATCAACGATGCCTTCAAAGGTCTTTGATTCCAAATGAACATGACTGTCTGGAGAGACATCGAACCAAAGGTCCACACCTTTGTCGATGGCAAAGCCTGTAACCAGGCCATGCTGATGGTCTACATGGGCGCCCAAAGGACACACCCTGTAAGGTGAAAATATATGGTACTGCATAAAACCTATTTCTTGTTTTGGTTATCAATTAGAAAAAGGGTAGGATCATCAAGTTATTGAACTGGGAAATCTTTGTATATTTAACTTTTGCTCTGGCAGGCAGTATTGAACTGCGAACTTCTGTTCCACCTGTGCTGCCAGAATTCCTTATGACTTAAAGAAGATTATTCTTCTCTATATCTTTGAAATATCTGTAGGTATCTACCTTCAGTTCACCACATGCTGCATCGTCTGCCACGATGATAGCATGGGGATGCATCTGTAAGCAACTGATAGTCCACATATGATTCACAGCCTCTTCTACTCCATGACGAAGGGCACGTGCCTTGTTGTGGCCATTCACCATTATCATCACCTGCTTGGCATCCATCACAGTTCCTACACCAACTGTCAATGCGGTCTTTGGTACTAAATCTACATTATTGTCAAAGAAACGGCAGTTGGCTATGATGGTATCGGTAGTGAGGGTCTTTTGGCGTGTACGGCTCTGAAGGCTGGATCCTGGCTCGTTGAAAGCAATATGACCGTCGGGGCCAATACCACCCATGAACAGGTCGATACCGCCTGCTGCCAGAATGGCTTTTTCATAGTTCTCACATTCTGCCTTCAGATCCTTTGCATTGCCATTGAGGATATGGACATTCTCTTTCTTAATGTCGATGTGGCTGAAGAAGTTGTTCCACATGAAGCTATGGTAGCTCTCGGGATGATCCTCGGGGAGGTTCACATACTCGTCCATGTTGAAAGTAATCACGTTTTGGAACGACACCTTGCCAGCCTTATTCAGGGCGATAAGCTCCTTGTACATGCCCAAGGGAGAACTACCTGTTGGACAGCCCAACTTAAAGGGCTTCTCTGCCGTCGGCTTTGCTTCGTTAATACACTTGGCTACATAGTTTGCAGCCCACTTCGACATTTTCTCGTAGTCGGGTTCAATAATTAATCTCATGATTTTGCTTTTTTATGTTATTGTAATTTTGTTTTCTCCGGAGGACCTGCCACTAAAAAGCTAAAACAGGGGGTTTCCTCTGGAGTTTGTTTATCGAGTTGAAAAGTGAAAGATGACAGGAGATAATTATATATGATGAGAATCCAAAATCAAGTGATTCTCATTAACCAACAAACCAAAACTGGCTGTTTCCTTGATACAGTCTTCACACAGAGTTGTCAAGTAGGTGCTTTCTTCATCACCTTCCTTAAATACATGAACTGCTCGCAATTCATGGTCACTGCAAAGGCCAAAGCAGAACTTGTTCCAGCATTTTGCCTTTTCAAGCATTCTGTCTTCCCACCTCTGCAAGTCATCAGAACTGGCTACAGACTTTATTTTAATTTTAACGTAACCCATGAATGTAACAATTCTGCAACTCAATACTTGCTAAAGAAGACGCATTCACTCTATGTATTTTGGGCCAAAACGTACTGCGTTTTGGGCCAAATTGGTTTCTGTTTTGGGCCTAATCATCTTGCGTTTTGGGCCAAAACGCAAAGGAGTATTTGCGTTTTGTATGGAAACGCAGTGCGTTTTGCCATAAAACGGCGGACGTTTTGATACAAAATGGGAAGCGTTTTGATACAAAAGTAAGCATCCAACGCCTTTTTGACATAACCCTTCTCAAGACTCGCAAGCTCGAATGAGCGGCAGAGCCGAGCGAGCCCCAGCTTTTCTTCACTCATTCCTCTTATCTATAGGTGCTCTTTCAAAAACAAGTGTGATTCGGACTTTCACTTATTCTCGATGAGGTCTAGGCCTTGATTGCGGTAGAATGGGAACTTTCCATCGGCAGAGATCAATGTCAGCCGATTAGTCAAGGCATGCGAAATGATCAGATGATCGGAAGGGTCATAATGATCTTGAGCCTCGTTTAACCGAAGCTTGGAATATGTCTCATAATGCTCCTTATGAAGATAGAGTACTCTGAAACCATATACATCCTCTACGGAACGAACCAAATCCAAGTTTGTCCTGTTCCTTGGCGTACCAGATGAATATGTGGGTGTCGAGCAGTACTCGCATGAATAATTACAGGTTAGTAACCATTTTCACAGCTTCGTCAAGAGCCTGTCTGTCCTCATCTGTAAGCGGCCCCCAGCCCTGCTGTTGCTCATACCACTGAACTTGTTCAAGTCTGTTGTTAAACTTCATATCTTCCATCATCTTCTCTCCTATCTTGACTATTGGTTTGCAAAAATAAGCATTTAATTCCATATCAGCAAGAATTATGCCATTTTTTTTCAACCGAATTACGATTGGTTGTCGAGCTCTTCGTACTTGGAGTTGTTGCTCTTGTACTCGGGGACGATTTGCTTCATCTTCTTGACCGTGGCCATGTCGTCGTACTGCTTCGAAAGGGCGATGAGCTCCTCGATGTCGCGCTCGACTTCGGCATAGTCGTACTCGCGGACTTCGGCGATGCGGATCTTGTCATGGAACGTGGGCTTCGTGCCTTCCAGCTCGTTGAGTACTTCTTCGTAGAGCTTCTCGCCCTCGCGAAGGCCGGTGTACTTGATCTCGACGTTCTTCGCACCGCTCAGCGCTATCATGCGCTTGGCCAGCTCGGCAATCTTCACTGGCTTGCCCATGTCGAACACGAAAATTTCACCGCCGTTGCCCTTCGTGCCGGCCTCCAGCACCAGCTTGCAGGCTTCGGGGATGAGCATGAAGTAACGGATGATTTCAGGATCGGTGACCGTGACGGGACCGCCCTCTTTAATCTGACGTTCGAAGAGTGGGATGACAGAGCCGT
>Ga0256869_1000233_pt1 | contig 20313 bp, 15 predicted proteins | sample RumenRJG_05RNA_FD_186096 | JGI IMG/M metagenome (GOLD analysis project Ga0256869, IMG submission 186096) | Metatranscriptome of bovine rumen microbial communities from Lethbridge, Alberta, Canada - Rumen RJG_05 (Metagenome Metatranscriptome) | ecosystem: Host-associated > Mammals > Digestive... | reverse complement strand
TGCTCAAAAGGAGAATATGTGTATTACTCAAGGCACGCACAATGCAATTACGATTAGCCTCTTATCCTTATTTAAAGCAGGAGATAGAATTGCTGTAGATACCCATGCTTTTATTAATTTTATAGAAATAGCAAGACTATCTAAATTGCGCTTAGTACCGATTAGTTTTGATCAAGAAGGTATGAGTCCTTATGATCTGCTCTCTAAGCATTTACAGCAAGGCATTCAAGGTGTTTACCTAAATCCAAGCTGTGGTAATCCAACAACTTTAATGATAAGTGAAAAGCGCAAGCAAGAGCTAGCTCGCGTGATTGTCGATAACAACATTCTCTTAATTGAAGATGACATCAACGCTTTCTTTACTGCAAGTGTAGTTAAAAGCTATGAAGGACCAATTCAAAGATACGCACCTAATCATACCGTGTATATAAGTGGCACCTCTAAACCTATCTGCTCAGGTCTTAGAATTGCCTACATGTGCTATCCACCAAGGCTTAAAAGCACTATTGAAAATGGTTTATTCAACCTTAATGTAAAAACTACCGCACTTGATGCCGAGATCATCACCACTATGATTAACGATGGAATTGCCTTAAAAATTCTTAAAGCTAAAATTCAAAGAACCATTAAAAGAAACGAGATCTTTAACTTAATTTTTGGCAAAGATCCTAACAATTATTGTCCTGTCAGCATGTACCGCTGGCTTGGCATTGAAAGTAGTTTAGATGCTAACAGTTTAGAAAATTACTTACTTGAGAAAGGAGTTAGAGTCTATCATGGCGATAGATTTAAAGTAGGCCCACAAAACGAGAAGAAATATATAAGACTTGCTTTAACCACGGCTAAAAGTGAAGACGAATTAAGGCATGGTTTAGAGATTGTAAAACATGCCTTAAGCTTAATTTAGGGGAGGGAAAACTGTGGCTACTACTTGTTATCGATGATCACGTAGTCTTTTAAGATGTAATTAAAACTTGGAGCTGAACGGTATTTATTCTCCACATAGCCTTTGTTGAGATCGATAGTGTCGTTAGCATCAAATGGATTTACACCTTGATAATTACCTTTAAAGACTTCAACTGTGCCATTTTTAAATCTTGAAATTAAAGAGTCGATTTGAGATTGCGCACCTTGAGGAGCTGTCAACTCATTTAAATCAAGCATTCTGATCCAGTCTTCTTTAAAGCCACCACAAATATCACGACCGTTGACTGTACCTTTAACATAGCTTTCAATCTGCTTGCCTTTTAATACAGCTTCAACTGCTTGTAGCATATAAGGCTCCCAGTTAATCTTTGAGCCTGTAATATAAGTAGTAGGAGCAATATCAGACATACTCTTATTGTAGGAGACTAGATAAATTGGAGTTTTAGCTGAAGTCTTTTCACAAGCAACAGCAGCGCCAGAAGTATCTGAGTGCTGTGAGATCATCACACAGCCTTCTTTAATGAGCTCTTCTGCGGCCATTTTATCTAAGTAAAAGCTATCCCAAGAGTGAGTGTAGCGCACATGCATTTTAACGCCAGGGACAATGGAGTGAATACCCATTAAAAATGCAGTATAACCTGAGACCACCTCAGCATATGGGAAAGCTGCTACATAACCAATCTTAGCTTGCTCTTTAGTGATTTTATGGCTTTGTAAAAGTTCAAAGAGCTTCATGCCAGCAATTACACCTGAGATATATCTTCCTTGGTAAATTGCCCCCATAAAAGTATGGTAATTTTTTAAAATTGGCTTTTTTTGAGAATTAGCACCAGTTGCCATAATAAATTGAATATCAGGGTATTTTTGAGCTAATTCCTTGGTGACATCTTGGTAACCATAGCTAGTTGAGAAGATCATTTCACAACCTTCATCAATTAGCTCACTTATATACTTTCTTTCAGTGCCTTCAGCTACATTGTATTTAGCAGATACCACAACCTTATCGCCGTACATACTATCAATTTTATTTTGTACTTTAATAAAGTTAGTTGAGTAGGTATTTGAGGCATCGCCTACATAGACAAAGCCAATTTTTAAGGTGTTATCTTTATCATGATCTTTTAAAAGCAAGACATTAAAAGAAATCATGCAAATTACTGAGATAAGCACAGTAAAGAAGGTAATTTTATAAATTCTAAACATACTATGCTCTTCCTTATCTCTTAAGTGGTGCAACTTGAGCATCAGCATTTAAAACAGCAGCAAGCGCAGGGTTATCTTTAGCTCTTTGCTCAGCTAAAGCCTCTTTAGCTAGTCTTTCATCTTGAGCTTTGATACGTGCTAGGTTCTTATGGTAAAGCTCATCGATATTAATCCAGCCGTCATCAATACACTCAAGTAGAGCTTTTGCCATACGTGGATCAAATTGCGTGCCGCTGCACTTTTTAATTTCATCAACTACGAAATCAAAGTTTAACTGATTTCTGTAAACACGGTTTGCTGTCATCGCATCAAAGGCATCTGCAACACCAATGATACGAGCATTTAATGGGATCTCTTCTCCTTTTAAGCCGTGAACATACCCTCGACCATCCCAACGCTCATGATGGTATAAAGCACCTTCATAAACATTCTTGACCACAGTAAATTTCTTTAAGATCTCAGAGCCTTTTACCACATGAGATTTCATTAACTCAAACTCCTCATCTGTTAAGCGACCTGGTTTATTTAATACTCTATCAGGAATACCAATTTTACCGATGTCGTGTAAGAGTGCAGTTTGTCTTAACTCTTCAATTTGCTTTTCATTAAAGCCAAGCTTTCTTGCAATCATCACTGAGTATTGAGAAACACGTAGAGAGTGCTGAGAAGTATTTGAATCCTTAGCATCCACAGTACGTGCAATGGTCATAACAGTTTCTTCACCTAACTCAATTTGTTTTCTTGCAAAGGCCAAACTCTTCTTTTGCATCGCAATAAATTGCTGAATATGCATTCTAAATGACCACCAAGCCATATAGAAAATTGCTGCGGCAAAGACTAAGACAACATAGAGCTTAAACCACCAGTTATCATAGATTTCGCGCTCTTTTTGAATTGGGAAATTACCTTTAGCTAAAACTGTGCCTGACTGACCATCAAAAATTGACACATGGAAGGTGTAATCACCTACAGGCAAGTTAGTATAGATTTGGCTTGTCAGCTCTTTTGAGGTCATCACTTTAGGTTCATTATCAAAACCTACAAGTTGCACACTCACTAAAGGATCATTTAAAGAATAGTTAATGACCTCAGGGATGATTTCAATGCGTTTAGCACCTTTTGGAAGTGGTGTTACCACCTCTCTATCAACAGGATAAACCACGCCATCTACAAGCATTCTGTTAACTTGCATACGATATGAGCGAATATCAATGTTGTATTGTTTTAAATTCATGGTCATAACACCACCAGTGGTAGCTAGGTAGATGTTATTGTTCTCATCAATAAAATCATGAGCATTAGCAGTTAAATGCTTTTGAAGACCAGATTGAGCATCAAGTAAGGAATATTCTACTTTTAAGCCATTAACTAATGGTAATCTGTCAGTTACGTAGATACCGGCTGAACTTAAAACAAAGAGCTTACCATTGTCAGCTTGTACGATATCGTAGTTATCAAAGTAAGGGAAATTATCTAAAATTCTAAAGTTACTGCCCTTTTCATCTGACATGTAGCAAAGAGCATTTGAGGTTACAACAAAGATACCCTCGCCTTCTTTATCTTTGATAAGTCTAATAATAACTTCAGAGCTTAAACCATCTTTTTTATCGTAGGTACGAACTACTTTGCCATCTTCAATACGAGCTAAGCCACCACCATCAGTACCTGCTAAAATTGCACCATCAGATAGTTCTAAAGTGGTTAAAACTACAGTGTTATTTAAGCCTTGTTCACGCCCTACGCCTACTACCACGCGCTCATTTTTAATGATATTAACGCCATTGTTACCGGCAACTAAGATAGAACCATCTTTAAGCTCTTTAGCCGTTCTTAACTTATTACCGTTTAAGCTACTGAAAGTATCATAATGCTTTAAGTGATTGTCCTTTGAGATCTCGTATAAGCCTTGGCCATAGGTGCAGATCCAAAAGTTACCATGGCTATCGTGTAAGAATCCACGAATACGGATACCATGGAGTTTTTCTGTAATGTAATTGATGATCTTTCTACCGGTTTTCTCATCAATTAAATCCAAACCTACATCAGTACCACAATAAATAATGCCTTCGTATCTACCTACTGCATTAACAACTTGTGGATCAAGATCAGCTTTGTGGTAAATATCTGTGAAAATTGACTTACATAATCTTAAAAGGCCAAAGCGAGATGAGGTAAACCAATGGTTACCTTGGTAATCAATAGTCATATTGTCAACAGAACTATTAAAGCCTTTTACGGCAATCTCTGTAAAGTGCTCATGTGGATCGACATAGCCAATACCATTATCAGCACACACAAATAAATTGCCATTGTCTGAAAAGTTTAAGGCTTTAATAAAGGCTAAGTGGCCTGTGTTATAACCACCTTCAACATCTAACTCATTATCTTTAAGTGAGTACTGCAAAATTAAGTTACCTGAAGTACCGGTGTATAAATAACCTTTATCATCAAACTTAACACAGGTATAACCACCACCTAGATTAGGGGCCATTTTGGTAACTACTTTTTCATCACGCAGAATATAAAGTGAGCCATCATTCGTTACCGCTGCTACATTACCTTTTCTATCGGAAGCTAAAGAGATGACATAGAAAACATCTTTAAAGGTTTTCTCAACACGGACACCGTTTGGCATACGAATTAAAGATAAAGCGCCGGTCGTTCCAATGTAGAAACCACCGTCTGAGGATCGAGTGATAGCTCTTACAGTATTTGTAGGAAGACCACTGTCTTTATTGATGGTATTAACTATTTTTTCATCAATGGCGATAGATAGACCATTGTCGTTAGTACCAATCCACAAACGACCTTCTTCATCTGTGTATAAAGCTGTAACATTTTTTACAGGCTCAAACTCACTCATGAGTCTAAATTGATGGCCATTGTAGCGATAAAGACCACCATAAGTACCTACCCACAAAATACCACTACCAGTTTGAGTAATGGCATTAGCTGTACCACCTGGTAAGCCATTTGAGCCATCATAAATAGTCTGCACGTATGAATATTGGGCATTTTCTTCGGTACTTATTTCAGCAGCATTAGCTGAATTGGTTGTTGCCATGACACTAGCTAAAAGTAGCACCATGAAGAACAACTTGTTGCGCTTGTTAATCTGTGGGAGTTTACTGTAGAAAACTGATCTTTTTAAAACATAGAACGCAATTAAAACTGTAACTACTTTATCCACAAATTCTAAACTGAAGTTACCAGCGATAAAGGCAAATATATCTTTAAATCCCCAAGAGAGGAGCATATTAGTTACGCCATCGCCCCAAATATTGCCATTAAAACCACCAAAATATAAATAGCAAAGAGGAGTGCCCATAAGGGTACATACTAAGGTTAAAGAAAAGGCTAAGGTCATGGCTCCAAAGAGATCTTTAAACCAATGTCTTCTAGCTGCAATACCGGTAATTACTGCAATACCGATAGAGACAATACCAAAAGCTACTTCACTTGGGTTATAGATTAAGCTATAGGTAAGGTTTAAGGACAGACCAACCATCATGCCACAAATTGGGCCTAAGACGTATGAGGTGATGATAGTGCCCACACTATCTAGCCACATAGGCAAAGTTAAGTAGGTAGATAAGAGCTTTCCTAAAAGGTTTAAGACAATATTTGCAAGGACAAACAAGACAACTTGGTATGTCTTTAGATTTTGTATCATCTGATGATCCCAAAAAAAAAGTGTAGTTTTTTGTTTTTATAGTTATAGTATTAACAAATTTATAAAACTTTACTTCAAATTATAATAGCTACTTCATATTTTCTCTTATGATTAATCGCACAATGTCAAAGCGATCACTAAAATAGAGCGCACTTATTTGTAAAAGTGTTAATCAATTCAAGAAATGCGCACTACCTTTCAAAAAAGCGTCGGTCGTTGTCTTACAAAACATCAAAATCAAAAATCGGCTATAATGTGCCCATTGTTTAGTTAAAGGTCTTTGAAAATGTCGCTAGCCCCTGTTTATATCTTCTCTTGTGATGATCCTTTTTTGAAAAATGAAAAAAGCAGTGAAGTTATTGCTAAAGCTCGCGCTCAAATGCCTGACGCTACCTTTATGATCTTTACAGGATCTGACTTTTCAACAGGTGCTACAGCTAATTTAGCAAAACTTGAAAATGAGCTTATTGACCCAGGTCTTTTCGGTGGCGACAGAATTATTAAGATCTATTTAAATATCACCAAAGGTGAGCTTAACGCCATCGCTGTACAAGTACTGCAGTTAATTGCAAAACGTCACCGTGAAGGTGTAGTAATCGTAATTGAAATTGATGCCATTGCTAAAAGCTACAATAAAGTCGCCCCTGCTACTACCTTTAAAGATAACCTTTCTAAAAAAGATGATGCTAAAGATGTCATTGCTAATATTAAAGGTATTGGTGGCATACTTGAGATCATGGATATTCCGGTAGGAGAAGCTTTCCCACAGTGGATTTTAAATACTGCTCAAAGAAAGTACCAATTAACTCTAGAGCAAGATGCACTGCAAACTCTAGCCATGCGAACTGAAGGAAACCTTGTGGCAGTTGATCAGTTTTTATTGCTTGTCAAAACTACTACCAATGTCCAAATTATCAACTCTGAGCTTGTAAATAAATACCTAAGTCAAAATAGCCGTTTTGATGAAAATGAGTTTACCTTTGCAGTTTTAAAGCCTGATACCTTAAGAGCTTTAAATATCTTGTCATCCCTTTGTGCTACTAGTTCTAATTTAAGTACTATCTTATCAAATATCGTAAGCCACTTTGATAGAGTGCTTCAAGCAATTGATAATGCTCGCGGTAGACGCGACTTATTTACTAATTTTAAAGTTCGTTTCCCATTTTTTAGACAATACCGTCTCTTTGATGATGACTCTCAAAAGATGGTGATCTTTGCTGCGCAAAACATGCCAATGGACTTTTACGATTATTTAGTAAGTGAGCTTAACAATGCTTCAACTGCACTACAAAACTTTGACCAACGCAAAGCCTTAATTGCCCTACAAAATATGGCGGTCTCTACTTGTTATAAACAAGTAAGAGATTTAAAGCCTCTATAGATTTTCTGTTAACTATGAGAATTGGAATTTTAGGTGGCTCATTTAATCCTGTGCACAATGAGCATGTAGCCATTGCTAAATATGTAAAAGATGAGCTTCGTCTTGATAAAATTTTAATTTTGCCAAATGGTCTGCCTCCACACAAAAATACCTGTCAGATAAGCTTTGATGACCGAGTTAGGATGTTACAGGCGGTGTTTGACAATTCAATCTTTGAAATAAGTGAACTTGAAAAAGATGAAAGTGTTAAGCATTACAGCTTTAACACTTTAACTATGCTCAATGAAATTTATCCACATGACAAACTTTACTTTTGCATGGGCATGGATTCACTAAACTATTTAGATAAATGGTTTAAAGGCTTAGAGCTAATTAAGCTTACTAATCTTGTGGTAGTAGGTCGTGATGGGTACTCTCTTGATGATAACAACGCTCCTGTAAATGACTTTTTGCAAGAAAATCAATTAAGCTATTTACAAAGTGATTTTCAAGAAAGGATCTTTGACACAAAAAATTACTGTATTTTGCTAAAAAAATGCTTTAAAGGCGTAAGTTCTAGTAAAATACGCACAGAATTTTTTAATTTTTATCAAAAATACGGTCTTGATGCCAATATTTTTGAACACCTAAACGAATTTAAGTATGTACGTGACTATTTAGATCCAAAAGTCATTGCATACATACAAAGTAAAAAACTTTACAACACAATCTAAATTACAGAATTATTCGGATTTAATAGTGGAACTTTCAGTTTTATTAGAAAAAATTACTAAAACCTTAGATGATGCTAAAGCTCATGATTTAATCAACATTGACTTAAATCATCAATCATCTATTGCAGATAACATGTTAATTTGTACTGGCACTTCAAACCGTCATGTAAGTGCTATAGCTCAGCGTTTAGTTGATAATTTATATAAAGATGGCCTAAAACAGATTAGAGTATCTGGCGAGCAATTAGGCGAATGGGTAATTGTCGACACTGGTACCGTGATGGTTCATATCATGCAACAAGAAGTTCGTGAGCGCTATGAGCTAGACGATCTTTATAAGTGCATGGCCGCAGGTACAGACGCTGCTTAAGTTTCATGAAGATCATATTATTAGCTGTTGGCACTAAGATGCCATCTTGGGTAACTGAAGCTTTTACTGACTATCAAAAGCGTTTCCCTCCAGAGATGAAGCTAGTTTTAGAGGAAATTCCTCCTGTTAAAAGAAACGGCAAAAACTCTGATAATAAAGCTAAAGAGCAAGAGGCTAAGCTTATTCTAGAGGCTTTGCCTAAAAAAGCTTATATCGTAGCTTTAGATGAGCGAGGCAAACAATACACTTCCCTTGAGATGGGCGATAAAGTCGGTAAATGGCAAAACCTTGGTATGGATGTAGTACTGATTGTAGGTGGTCCTAATGGCCTTACAGATGAAGTGCGCAACAAAGCTAATGAACTTTGGTCTTTATCTAAACTTACCTTGCCACATCCTCTTGTAAGAGTCTTTTTAGCTGAGACTATTTATAGAGGTTATAGTATTTTTGCTAACTTGCCATACCACCGTGCTTAGCACACGTGACTTTGCTTAAATATTTACGATTAAAATCATAAAAATACAGGTGAATTTAAGCAATTAACGGTAAAATATCGGCATTAAAAAAGCAAAGAATTTACATTAAAAAATTACCAAAAGAACCGAGTTACAAGTTGTTTTTTAATAAACAGAAAAAGCGTAAAGAAAAACCGCTTTTTAATACTAAAAATCAAAAGCAGAATTCTTCAAAAAGCAAAGAAAAACAAAATGAAGAATATGCTATCAACGTATTTAGATCGCGCATTGTGATCTGTGTAGGCATCGCCATTTTTATGGTGATTGTGCTTTTTTGCAACCTCTATTACCTACAGATCATCTCTTATCAAGACTATCAAACTAGATCTAATGAAAATCGCATTAAGGTCGTCCCTGTCGTACCTCCTCGTGGCATTATTTACGATAGAAACAAGGTAGTACTAGCAGAAAACTCCCCTGTTTATCACTTAGTGATCTTCCCAAATAAACTAATTAAAACTGAAGATACTATCCGTAAGTTAAATGATCTGTTATCCCTTGCTTTAGGCGAGAAAGATATTAAGCGTCTTTTAGCTGAGTCTCGCACCCGTAAGAGATTTTCAGGTGTTGAATTATCAAACTTCTTATCTGAAGAGCAAATTGCAACCTTTGCAGTTAACTCTTATCGCTTCCCTAATGCTCAAGTTGTCGCCAACTTAAAGCGCTACTATCCTTTTGCTGATATCACCACCCATGCTACAGGCTATGTATCACGCATCAATCAAAATGACGTGAAAAAACTGCAAGCTGAGGGCAAGATTGATAATTACGAAGGCTCAACTGAAATTGGTAAACTTGGCATTGAAAAGTTCTATGAAGACTACTTACATGGTGTCACCGGATCTTCTAAGGTTGAAGTTAACTCACATGGCCAGGTAGTTCGTACCTTAAATTATGAACCACCAGAGCCTGGTAAAGATTTAACCTTAACTATTGATATTCGTCTTCAGTACTACGCTCAAGAAATCTTTGGCAAGATGAAAGGTGCGGTAGTTGCAATCGATCCATCTAATGGCGAGATCTTAGCTATGTACTCAAACCCAAGCTATGATCCAAATCCTTTCGTGCGTGGTATTAGATCAGGAGAGTATAGCCGTTTATTAAATAACCCAGGCCATCCTCTAATTAACCGTGCGACCCAAGGTGGTTATGCTCCTGCTTCTACTGTAAAGCCACTTATGTGTGTAATGGGCTTAAATGAGGGCTTAATTACCGCAAACGGCTCCTTCTTTGGACCTCCATACTTTAAAATTCCAGGTTCAACTCACCAATTCCGTGATTGGAGAGCTTGGGGTCATGGTTGGATGGACTTATACAGAGCAATTGAAATCTCTGCTGACACCTACTTTTATGATTTAGCCTATAGAGCTGGTATTAACCGTATTCACGATTATTTAGACCGCTATGGTTTTGGTCGTTCTACAGGTATTGATTTATCTGAAGAGTCTATGGGTATTAACCCAAGTCGTGATTGGAAGAGAAATCGTTTTAGACAGCAATGGCATTTAGGTGACACGGTACCTATTGGTATTGGCCAAGGTTATTGGACATCTACTTTAATGCAGCTAGCTAAGGCTCACTCAACTTTGGCAAATTACGGCGTAACAAGAACTCCACATTTACTTAAGAGCTACACTGATCCTGTAACCGGTCTTGAGTCAGACTATGAGCAAAAAGAAAGTCCAGATATGCTCAAGGTTAAAGATCCAAAATACTATGAAACCTGTCGTACCGGTATGTATTTAGTGGTAAATGGCCCAGAGGGCACCGGTCGTCGTGCTTTCTTTGGTGCTAAGTATAAAGCAGCAGGTAAATCTGGTACTGCGCAGGTGGTATCTATTAAGCAAGGCGAGAAGTACAACGCCAGCAGACTTAAAGTTGAGCATCGTGATAACGCTTTGTTCGTAGCTTATGCTCCTTTTAAACATCCTCGTATTCTTGTTGCAGTAATTCTTGAAAACGAAGGTGGTGGTTCTACTAAAGCAGCTCCTGTTGCCAGAGCCATGATTGATAAGTATTTATTAGATCTCTATCCAAACGGCTATATGGGTGATCCAAATCCAGAGGTAGTTAAGTTTGGTATGGGTGGCACTGTAGTTTTACAGTAATGGTTTTAAAGTTAATGAATGATATTGATAAAAACACCTTAGGACAAGTTAACACGAATAAAGTGCAAGGTACCTTTTTTACCCGTCATCACGTGGATGTACCTTTATTATTAGGCCTATTTTTAGCACTTTGTTTTTCGTTATTTGTGCTTTATTCAGCCTCAGGTCAAGAAATTGATATGGTAATTCGCCATATTACTAGAACCTGTGGTGCCTTCTTATTGATGATTGTTGTAGCGCAAATTCCACCTAGAATTTACTCCAAGCTATCTATCTATCTTTATATCATAGGTATAATTCTGTTAATCCTAGTAGAGCTCTTTGGTGATATTTCAAAAGGTGCACAGCGTTGGTTAAATCTAGGCTTTGTCAGAATTCAGCCCTCTGAAATCTTTAAAGTGGTTATGCCTTTAACTGTGGCTACTTTCTTAGCAAGATCTACTCTGCCTCCTAAGTTTTTAAGCACTATTTTTGCATTTATGATTGTAGGTGGTCCTACAGTTTTAATTTTAATGCAGCCAGACTTAGGTACAGCTACCTTAGTTGCTGTTGCTGGTGTAATTGCAATTTTTGTAGCAGGCTTGTCTTGGTGGTGGATTATAGCAGGTGCAGGAGCTGCTGCCGGTGCCATTCCTTTGATGTGGAACTTTGTGCTCCATGATTATCAAAAACAGCGTGTCTTTACCTTAATTGACCCAAGCTCTGATCCATTAGGCGCTGGCTATCACATCATTCAATCAAAAATTGCCATTGGATCTGGTGGCATGTTTGGTAAAGGCTGGCTTCAAGGCTCACAATCCCAATTAGACTTTTTACCAGAGCCTCACACTGACTTTATTTTTGCAGTTTTATCTGAAGAAACAGGTCTAGTTGGTTTCTTAATTTTAATGGCAATTTATTGCTTTATTATTGGCAGATGCGTGTTAATTACTTTAAACACCAAAGATGCCTTTGAAAGAATTTTATGCGGTAGTTTTACCTTTACCTTCATGTTCTATGTGTTTGTAAACATCGGCATGGTGTCAGGCATTCTACCTGTAGTGGGCGTGCCACTTCCTTTAATTAGTTATGGTGGTACGGCAATGGTAACTTTAACTATTTGCTTTGGCATGATCATGTCGATTCATACCCACAAGAAGACCTGTTTCTTTAAGAAGGATAACCAATAATGTTTAATTTAAAAGCACTAAGCATAGCTTTAGGTCTGACTTTAAGTACTGTTGCATTGAATACTGCTAAAGCTCAGGCTAATTTAAATGAACTAGCAAATTACGCACACATAAGTGTTGAATCAATTCAAGATGCTTTATCTAAGGCAACCTATCAACAAAAAATTATTGATGCAATTACCCGCCCAGGTGAAGCTAAACCTTGGTGGCAGTACCGCAAGATCTTTATCACTACCTCAAGAATCAAAGCTGCGGTTAATTTCTACTTTGAAAATGAACAAACTTTTTTAAAGGCTCAACAAGAGTTTGGCGTGCCAGCAGAAATTGTTTGTGCCATCATCGGTGTTGAGACATTCTTTGGTAAAAACATGGGCTCATGGAAGGTACTAGATGCTTTATATACACTAGGTTTTAACTTTCCAAAGCGTGAGGCTTATTTTTCTAAAGAGTTTGCCCGTTTTGTAGCTTTATGTGAGCAACAACAATGGAACTATGATGACATCAAAGGCTCATACGCAGGTGCGATGGGCTTAGGTCAGTTCATGCCAACTTCATACTTAGAGTTTGCTGTAGATTATGATCAAGACGGTCACATTGATTTATTTACAAATAAAACTGATGCTATAGGATCTGTTGCAAACTACTTTAAAGTTCATGGCTGGCAAGAAGGTCGTGGCATTTACTACCCAGCCCACGTTCATAACGCTAATGTTGAAGCTTTAATGAAAAAACAGTGGAATTTAACTGTTGATGAATTATATAAAGCTGGCGTTACTACTAAAGTAAATCTTAGCCGTAACCAAAATGTAAGATTATTTGCCTATGCTTTAGAAAATGGCACTACAGGCTATGCCGTAGGTTTAAATAACTTCCACAGCATCATGCGCTATAACACTTCACCTTTATATGCTCGCGCTGTTTATGAATTATCAGAGTTCATTGCAACTAATGTTGATAAGATTAAGCGTGAGAGAGGTCAAAACGTTCCACACAGGAGTCATAAACCTTAATGTCTCGTTTCTACGCCTTTATTTTAGCCTTCGTGGCTGCATTTGCTCTGTTACTGCAGGGTTGTTCAACATCAGGTCAAGGTAGCGCAGGTGGTGGTTACACCTATGGTACAGGTCCTAATAAGACTCGTCCTATGCCTCAAAAAGACAAGGTTAATATTGATGGCGTAGGCGGTGCTAAACCTATTTATGAAGCTCAAAGAAGTGGTGGCTGTAACAAAAACTACACGGTTTTAGGTAAAAACTACATGGTGTGGAATGGCACTGACAGCTACATTGAAGAAGGTACTGCCTCATGGTATGGTCCTGGCTTTCATGGCAAAAAGACTTCAAATGGTGAAATTTACAATCAAAAAGGCTTTACTGCTGCCCACAAGAACTTACCACTACCTTCATATTTAAAGGTAACTAATCTTCGTAATGGTAAAAAGGTTATTGTGCGTGTCAACGATCGTGGACCTTTTGTAGGAACTCGTATTTTGGATCTATCAGAAGGTTCAGCACGTGCTATCGATATGGTAGGAACCGGCACTGCTAAAGTTAGAATTGAGCTTATTAAGGTAAATTCTAATGGCTCTTATGCTAATGCTTACGGTACTCCAAGAGGTGCGAATATCTCCCCTGCTGGTAGCTCATTTAGCAATTCTGTTAAGAGCTATGCAAGTAATGTTAAGAGCAATATAATCAATAAAAAAGGCCAGACCATCTACACTAAGCTTAACAACAATGTCTCAAGTAATGTATTTAATACTAAAAACTTCCACTATACAGGCGTAGGCACTGCTAGCACTAATTTAAAGCATGGCAGTTACATTCAGCTTGTAGCTTGCAACTCTGATAAGATGGCATTAGAGATTAAAGAAAATGTACAAGGAAAGATTAGCTACCCTGTAATGATTGCCCGTGAAGGCTCAATCAATCGTGTTTTAGTAGGACCTTTAACAGAAGCTACTGCCAAAAGTACTCTTACCACTTTAAGACAAAAGGGTTATACTGATTCATTTATTAAAAGATTTTAACAACAATAGATTTTAACTATTTAAGATTAACTAAAAATACAGACATACAGCAAAACTTAGGTTGTGAGCAACCTAATACATCAAAGAATTTGTGAAAAGAAATTAAGGAAATACCATGTTTTTAAAGACTACTTTGAAAATGACTCTATGTGCAGCAGCTTTAGCTACTGCTAGTGTCAGCTTTGCAGATAATTCAATTCCAGATCCTTTTGCTAAGGTAAAAATTGAAAATGGCACCGCACCACTTGATGCTTCAGCACAAGGCGCTACTCCAGAGCCAATTGTAGTTCCAGCACCTCCAGAGTTTGAAGCTCAATCATGGGCATTATTAGATTACTTCTCAGGCAGAGTTATCTGTGAGCGCAACTCTCATGAAAAGATTTGGCCAGCCTCTTTAACTAAGATGATGACTGCTTATGTAATCGGCATGGAGCTAAAAGCTGGCCGTTTACATATGGAAGATGATGTCATGATCACGGAAGACGCTTGGTCTAAAAAATACACCGACTCTTCAAAGATGTTCATTGAAGTAGGTAAAACTATTAAAGTTGGCGATCTTGTACGTGGCATTATCATTCAATCAGGTAATGATGCCTGTGTAGCTATGGCAATTCACTTAGCTGGCACTCAAGAAGGTTTCGTATCAGTTATGAATACCTATGCTCAACAGCTAGGTTTAAAGGATACCCACTTTAGCAATGTGCATGGTCTTTTTGATGAGCAAAACTACTCATCAGCCTACGACATGGCTCTTTTAGGCCGTGCTATCATCCGTGATCTACCAAATGAGTACCCAATCTATTCTCAAAAAGAGTTTAAGTTCAACGGCATTAAGCAGATGAACCGTAATCGTCTTTTATGGGATAAGACTTTAAATGTTGATGGTATTAAGACAGGTCACTTATCACAAGTTGGCTACAACCTAGTAACCTCAGCTACTAACAATGGCATGAGATTAGTTGCATCTGTAATTGGTTGTAAGAGTGAAAAACTTCGTGCTGACTACAACAAAGCTCTTTTAACCTATGGCTTTAGATACTTCCAGCTCTACAGCCCAGTAACATCTGGTAAAGTATTATTAACCCGCCCAGTACGCTTAGGTACTGAAAACGAGCTTGGCTTAGTTGTAGATAAGGATGTACACGTACTAATTCCTCGTGGCCGTCAAAACGATATTAAGCTTGGTTACAAATTAAAGAGCGGTACCTTCAAAGCTCCAATTAAAAAAGGCGATGCTTTAGGTGTAATCGAAGTTAAGCTTGATGATAAAGTTGTAAATCAAGTTCCACTTGTAGCTTCAAAAGATATTGAAGAGTGCGGTTTCATTGGCCGTATGTGGGATAAGATGTGCTTAATGTTCTCATCAAGTGATGAAGTAAGCGTTGAGCAGTAAGCTTAAGGTTTCCTATGTCAGATTCATATAAAAAATTAGAAGAGCTCATGACCTTCCCTTGTGTGGTAGGTTTTAGAGTGATTGTCGATGCAACAGTTGTTAACTCCTTAGGTGAAGTTAAGAAAGTTATTGAGAGCATCGAGCCAAAAGGTGCTAGAGAAATTACCGATCCTCCACGAAAAAGTGCTAAGGGTAACTATGTTTCATACACAGTACCAGTAAAAGTAACTAGCCCTAAAAATTTAAAAGCTTTATACGAAAAAATCGCAGCTTTAGAATGCGTAAAGCACGTCATTTAGGATTTAATTGTGTCAAGTTTTGATAATAACGATACTAAATTCTCTACAGACTTTTCACGCTTTTCTGTAATCACCATGTACATGGGATTACTCGTGATAGTCTTAGGAATTTTATTTTTAGTTCTAGGCTGCTTTAGGATCTCAAGCTACGCTTTTAGAACTTATGAAAGTATCGACAAAATTCCGCATAACCGTGTAGGTCTGTTATTTGGAACCTCTCCATTAGATAGCTCAGGTGCACCTAACGCATACTTTGATACCCGCATTATGGCTGCAAGTCAGCTCTTTAAGGCAGGTAAAATTGATTATGTGTTAGTCTCTGGCGATAACCGTCATGAGTCTTACAATGAGCCACGCTTTATGAAGAAGTACCTTATAAAAGCCGGTGTGCCTGCCGACAGAATCGTTTTTGATTTTGCCGGTATTCGTACTTTAGATAGTGTGGTACGTGCGCGTAAGGTATTTTTATTAAAGTCAGTTACCTTTATCTCTCAAGACTTTCAAAATGAAAGAGCCTTGTTTATTGCAGATAAAAATGACTTAAATGCTGTAGGCTTCAATGCTATCAATCCAAGTGATAGCTTCATAAGCTTTGTGGGAATAAGAGAGTTTTTTGCAAGAATTAAGTGTGTTTTAGACGTTTACGTGCTAGGTACTGAGCCAAAGTTTTTAGGCAAGCCTGAAACTATTGGTAAAAATCCAATGCCTAAAAATCTTTCAAGCAAACCTAAAAAACTGACCTCATCTTTAAAGCTAATCTCTGATTCTGCCTTTGTGATAAGACAGCAGGAGATGATTGCAAAGTATGCTCCACTTGCTAAGCCATTAACAGACAATGCTAGAGTTGAAAAAGCTAAGCAAGAGCGCTTTGAGCATGAGTACGATAAAAATCAAGCTGATAGCTATGTTATCGACAATGAGCAAAATGAGATCTTAAAAGAAGAGCAAAACGAAGCTTTGCAAGAGGCTAACGAAGTAGCTTTAGACTCATTAAACGCAGGTGGTGGTAACACCTACATTGATCCTAATGAGTCACTTGATGCCTCAACTGTAGGTAACGATACCTCAAGGAGAGAGACTCCTAAAAAGAGAGCAGTTGTTAGACAAGGCATTAAAAAAGCCCACGGTGATCCTTGGGATTACTACTAAGAAAACTTTAATTGTCAAAGCCACTTTTTAGTGGCTTTGCTTTATACCGCAAAACTTATCTAAACTCCCTCATAAAAGATAATCTTAAGCTATACTTAAAACGGTAGTTAAACAACAAAAACAACAAAACTATGCCTAAAAAACAAACACTATTATTTTGCCTTATTGCTAGTTCTTTGATGTTAACTAGCGCTTGCGATAAATCCTTTAATGAAATTAGATTCTCTAAGCCTAAGATTTCTCTAGTTCCTGCCTTTGCCAATGACTTAAAAGGCTTAGATAAGATTGAGCTTGATGATGAAAGTCGAGTGCTCTTTGATAGTCTAAATAACAAGTGCACAGATGGTAAAGATGATGCTTGTATGAAACTAGCCTCCATCTATACAAGCGACTACAACATGAGATCAGATACCTTTGCTAAAGGTATTGAGCTGTACTCAAAACAATGTGATAAAGGCTTTGCTAAGGCTTGTTCATTTTTAGCTAAAGCCTATTCAAGTGATCGCTACGGTATCTACGATCAAGAGGTAGCTCAAGCTTATGACTTTAGAGCTAAATCTGTTGCTAAAGTAAACTTCAAAAAAGATTTCAACACTGTCGATTACATCTTTTTAGCTGGAAATAATTTAGATGAGCATGAAATGACTCTTTTTTACAAAGATATGTGTGAAAAAGGCAATCTTGATGCTTGTAAAACTTTGCGTGTTAAATACGAGGATTTATCTGAAAGTTTAAAAGAGCAAGAGCTATTAAAGAAACACTGTGACAAATTAGATGGAGCAAGTTGTAGAGTTTTAGGTGAACGCTTGTTTGAAATTGGTAAATATGAACAGGCCAAAAATTACTTACTAATTGCTTTAGGTTTAAATGATAAAGAAGCTTTAATTGGATTATCAAAAGTTAATTTGCATGAACAAAATAAAGCTGAAGCTGTAGAAAATATCAAAAAGAGCTGTTTATCTGGTGTAGCTAGTGCTTGTACAATCTTAGCTAACATTTTTATCAATAAAGATCTTGCTCAAGAATACGATGTAAAAGCCAATAAATTCACAGCAGCAGTTTATCAAGATAAAGCTTGCTATTATGGCGATGGTTTTCAATGTTTAATTCTCTCTGATGAGTATTTAAAAGGATATCTGTGGGAAGTAAATGAGTCAGCATCAAGACGTTACTTCATGCGTGTTATCAATCAAAACTTGCTTACTTGTGAAGAGTTATTTAAGCTCTACGAACAACACCCTACCCCTTCTCTTAGAGAAAAACTGATTATTACTCTAAAGCGTGGATGTTTAATCAACGGTGATAGTAAGTCCTGCACTACCCTAGCCGATGCCTATAGAAATGCTAAATACGGTCTTATCAAAGACTTTGTCAAAGCCCAAAAACTCTTAGAATATAGTTGTAATGAGCATGATGCCAAGGCTTGTTATACGCTCTTAACTGAATATTAGACAAAAATTTTTGATAAGTGCAGAGCACACCACTGAAAAATAATACGGGAAAAAGATCCCTATTGATTAAAATCACATAAAGGCCTGCAACAATTTGCAGATACATAAAATGTGAAGTAAAAACATATTAAGCATCAAGCATGCTTAAAGCTCTTTAACAAGCTGAATTAAAAGTTAGAAAAACTTGGTAAGTGTTGCAGTTGAGGTCGATTTATACTGCTTTATAGGCTGATTTCTTGTTGTTTAGACAATAGGAGATTGCAAAGCTGTTGCTTTGTAATGTTTTATGCTTGTTCTTGCTCAGATTCAGTCTCTGGTCGGTCCAAGAAGTAGTCTATAAAGTACTTAAAGGCCGTCAGAGGATTAGACATTTTAGCCATAACCTGCTTATAAGAAGGAACTTTTACAGCACCTTTTGGTGAGGTTCTAGTAGTTCTTGCTCTAACGTAGGTTAAGAGGTTGAATACCATCTTATTAGACTTAATGATAAAGCTTGCAGTATTATCTGTTGATACAGCTTGCATATCTTGTAATAAGACAGTATCTAAGATGTTATGGTGAGCCTCGTAGTTCCAATGTACACCGATTGAGTGTATTGCCTGTAATAAAGTGGCATTACAAAAATCTAAGGATAGTACGTAATAGTGAACTTCAGTAGTTGGTTTTAACTTTGCTTGCTCTTCTTTGGTAGCAGTTTTAACCACGCGCTGACTAGTCTTAACTCTGCGTAAAACGCACTTAATTCTCTGAGATGGTAGTAAATCCTTATCAAAGTGTTTAATACTTACTAAGGTATAAGTTACAGTCTCATATCTACCATGCTCTAATGAGTTGTGAGATTGAGTAAGGATTTCATGACTCTCTAAGGTATTAAGGTTTTCTTCGGTAAAGAACTCATTGAACTTATTGAAAAGTGGCTTTAAACCATATGCTGCTTTGATTGGCATGCAGTAATCAATGCCATAAAAATCACAGAAGTCAAAGAAGTCCTTACGAGCATTAAGTGAATCTGAAATCACTAGATGATCTTCAAATACCCCCATGATGCTTGAGTACATCTTAAAGAATGATGAGAGCTCTTGGTTCTTTTTATTCACGCACATTGCAGCAAGGACTGTATTACATTCACAAGCGTACAATGAAACACCATGGCGTTTGCACTTACGTGAGACTTTACCCTCTTGGCTAGATGCTCTAATTTCTTGACCATCAAAACCAAAGGTACTTAGAAAGTCTACCTTATCACCAGTAACTTCATCAAAAATGCATGGTGGTAAGTCTTTATAGTCATGTGTAACTTCTTTTATGAAGTTTCTTACTTCACCAAAGTAGGCTTTAAATAAGTCATCCATGTCTTCATCTTTGACTATGGTACAAATAGTCCTAATAGTCTCAGATGTTATCATGTGCTTAGGCTCTGGCATACCAGGAAGTAGGTATTGGAAGTAAAGGTTGTTTCTAAGCCAAAAATCAGCATACTGCTCAAAATCAGTACAGCCATTAGCTTTAGCAAAGAGTACAACCATTAACACTACTTCAGGACGGTAGATAATGAGATTTTCATCCCTTTTATCAAACTTATGCCATAAGACTAGAACATCATCCATGAAGTCACGAACTACATGATATTTAGGATGTCTTTTAAAGAAACTCTCACAAGAGGCAACTACTCCATCATAGTTGATAAAGAAATTCTCTTGATAGTCTTCATCTATATCGAGCTTTTTAAAAACTTCTTGGTACTGCTTTTTATAAGACTTTGGTATCTTATGGACAATAGGCTTACGTGAAGTTGAATCTAACAACTTCATTAAACCTTCTAATGGAGTAAATTTTTCCATGTCCATAACTACCTTAAAACCTTTAGATATGAGCTATCATAAAGGTAATAAAAGGTAATTAATAGTCCTAAAAAATAGACAGTGCTATTAAT
>Ga0256869_1000223_pt1 | contig 20486 bp, 16 predicted proteins | sample RumenRJG_05RNA_FD_186096 | JGI IMG/M metagenome (GOLD analysis project Ga0256869, IMG submission 186096) | Metatranscriptome of bovine rumen microbial communities from Lethbridge, Alberta, Canada - Rumen RJG_05 (Metagenome Metatranscriptome) | ecosystem: Host-associated > Mammals > Digestive... | reverse complement strand
CACATATTGCATATGTTCCAGACTTCGATCCTGATGATCATAGAGAATGGGTTAATCAAGGAGAATATGAAGATTTTGAAGTAGTTTGGACTAATTATAACTTAAATGAATCTTTAAAAGAAGCTAAAGAAGAAATTCATTTTGATGAAGAAGAATTTAATCCAGAAATTGTTGATTTAGGTTTAGATACTGAATTAACTTTTGATGATTTAGTTGTTGAAGATGAAGATTTTGAACTTGATCCAGATTTATTACGAGATTTTGCAGAATTAGAAGTTGGAACTGAAGTTGAAGTAACTCCAGAGATGCATCAAGTATTTGCAAAAGCTTTAGAAATGTCAGAACTCTACGAAGAACCAGAAGAAGAAGGTGCTGAAGAAGAGTGCTCTGAAGAAGAATGCGAAGTTTGCCCAGAATGTGGTGAAGAAGAATGCATTTGTGCTGAAGAAAAATCAGAAGAGAAATAAATTTAATTTTTAAATAAAAATTATAAAGGAAATTAATTTATGATTATTAATGTAGGAAATGATAAAAATTTACTTAAGGAATTATATGATTCTTGGGCAATGACCTGGGAAGGTCTTAATTCAGATGATTTTGAATTAGCCTTAAGTGAATGTGGTAAACCTGGGGCTGATGGTTATGTCATATCTGGAAAAGATTTTAACGAAATGTGCGGGTTAACTGGATCAAACGCTTATCCAGACGACCTTAACATTTTTGCTATAAAAGATTTTAAACGTGGAATATTAGCTTTAAATTATGGTGCTAGATGGATGTTTGATATCATTGAAAATAATGCTAACCGTGAAGGACATCATCCTTTTGATGAAGCTTTCAGTAGTGATTTAGATGAAGAGTTTTTAAAGAAAGAAGCTGGTGATCCAGAAGTAAATACAGCAGCATTTAATCATGCTACAAATATTGGTGCATCAAGTCCTTCTACTGGATTAGGTGAAGATTTTAAAGATTATGAGGATATTATTTCAAGACCAACAATATCAGTTGAAAGAGTAGCTGATGATTTAGTTGAATATTTATCTGAGCATAAGGATATTCTTGATGATTGTATAAAATGGTTAATCAATAATAGATCTTGGACTCAAGAAGAGGCTGATTCATTATTTATTAATGAAGAAGCTTTAATGGAAAAATTAAAAGAAGGTTTAGTAAAAACAGAATTTGTTAAGTTAGATACATATTTAAAAGGCGCTTCAGAATTAAAACTTCAAAATAAAGATCTTTCCGATATAGAAAAATATATACAAGATCCTCCTTTTAAAGCACCACAACCTTTATCTTTCCGTGCTAGATGGATTCCTATTACTTTAGGAGAAAAAGAGGTAATTGTCGTATATCTTCCAGTTTTTGCACATAATACATTGAAGATATATTTAATCTATGTTTATGATAAGGTAGAAAGATACAATGAATCACAAATACCTCCATTTGAATTAACTGAAAAAGAAGAAGCAAAAATTTGGGATTTAAGAGATGAATTATCTGCTAAATCAGAATATGATCAAGCTCAACTTGAAGCATATAAAATGTTAAAAGAAAATCCTAAATTATTTGGTGTAGTTTATGCAGTTAATTTTAACGGTGTAAGAGGTAAAGAGATTTTACCAAAACCAGAAGGCTTTGAATCACAAGAAGATATTCAAGCATTTGCTGATAGCTTTAAGAGATCTGAAAAAGCTCAAACAAGAGTTGTTCTTGATGTATTTTATAAAACTCAATTAGAAAAAATTAAAAGAGCTTTAGAAGATCGTGGTTTACTTGAAAAAGAAGGAGAACCTGTATTAACTGAAGATTTAAAAGTCTTTACTAGAAATTTAGATGGTTTTATTCCTTCTGAAAAAGCCAGACCTTTCTGGGATGAAATTGTTGAAGCAGGTAAAATAGATACTTTATGGATAGCTTTAGAAGCTTTATATCCAGAAGGTATTGAAGATATAGCTCTCGATGATTTACTCAAAAATGAATCTGACTGGATCAGAAATTTAATTGGTTTAGATGAAGAAGAATTTTTAGATACAGAAGATACTTACTTTGATGATGTAAGTTTAGACAATTTAGATCCAGAAGAGAATCCTGAATTAGAAGACGAAGAAGTATTAGAAACTGAAGATGATATTGAACCAGTTGATTACGAAGAACCAGAAGAAAAAACTAAAGTTGAAGAAACTGATGAAACTGAAGTAAAAACAGAAAGCTTATCAGATGAAGATAAACAATGTGAAAAATTAGCTGAAGGATTTGTTGAAAGTAATTTTAAACCAGCAGGTGATTTATCTGGAGATTTTCAAAATAAAACAGAAGCTATGAATGCTGGAACAGCAAAAGCTTTAACTAATGCTGAAGATGATACAGAAGTTGTAGCTGTTGATGATAATGAAGTTAACACATTATTAGGAACTCCAACAGCTGATTAGGATTTAAGTATGGAAAAATTAAATAAAAAATTAATTTTAGAAGAACTTGATACTCCTGAATTAACAGAAGAAGAAAAAGAACATTTTAATATATCATTAACAGGAGAACTTTTAACTCAATTTCTTCCTTTATATGCACTTGTTAACCAATATATTGAAAGTGAAGATGTAGATGAAAGCATTAAATTAATATTACAAAGTATTAATGAAGATTTAGCTTTAATTATTGGAAAGTTACAAGAATCTGTTAAAGAAGCTTTACCAGAAGAACAAGCAGATTTAGTAAGACAAGGAGAAGAAGATTCTCAAGAATTGACTATTTAACAAGGAGAAAAATAATGGTTGATTGCAGATTATATCCACAAACAGAAAGTGAATTTGTATACGAGTATAATCATCAACATTGTCATAAGAAACCTTATGTCCCAGATCCAATAAATGTTGTTGATATAAATGGTGATTTTGTAGGTTATACTTGGAACTATGGTGACGCAGTCACCCTTGTTTTAAAATTAAATGATACAGTATTACATGCTGATGATGATCATTTAGAAATGTTTAAAATATATTTATTAGCTAACAAAGAATTACTTGTTAGATTTAGCGATATAAGAGGTAATGAAAAATACTTATTTACATTACCTATTGATGAAAACTCTTTATCAGACTCATTAGAAATTAAGTTAGCTTTAAATTATAGTGAAGATACACTTATAGCTAGAAACACTTATTATTGTGATTTAATTTTAAATGATATTGAGAAAAATTCTAAAATAACACTTTTAAAAAGACCTTATGAAGTCTATGTAAAATAATTTATGAGTAATGAATCAAAACCAAAAGCAGTAGCGATAGCTCAATTTACTGATGGTCCTGATTATACTTTAAATTCTCAACTAGTAAATGATGAACCTATAGTTTATATTCATAAACCAGAAGCTGTTGTAGATTTGGAAGGAAGACCTGAATATTCAGGCCAACCTGAAAATAAAGCTACAGCTATAGCTGAATACTCTGATGGTCCTGATTATGAACTTAAAGGTAAAATAGTAAAGTATCCAAGACCTCAAAAACCTTGTAAACCTGAATATGTAGATATGACAGGTAATTTTGAGCATTTTTTAGATGACATTGAAAATAAATATATAAAAGTATATTATATTGAATTAAGTAGTCCAGAAGGTTATCTTGATAATAAAGATTTACAAAAAATTCTTAATTCAAAAGCCAGTTGTTTAGTATATGAAGGTGAAATATATCGCTTAAATGAAATAGACGGGGATAATTATACCTATGTTAATATTATAGATACTGATGTTGGTGCTCCTATAATAAAAGAAATAAAATTAAATATTAAATCTGGCTATTATATTCAAAGTGTTTTAGTTTCAGAAGATATAGGTATAGTTCAAGGTTATTTTTATAATGGAGAATTCTATAAAGATTCTGAACATACACAATTATATGATAAAGTAAGAAATCAAGGTTATATTGATTTACCAACTGATTTTTTATATTATTATAATGGATCAAAATATATATCTATAACATTAGCTCCTGCTACTAGTATAAAATATGGTTCAGTTAAACTTTATAATGAATTAGGATCTAATGAAGATGGAACAATTACACAAAAAGCTATAACTGATTCTTTAAATGAAATAAAAGGTTTGGGAATTGTAGATAGTTATGATCCAGTCAATGAAGAGCTTGTATTTACAAAAATATCAAGTATATAAATAGTAATGATTTGCTAAATTAAATGATATTTATTTAAGAGGAGGAACCAGATCTAAGATGACTAATGGTAATATTACAAAAATTAGACTTAGTAATAACACAGTTTATAATATAGTAGATGCTGGGGCTCTTAAAGTCGATAAAGATGGTCGTATCTTAACACCAAATGCCACATTAAATCAAATTATTATTAATAATAATTTAGATATTGTTGAAATTAATGAAGTTCCACTTGCTGATGCTATTGATAATTTGTTAACAGTTGAAGAAGTTACTATTAATAAAGGAACTCCAGACGAAATTAAAACCCAAAGAGTTAAGAAAAGAAACGTCAAATATATATTAGAAGATATTGGGGGTCAAGTCCAAGTCGATACTCAAGGTAGTGTGTTAGAATTAAAAGTCGGTAAAGGAGACTATCATGAAGATTATTAACAAAGGAGAGATTTATGGCTGATATTAAAGATATTAAAAAGATCAGAGTTGGAACGGTAGAATATGATATATCTGCCAAATATATTATAGACAATTCAGGAACAACCACTGTTTTACATGAATGGCAAGATATTTTAAATTTAATAGAAGCCGGTCTTGAAATAGTTGCTTTAGATGAGTTACCTACAGCTGATCAACAAGCTTATGATACTTATCATAATAGTATTGTTTTAATTCCTTCTTCTACAACGGCACCTCAAAATGTTAAAAATGAATTTATTATTGTAAAAGGTGGAACAGCTTCTTTTCCAACATTTACTTGGGAACAAATTGGTAGCACTGAAGTAGATTTAACAAATTATGCTAAAAAGACTGAGGCTGCTAAACCAGGAACATATACTACTAGCACTCCTTCTGCTAACTATACAGGTGGTGCTGGTGCTCAAACAATAACTATTACAGATGTTGTTGGTGCTGGAACTTATACAATAACTAGTGAAGGCTCATATCAAAAAGCTGCTACTCAAACAGGATCTACTGGTGGAACAACAACATCAAATTCAGGAACAGCTGGTGGACATACAATTGATTTCTCAAATGCTTCTGCTTCATTTACAGGAACTTCTGAATCAATTACTTTACAGGGTAATTTAGTTACTTATGATGCAGAAATTGAAGATCATACCTTTACTATTCCTGCTCATAATCATACAGTTACTGTAACAGCAAACTCTACAACACATATAGCCACAGGAGTTAGTTCTGTTACTAGTGCCGGTGGTCATAGTCATTCAATTGATACACATGAACATGTAGATAATGTAGCTATTAAAGGAGTTAATACTTGGAATGCTGGAACTACTGGTGTTTTACAACAAGCAACAACAGCTCCAATTATTAGTGTTTCTGGAACAGGTGGTGGATCTGCTTTTGCAGTAAATGCAAATACACAAGAATTAATGTATTCTCCAACAGTTAGCACAGTAGGTGTTTTATCTTGGAGTTTAGCTAGTATTACAACCATCACTTATATTAGTGGTGTAACATCAACTACTGGTGATAAATATGTTAAAGGTTATTCAACTACCCCTGTTTTACCATCATTACTTGTTACAACAGCTACTGTTGCAGGAGCTTCAAGTGCTGTAACTTTAACAAGTTCTACTGATGGAGCACATACTCATACTGTAAACTTAAATACATCTGTAATTCCATATCTTACTGGTGTTTCTGTCAATAATAATAGTTCAGTAACAAGAACATTAACTCATACATTAGCTGCTGGAACTGTTCCAAAAACAACTTCAATTACAGTTACTGGATCATATCAACCAAAAGGCTCTGTTAGTATAAGTGGTAGTCAAACAATTGCTGCTCATAGTCATACTTATGTAGCACTTCCAGCACATAGTCACTCAATTGGATTATCTACTACATCAATTTCTGTAAGTGGTGATTTATCATTAATTAGTTCAGATAGAACTGTTAATATATCAAATCATACTCACAGTTTAAGTAATCATACTCATAGTGTTACAATACCATCTATTGAGTAATAATAAATTTAATTGTATAATATAGAGGAATAAACTTTTCCTCTATTTTTATTTTATAAAGGTTTTAATTATGGAAAATAAAATTTGTGTATATGCAATATGTAAAGACGAAATAAAGTTTGTAGATAAATGGTTAGAATCTATGTCTGAAGCAGACTATATTGTTGTTTTAGATACAGGATCTACAGATGGAACTTATGAAAAACTTAAAGCTGATCCAAGAGTAACAAAAGTAAAAAAGAAAATTATTACTCCTTGGAGATTTGATGTAGCAAGAAATGAATCAATGAAATTAGTTCCTGATGACGCTAACATTTTAGTATGCACAGATTTTGATGAAGTATTTGAAAAAGGTTGGGGTAATCTTTTAAGAAAAGTTTGGACAGAAAAAATAGATAGAGGTTTATATACATATATTTGGAATCATAATAGTTTAGGTGAACCTCTAGATAGTTTTATGTATGATAAAATTCATAATAGAAAATTTACTTGGAAATATCCTGTTCATGAAGTTTTATGGCCTTTAGAAGGTGAAAATTATGAACAAACAAGTATCAATTTTGAAAATAAAATAATATTACATCACTATCAAGATAAAGAAAAATCTAGAAGTTCTTATTTTGATCTTTTAAAATTAGCAGTAGAAGAAAATCCAGAAGATACTCATGTAAGATTTTTACTTGCTAGAGAATATATTATTAGACAAGATTTAGATAATGGTATTAAAGAGTTATTAGAAACTTTGAAAATGCCTGATATTGATAATCCTAGAAAAAGATTAGTTTTATTAGCATGTTTATTACATTTGGCTTTATGTTATCAAGCTTTAGAAAATTATGATGAAGCTATTTGGTATTGTCAAGAGTTTATTAAAGAAGATCACACATATAGAGAACCTTATTTGATTATGGCTGAAATGTATAACATAATGGGAATGTTTACATTAGCAGAAAGTTGTGTAAAAGCTGCTTTAGAATATGGAACTCATAAATATGACTGGGTTGAAAAAGCAAATACTTGGTTAGGTTGGTCAAATGATGTTTTAAGTGTTTCAGAATTTAATTTAGGTAAAATTGATGAAGCAATGAAAAATTTAGAAATAGCTTTATCTCATGAACCAAATGATGCTAGATTATTAAAAAATTATAATGCATGTTTAAAAGAAAAATTAAAAGAAAATGAAGAAAAGCTAAACAATTTGCTAAATTAATTGATTATTAATTGGTGAATTATGGCAGTTACAAATTACAATGTTACAGTATCTATTCCTTCAGGCTACACAGCAACTGTTGTAGCTAGTGGAGTAACAACAAATGTTACAGGTGGAACTCCATCTATTATTAGAATGGATAGTTTATTAGGAGGAACTATAACATTAAGTTCTGAAAACCTAGTTTGTTCAAGTTTAGGAACAAGTATATCATTTAATAGATCATCTTTTACTCAAGGTAGTATTGTTCCTTCTGGAAATGGAACAATCACTTTTACTGCAGCCTCGAAATCAAATTATTCGATAGGCATTCCAGTTTTAAGTGCAGATGTTTTAGCTTCATTTAATGGATCTACCATTGCAGAAGGAGCTCAAACAACTAAAACAGCATCTTTATATAAAGATACAGCAACAGGTCTTTCTTATGGATCTGCTAGTTACACTTTAAGATCTAGCTTTGAAAGTATTAATTCTGCTTCAATAAGTTCAGGATCTGTTACTTATACTACTACATATTTTGAATTTTTAAACTTAACTGGAACTTCATCAAGTCTTACAGTAACTGGTTATATTCCACCACAACCTGTAGGAGATTTAAATATCATTAGTATAGATGGTAAAATATTATCAATTGATAATAAAATAATTTCGTTATAAAAGGAAATAACACTATGGCATTACCTTATGCAACCCCTTCACAACTTAATAAAGTAAATAGTAAAGTAGAAACTATTGAAAATTCTTTAGATGATACATTATATGTTGATATAAAAGATATTTTTGGTGATGATTTTTTAGTTAATGAAAAATTCCAGAAATATTATCAAATATGTAGTGGAGCAGCCTCTAGTATGACTTTGGTTAATATGGATGCAGATAGTTTTGCTAAACAAATTATTGTTGATACAGATAAAATTAATAAAATAATTATTAAAATGGATATTGATTCTGGTGATGGAAATCCTGTTCATGCTGAAATGATTTATTACAAAGTAACAGATACTAATGCTTCTAATATTCATTCTAATGTATGGTATAATTGTTCTTATTGTATTGGAAACCGGATTTCATTAGGTATTGGATGTAAAAAAGAAACAAAAGAAATGAATTCTTTTATAGGTCTTAGTATTGCATTACTAGATTAATATTTAACTTATATAAAGTTACTAAAGATCTACTTGGTTAGATCTTTTTTATTCTGCTAAATTAATTGATTAAATACTTTGAAATGGATTAGGTATTTTATCAAAAACTTCTTGAAAAGATAGGAGAGAAATATTATAATGATTAAATCAAACGCTATCGTTAAAGTAGATAGTGAAGAGAATTGGAAGAAAGCTTTAAATTATATTCCAGACACTTTTACTATCATTGTCTATACTTATGAAAATGACTCTCCTAGAGTAAAAATAGGAGATGGCTTTCATAAAGTTAATGATCTTCCTTTTTTAGTAAGTAGAGAAGTTATTGATAAAACTCTAATATTATAAGGAGGAAAATATGGCTGATTATGAAATTTATAAGATACGAGTAGGCTCTATTGATTATAATATTAGAGATAACTCTAAAGTCAGTTTAACTGGTGATGAAACAGTTAATGGACATAAAGTTTTTACAACTAGACCAAGTTTACAAGTTACAAGATTACCAGAAGAATATCAAGAAGTAGAATATGTTTATGGTAATGGAACTCCATATATTGATACTGGTTTACCAGTTCACATGGGTTGGAAATATAAAATAACTTTTGAACAAGATGATACTGGAAATTATAGATCTTGGGGTGTTTTCAATCAACAGTCATATAGTGGTGGTTTAAACTGTTCATTCACTTATGCTAGTGGTTGGGCAGTAAGATGGGAAACAGTTAGTGGGCAAACTAGATTTGTTCAACTTTCTGCTATAGATACTAGAAAGCATATATTAATTATTGATAAAGGTGTTTGTTATTTAGATGGAACAAATTATGGTAAATCAGCTGCTCAAGATGATTCCGTAGTATCCAATTATAATACCTATTTATTTACTATTAATCCAGGTGGAACAACTCCTACAACTAATTTACATGGTAAAATTTATGAATATGAAGTTTGGGATGGAGATGATGTTTTACAACAACAATTAATCCCAGCTGTAAGAAAATCAGATGGTAAAGTTGGTTTTTATGATTTAGCTAATTCAGAATTTATTTTACCTGCCACAGGAACTTTCACTGCAGGAGATGATGTTGTAGATAGTGATTTTTTAGTATTTGCTGATTTAGCAGCTGTTGCAACTAGTGGTGATTATAATGATTTAATTAATACCCCTACCATACCAACTAAAACTAGTGAATTAACTAATGATAGTGGATTTATTACAAGTAGTGATTTACCAACTAATCATGTTACAACTGATACTGCTCAAACCATTTCTGGCCAAAAAACATTTACCTCTGCAAATACATATATATCTGGAGTTGGTCTTTCTACTTCAACTAATCTTTTAGGAACAAATTATTATGTAGCTTTAAGATCTAATTCATCAAATCCTTTTATTGGATTAAGAGTTGGTTCTACTAATTATTATTTACAAGCTACAAGTAGTGGATTATATTTAGGACCTACTTCAAGTGTAGCTACTTCATGGACATCAGATGGAAGTATTACAATAAGAGGAACAACTCAACCTAAATGGGGATCAAAAACCTTAGCTACTACTGATCAAATATCAAATGCTACTATAACAATACAACAAGAAGGACAATCAGATCAAACATTTACCTTAAATGGAAGTAGTAAAACTATTTCTTTAGCTGATACAAACACTACTTATAGTTTTACTAATGATGGACCAACAATTACAATTACACCAAGTTCTGGAACAGCAACAACTCTTACTATTAATAATGTAACACATGCAACAAATGCAGATAATGCTGCTAATGTTCATAATGGAACTTTAGATATTCAAGTTGAAGGTAATAGTAAAGGAACATTTGGAGCTAATGCTTCAACTAACACAACAATTAATATTACAGCTAGTGATTTAGGTCTTAGTAGTGCAATGAAATTTATTGGTGTATCTACTACAGATCCTGCTTCATCTGGTGCTACTGTTTCTGGACATACATCTTGGAAAAAAGGTGAATTAGTTATTTATAAAAGAAGTGGTGAATCTTCTTATGAAGAATATATTAATATTGATGGATCTAATACAGCAGCTTCTTGGGAATTATTAGGTGATGCTGATAGTTATGCAAAAAATAGTGTTACTATAACAGGAACAGGTGTTTTAGGTGGTGGTGGAAATTTAAGTGATAATAGAACTATTACACATAATAAAGTTTTAGGATCTTCTACTACTATATCAGCTTTATATAAAATTACAACTGATGATTATGGACATGTTGCTTCAGTAGCTTCAACTACAGCAACAGATATTACATCAGCTTTAGGATATACTCCATATAATTCAACTAACCCTAATGGGTATACATCAAATAAAGGAACTGTAACAAATGTTAGTGCTGGTGCTGGTTTAACAATTAGTTCTGGAACTTCTTCTGTTAATCCTACTTTAGCACATAGTAATTCAGTTACAGCTCAAACAACACAAGCTGTTTATCCTATTAAAATAGATGCTCAAGGACATATTAGTGGTTATGGATCAGCTGTAACTATTCCAGATCCAACAGATTATTATTGGGCAAATGTAAAAGTATCTAATACTAGTTCAACAACAACTACTCCAACATTTGCTAAAGCAACAATATCTCCAGCAACAAGTGGTTCAGCTTTAGTTATTAGTAGTGCTTATAGTTCATCAATAGAATTCACAGGTGTTAGTGGAAACGCAGGAACAGTTATTTTAACTAAACCTACTGATATAAGTTCAGTAACAACAACTATTACAGCAACTCTTCCTAGAAAATCAGGAACATTAGCTTTAGAAGAGGATTTACCAAAAATTATTAAGTTAATATAATATTATGAAAGTTACACAAACAAATTTACCACAAGAATATAAACAGTTAGAATATATAGAAAGTAATGGTAAACAGTATATTGATACTGGATTTATTCCAACAATAAACACTACCAGATGCTTTGTTAGATTCTCACCTTTAACTACAGGTGATACTGCATTTTTTGGTGCAAGAAATGGATCTAATCCATTCTATTTCTTTTATAATATCGACAATAATTATACTTGGCCAATTTCAAGAGCTACTAAAGTAAGTGGAAGTCCTGCATTAGCTATTAATAATATTTACATTGTAGATTGGGATAAAGGTGATTATAAATTTTACGATGATAATTATAATTTATTAGAATATGGAACAAGATCTGGTACTAATCCATGTAACACAAGTATGTATATTTTTAACTTCCAACCTACAGACAGTAGATCAACATCAGCTAAACTTTATGAATTTAAAATATATAGTGAAGATGTTTTAGTTAGAAATTTTGTTCCATGTATTAGAAAATCAGATGAAGAAATTGGTTTATATGATCTTGTAACTAATAAATTTTTTGAAAATAAAGGAACAGTAGCTTTTACAGCTGGTCCTGAAAATATAGAAAAAAGAAGTTTAAATTTTACTTATAACTATGTAGGTTATGAAGAATTAGAATATATACAATCCACAGGAACACAATATATTGATACAGGATATATACCAAAAACTACTAATTGTATTGTAGAACTTGATATGGCTTGGACTGGTACTACTGCAAGTGATTTTGAATCTTTTATTGGTTTTATGGAAAATGGAGCTACTCCAAGAAATGGTATTCATAAATATACTAGTTATTATATGTTTGGAGCAAATAATACTATTGTTTCAAGCACTGCTCCTGTAAGTAATCAAAGAGTAATAATAAGAGCAGATTTTACAAGTGGCAATCAAAAGTTAATAATTAATAATACACAAATTGCTTCTGCAACTAACACTTATTCTTTTAGTGGTAATACTTTATCAATGTATATTTTTAATAGAAATTATAATGGACCAAACAATTATTCTAAAATGAGATTATATAAATGTAGAATATATGAAGGATCTACTTTAGTAAGTTATTTAATTCCATGTAGAAGATTATCTGATTCTAAAGTAGGTGTTTTTGATGAAGTATCTAAAAAATTCTTAACAAATAAAGGAACAGGAGAATTTACAGTTGGATCTGTAAAAGTTTATGAAAATCTTCCAGATGAATACCAAAAATTAGAATATATTGAAAGCACAGGAAATAGTTCAAGCGGAAATCAAAGAATAAAACTTGATATTCAACCAACAAGTAAATATAAAATCGAATCAACTTTTGCAATGACTAAAACTACTATTACAAGTTGTTTATGGTGTGCTAGGGGAAATTCAACAGGTGTTAATTCAACTACTGCATTTTATATTGCTAATAGTGGATTAAGGTGTGATTATGGAGCAAGTGCTGCTATGACTAGTATTGGTTCAGTAACAGTTAATACAATTCATACTTTAACTATGGATAGTAATGTGTGGTATTTAGATGGTGTTAGAAAAACTAGTATGACAGCTGCTAATTTTACAGCAGGTAGTAAAATACAACTTTTTGCTAGTCATTATAATGGACAAGATACAAATTTAGGAAATTATGGTGCATATAAACTTTATAGTTTTAGAGTATGGAATGAAGATGGCACTTTAGTAGGTGATTTTGTTCCTTGCTACAGAAAAAGTGATAATATAAGAGGGTTATATGATATTATAAGTAAAGAGTTCTATACAAATGCTATGAGTGGAGTATTTAATAAAGGTGATGAAATAGAACCTTATACAGCTGGTAATACTTTAAAAGCTAAACATTGTAAAGCTAGACATAGAATATTACCTATTGAGTATCAACAAACTACTTTCTTAAGAAATGCTAATGGTGCTCAATTTATTGATAGTGATTATACTCCAAATTATAATGAAGGTGGTTTTGATATAGAAATTGGTTTTGAACCATCTTCCGCAAGTAGAAGATATGCTTTAATGGCTACATATAATAAAGGTAATGCTCAATTATCTTTAGAATTAAATACTTCTAACAAGTTTAGATTATGGATGAATACAGGAAATTTAGATAGAACTTCATCAAACAACTATGTAGCAAATGCATTAAATATTGTTAAAGTTAAATATCTTGATCATGAATGGTCTATAGATCTAAATGGAACAATAACATCTGGAACTTATTCAACAACTCCAGGAACACCAGACTATACATGTTATTTCTTTTTAGATAGAGCAAAGAGAACATCAACTTTCCCTTATCCTATTAAAATATATTATATTAAAATAAAATCAGGAGAGAAGTTAATTGCTAATTATCTCCCTTGTTATAGAAAAAGCGATAATGAGCCAGGCATGTATGATACAGTAGGTAAGAAATTTTATATAAATGAAGGAACAGGAAACTTCACTGTTGGTGAAAATGTGAAAGGAGTAATTTAATTATGACAAATTTAGGTAATGTAGTTTATTTAAGTAATGAAGATTATGAAACATTAATAAATGATGGATCTGTAACCGTTAATGGAGTAACAATAACTTATTCAGAAAATGATGTATATATAACTCCTAGTAATTATACTTTTACTGGAGATCCTTCTACATTCTCATTAACTGGTTCTTATGTTAAAGCAAATAGTGTTTCTGTAGGAGTTACTCCTGTTGCTGGTGCAATAACTGCTAATTATACTCCTGCAGGTTCTGTTTCATTAACAAGAAGCACAAATGTTGCTTTATCAACAGCAACAGTTAATAGTTTATCTAGTGTAGGTTCTTTACCAAGTTTAAGTTCTAATGATACAGCTTCTGGTGGTATTGCTTATGTTAGTAAAATAAGCACAAGTGGTTTATCAATTACTCATAGTGATCCTACTCTTGATACAGAATCAATTTATCAAATAACAGGAGTTGGATCTACTCCATCAATGACTTATAATACAACAGCTTCTGGTGGTGAAGCTTATATAAAATCATTATCAACAGCTACTTATACTCCTGCTGGATCTGTTAATTTAACTGCAGCAACTGCAACATCTACAGGTGCTATAACTTATTTACAAGATGCTTCTTATACAGCAGCTTCAGCTTCTGGAACAACTACAGTTTTAACAAGTATAAATGGTGGATCTGGATCTTTTAGTGCTACTACTAAATATTTACATCCATCAACAGGAACTTTTGCAACAAGTGCTTCAGCTTCTGGAACTACAACAGTTTTAACTGGAGTAAAAGCTAGTGGAACAACAACAGCTGTAACAAGTATTAATTCATCTACAGCAACAGTAGTAACGGGAATAAGTGGTGGTTCAGGATCATTTTCTGGATCATATACAACAAGTGGAACTGCTGGAACTACAACTTATAGAAGAACTTTATCTTTGGCACATTCACATACAGCAGCTTCAGCTTCTGGAACTACAAATGCTTTAACTAGTGCTTATGCTGCAACTACAGCTTCAGTAGTTACAGGAGTTACTTCAAATGGAACTGCTACTGCTGTAACAGGAGTTACTTATGGAACTTCATCAGCTCTTACTGCATTAGCTGCTAATTCATCTTCTGTAACTGGTGATATTACTTATTTACAAGATGCAACTCATTCTCATACTGCAGCTTCTGCTGGTAATACAGTCAGTGTTGTTACTGGAGTAAATGGTGGATCTTTATCAAAAACTACAAGATATTTAACAGGTAGTTTTTCAGGAACATCTATAACAAGAGTAACTGGTGGTTCAACACAATATATGCATTTTAGTTCAGGTTCTGTTCCTACTAGAGCAAGTTTAACAGTAGCTACAGGTATTGCTACAGCTGGTTCTGCAACAATTTCTGGTTCTGCTTCTGGAACAACTAAATATTTACACTTTAGTCAAGGATCACTTCCATCATCTACTTCAACTACAGTTGCAACTGGTGTTTCTACACAACCAACCTTTACTGCAACATTTAGTGGAACTGGTGTTAATATTTATGGAACTTTAAACACAACAACAGCTTCTATTACTGTATCAGGAACTTATACCCCTACTGGAACAGTAACAGAAGAATAACAAATTGTATAATATAAGAGAGGACTTTGTTTATGTCAGATAAAATTGATAGTATTAAATTACCTAATAGTGGTGGAACAGAAATAACATATGATATTGATCTTCCAAAAGATGCCACTCCTAGTATTGATTCTTTAACAACTACTAACAATATAACTGTTGGTGGTGAAGTTTTAATGGATGAAAGAAGCTATACAAACCTTTATGGTAATGCAAATAGCTGGGTTGGTGCTACTTGGTATTTTTTAACAGTTCATCCTACAGCTTGGACTAGTGAATGGACTATTAGGTATAGATTAGAGATACAAGGAGCTAATAGTAATTACCAAGGAACATATCAATGTATAGTTTCTGGATCACATGGTATTTATACTACTTACCATTTTTTAAATAGTTTTTATTCTATATCTTATAGACCTATTTATTATCATGTTAATCATAATACTACTCAAGCAGGTTATAATGCTGGTTATGGACATAAAATAGGTATTTCATTATATAATGCTCAAAATCCAACAAGTTCTTCTTATTCAAGAGATGTAAGAGTTGTTTTACTTGAATGTCAGAACTGCACAGCTGAATTGAATGACACTTTAGAAATACCACCAAATTCAACCATGACTGGTTACACAAAACTTAATTCTACATACTATACTACAACAAATACGAACTCTGCTGGTAACTACAATTTATTAAATGGATATGATCAAGGTTTATCTGAAACTGGTGATGCTAACACAGTCATTACCTATGGAACATTAGCTTATTATTTTAGACCTTATGCTGGAACTCAAGCAATTTATAGATATAAATTCTGTATGCTTGATGATGATAATAGACTTGTTCCTTTAACTACAGATAATGTTGCATCTGGATCTCTTGTTACAAATCAAACTCCTACTAATGTTGCTTTTAGACCAGATAAAATATATTGGTATAGCTCTACAAATACAGTTAGTGCTGGAGCTGTTCCTAATGATAATACTTTATATGAATCTGGTTATAATGCAAATAACTCAAATAACGGCGGTATGGCTAAATGTAATTTTAATGCTGATGTTCCAGCATATAGAATGATATATTTATGTGGAACTTATGATAAAACTACAGGTTTATTTACATTAAGAGGAGCAGGAACTGCTGGTTCAACTCAATATTATGTTTTTATTCCTACTAATACAGCAAACTTAAATTTAGATTCATATTTTGATAGTGGGTATGATTATATTTTATTAGGTGGAACATATTCAAGTGCTGATTATGTAAGATTATTTGATAATAACCCTTTATATCATTTTGATGGATCACATTTACTACCTTGGGATAGTTGGAATGCTTCTCAAAGTAGTGGTGGTGTATCTAGTGTTTTGGTTAGTGGTGTAGAAACTGTTAGTAGTGGGGTTGCAAGTATTGCTACTCAAGGAGGATATAATCCTTCAACTAATAAACTTGCAACAATGAATGATGTTCCAACAGAATCAACTGTTTCAGGTTGGGGATTTACTAAAAATGCTGGTTCTGTTACTAGTGTTGGAATTCAAAATGCTACAAATGGTGGTTTATCAATATCAGGTTCACCAATTACACGTAGTGGAACAATTACTATTGGTTTAGATACTGCTTATGGAGATACTAAAAATCCATATGGAACTAAAGTTGCTAATTATATTTTAGCAGCACCTAGTGGAAGTAATGGCACTCCATCATTTAGAGCATTAGATATTTCAGATATACCAACAACTACTGCTTATGCTGCAGATATAGAACTTTCAGATACTGCAACATTAGAACCAAGAATACATCAATGGTGGTATTATGAGGGATCATTAGATCCAACAATACATACTAGTGGTTATTTACAAGCTCCAACATTAAAATTAGTAAATAATACTGGTTCTTCTCAAATTTCAGGAACAGCAGATAATATTAAACCTGGAGATTTTATCTTTGCCAATCAAGGACAAATTGGTGTTGTCACAAGTGCCAGTGGAACAAATCCACTTTATGTTTATTATAGAACTCGTTGGAAAAGTGCTACTTCCTGGACTTGTCTTGAAGAAGGAACTTTAATTACAATGTCTGATGGAACAACAAAACCTATTGAAGAAATTAAACAAAGTGATATTATTTTAGGTTGGGATTTTGAAAATAACAGATCTATTGAAGCTATAGTTCTTACTAATGTTGAAGCTCAAGTGTCAGAAGAAAAAGTATGTTTAGTATTTAGTAATGGAGAAACATTATTCACTAGTAAACACCATGATATTTATTCTGTGACAAAAGGAATATATGTTGATGTTGATAAAGTTGAAGAAGGTGAAAAATGTTTAGATGTAAATGGAGAAGAAGTTGAAATTTACACTATCCATAGAAATTTATTTGATAGAGATAAATCAAAATTCTATCAATTAATTTCATCAAATAATACATACTTCGCTAATAATATTATGAATGCCTATCATCCAAACGTTAAATATAATTGGCTTAGGGAAACAGGACAAGAAATTCCTGAAGAAGTATTAAATATTTTAATTCAAGACACTGAAGAAGCTACAGCATATATTGATTTATTCAAAAATAAAGAATTTATTAAACAATCTGTATCAATTACAAAAGAAATTAAAACAAGAGAAAATACTATCACTAAAGAAAAACAATTCTTATTAGATACAGATTATGTAGCTTTGAAATATGCTGAAGGTAAAGATATTGATGAACAAATTATAGTTAATAGACAATCTGCTAGAGATATTATTAATCAATGTCAAGATGAAATAGAGAATATTTATAGACCACAATACAATAAATTATTAACTAAAAGTTCTCATTTAGGTGATGATGTTTTATTAAATGATACTGAAAGACAATTAAAATATTTTAAAATTGCTAATAAGAGAGATAATGAAAATTTTAATATTTTCAAAAAATATTATGTAGGAGATTAATATGAGTAAAGCAGATCATACTTCTCATACTCTTACACTTATTAATCCAGCTAATGGTGTAACAGTAATTCGGTCTTATGTGGCACATCAGAAGTCTCAAGGAGACTGGTATTATTCAGGAACACGCACTATTTTATCTTCTGGAACCTATACTTTTTCTTGTGCTTATGCAGAGCTTATATTTTATGACTTAAGTGTTTCATGTAAATATATATCTTCATCTTCAATAACATTTATAAGAAATGTATTGGCATCATTAAGGAAACTTAATCCTGCATATATACAACAATGTGATTATGGTTGTGAACTTGATTTAGGTGCTGATGGCACAGTTGAATTTACTTCAAATTCATCTACATCTACTTTACAAATAAAAATACCTGCCGACAAAACTAAATTTATAAAAGGAATAACATTAAATTATCCTCAAAGCGAAAATACATATGCTCCGGTAATTAAAGGAGAAGATAATTATTTTAATGTTGCTCTTTATAAAGATAATATAGGAACTTTGGATAATCCAAATTATACTTTTTATGGTTATATAGGCTATCAATTAGGTAATGGTTTTTTAGGATTTGGAGGATACCCAGCCCAGTCATTTACAACTAGTGGAAATACTTTAATAGATTTAAATAAAAACTCAGAAAAGAATAGTAGTCATATTGTAGATAAAAAAGTATTTTATATGTATGATCAACCACAAGGAGATGGCACATTTGTTTTGGATAAATTAACAACTTATTATCCATCGGGGTATTCTTATATAAGTCTTATTAGTGTTAATAATTTATTTTTAAAATGTGGTAATTCTGTTGCCATTACTTATGCTCAAAAACCAAGTCCTGCAGGTTCATCTATTCCAATGGATGTTGGAGGAACTTTATCATTATCTAATGGCTGGCATGTAGAAGTATCTGATTTGCATCATTCTGGTGATTTAGGAACAGGTATATATATTGATGTTTATGATGAAAATGATAATTTATTAATCACTTCTAGTTATTTATATAATAGAGATTATGAAGTTCAACAGAGTGGTTTCGGTTGGCAAGGAGATGACAATGTTTGGTCTGATGCAAGTGATATTGAAGAATTAAGAATCTTTGTTTTTCCTGATGATTTTGATATATACAACCTTGAACCTGATTATTCAGAATCTGATGCTTCTAATTTGTGTTCATATTCGTTTACTTTACGAAATGAAAGCAATGAATGGGTTGTATATGAATAATTTAGAAGAAATAAAACAATATGCTTCAACACTTTATAAACTTTTTTACCCTTATTGTATTGCAATATATTTAGGAGGTAGTAGAGTAAATCCGTATATAAAAAATCCAGGTGATATAGATTTAATTTTATTTACTAAAAATCATAATGACAAATTTAAATTAAATAGAATGGTTGCTGGCTATTTAAAGAAAAAATATGATAAAACTCCTATAAAAAACAAAGATGGAATTTATGATCTTATACAGATAAGAAATAAAGAAAAAGAAGAACATAGTTACGGTTCATTTATTAACAAACAAATGATTCATTTAGTAGGAGAAAATATAAATTTTGAATTTGATATAATAGATAAAGATAAAGAAGAATATATTAAAATAATTAAAGAAGCACCATCTAAATTTCATGATAATAAAAGATATTATCAATTATATTATGGTTTATGTATTATGAAAAATAGATCTTATGAATTAAATGAAAAACAAATTTATATTTTAAATGTATTGCATGATAAAACTGATGATTATTTAAATTATATAGAAAATATAAAAATAGAAATAAATAAGTTATGAAAAAATATACTGTTGAAGAATTATTAAATTTATGGCTACCAATAATAAAAGATGGTTTGATTAGTATTGAACTTTCTGGTTCATCAGTTTTGCCTTGGATAAAAGCACCTGCAGACAAAGATATTATTTTTATATATGAAACATCAGAAAAAGCAAGAAAAGCACACTCTAATTTACTTAAAGCAAAAGAAATTTTTTATTTGCCTAGATCTGAACCAATGGATTTACATTTTAAAACAAGTCATTTACTTTTAGATGTTTCTTCATGCATCTATGGTTATGAAACACATTTT
>Ga0256869_1000221_pt1 | contig 20543 bp, 12 predicted proteins | sample RumenRJG_05RNA_FD_186096 | JGI IMG/M metagenome (GOLD analysis project Ga0256869, IMG submission 186096) | Metatranscriptome of bovine rumen microbial communities from Lethbridge, Alberta, Canada - Rumen RJG_05 (Metagenome Metatranscriptome) | ecosystem: Host-associated > Mammals > Digestive... | reverse complement strand
CTTGACAAAGGTCACTTCATAACAGATTAATAAAGAGACAGCAACATGTATAGAAGACCTAAATTTATACTCTCTCATGAAGCTACTTTTCCAATTTCATTTCATGACACTGATGCTATGGGCGTAGTATGGCATGGCAACTACATCAAGTTCTTTGAATTAGCCCGTGAAGCTTTTTTAGATGAATTAAAGTACGGCTATAAGGACATGAAAGAAGAAGGTATTGCCTATCCTATTACTGAATGTACCTGTAAATACAGAAAGTATTTGAGAGTAACTGATAAAGCTCTAAGAGTAGTAGCTCTTCTTTGTGAATATGAAGGTAAAGTTGTCTTTCATTATGAGGTATATCCAAAAGACTCTAATACCCTGTGTGCTTATGGTAAAACAGAACAGGTATGCATCAATGCTACAACAGGAGAGCTTATTTTTCAGACTCCAAAAGCTTTATTAGAAGCAATTAAAAAGTATGAAAATGAGCATAATAAATAAAAGGAGAGCCTTGTGAATAAGCTATTTAAGTGTCTTGCTACAACGGTGCTCTTGGTGTTTGCATTTAATGCTGATGCTTTATCTTTAAATGAGCTTAGCGCTAATTTACAAAAGTCACCTAATTTTGTGGCAAATTACACTCAAGAGAAGACTTTAAATAAGTTAAACAAAATCTTAAAGAGCTCTGGTGATGTTGTCATAATTGACAATAAGAATGTATTTTTCAGACAAAGCGAGCCTTTTGAATTAGAACAGATCATTACCCCAAACAGATTTGCTCAAATCATGGATGATGAGGTAAATGAGATCACCAAAGAAAACAATCCTCAGTTATTTGAGCTCTCAAACTTACTATTAAGCATTTTTTCTATGAATGAGTTAAATGACAAGTATTTTGCTTACACCTTAAGTGGTGATCTTAATAATTGGTCATTAGTTATGAAGCCTAAAGATGAGCTGTTATCTAAGATCTTTAAGTCAATCAAGATTAAAGGCTCTGTAAACGTAAAAGAAATCTTAATTGAGGATGTCTCACAAGATACCACTAAGATTAACTTTTCTGATTTCAAAGTTTTTTCTGATAAAAATTCAGACTCAATTAAATTAACTCAAAAGGAACAGTCTTACCTTGGTAAATAAGTTCTTTTCTCTTATCTACGTAGTTTTGCTGATTGTGCTGGCTATTTTTGTAAGCCTCAGGATCAGCAATATTTCTATTGATAGTTCTATTCTCTCATTATTGCCAAACAAGACTGAATCTAAAGTATCTTTGAGTACTATCGATACCTACACTAAAAGACTGGATAGGCAGGTAGTCTTTTTAATTAAAGATAATGGGGAAGGTAATAAGGCTACAGAGTACTTTTTAAAAGAACTATCAAATAATAAGAGTATTGAGAGCATCATAGGTGCTGTAGATGCGACTTCAAAACAGGAATTCAATAGCTTTTTATATAACTATAAAACAGCTTTAGTATCTGAAAAAGCCCTAAATAGAATGGAGAAGAACTCCTATGAAAAGTGGGTGTTATCAACACTTTATTCAGGCTTTTCAGGTGTCAGTGAAAAGGAAATCGTATCTGATCCCCTCTTACTTACCCGTGATGTAGCTACCTCTTTGTCTAAAGACGTAAAACTTAACGTTAAAAATGGCTTTTTAAGTGTCACTGATGAGAATAACAATCTTTGGTACTTTTTAAATGTACGCACTGCTAATGCTGGCTTTGATATTAAAAGTTCTAATGAGTTCTGCTCTTATGTAGATAAGCTCATTGAAAAGACACAAAATTTATATAAAGGTACGGTGATCTTAAAGCGAGGTACTGTTTTTTACTCTGATTATGCTTCAGCACTTGCTCAAAAAGATTTAACCTTATTAGGCTCAATTACCATCATTGGTGTATTTGCTTTAATCTTTTTTGTCTTTAGAACAGTAATTCCGGTTGCACTAACAGTACTCTCGGTTGCAACAGGAATACTGTCAGGCTTTGTATTTTTATGTATCTTTTTTGATACCATAAATTTAGTTATCATTGGTATGAGCTTGTCTGTAGTAGGAGTTGTCTGTGACTACACTATCTATTACATGACTTTAAGAGTAAGCACAGATTGTACAGGTAGCCCTTTTGATACCATAAGACAGATGAGTAAACCTCTGTTATTTGCTGTAGGTACTGATGTTATTGCCTACTTAATCATTGTGCTCTCACCGGTTACTCCATTAAAACAGCTCTCAGTCTTTTGCATGGCTGCAATTACCTTTAGCTGTCTTACCGTAATTCTAATTGAGCCTTATTTATGCTCTAGTGTTCATAAAAAAGAATTTCCTTTCATGAACCTGTTTAATGGTTATTTAAAATGGATCTCTCATAAGAGCGTTAATGTAACTTTACTTACTTTAATTGTTTTAAGCACAGTATTTGGACTTTGTCGATTTGCCGTAAATGACGATCCAGCCTCATTTCAGAATTTACCAACAGTTTTAAAATCTCAAGATGATGAGATTGCAAGACTTACTAATCAAAAGACCTCTCAGAAATACCTTATTATTGAAGCTAAAGGAGAAGATGAGCTTTTAGATAAGAATGATAAGTTACAAAAGCTCTTAGATTCTATGGTAAAAGATAATGAGATCTCTTCATACAGAGCAATTCCTTTAAGCTCTACTAGTACTCAAGAGCATAACTTTGAGCTAATTAAAAACACCTTAAAGAGCTTAAAAGATCCTCTTTTAGCTCATGATAATTTAGATGAGCTTTATAGCTTTAAGATGCTTTCATTAGATGATTTTATAAAATCTCCATTGGGTAATGCCTTTGAACCTTTATATATTCAAGGTTCAAAAGATAGACCATATGCACTTTCTATTTTAGTTTATGATGTAAAAGATAGAACCTTACTTGAAAATGAGGTATCAAAGGTAACAAATAGTGCTTATTACCTTGATAGAAAAGATGATTTTATGAAGGTCTTTAGCCATTACAGAGTACTTATCTCTTATGTCTTATATACCTTTTTAATCGTGATTTTTATAGTTTCAATGATAAGACTAGGTGTAAAAAAAGGCTTTATAGCAGCTTTATTCTCACTTTTAAGTGTGCTCTTTGCACTGTCAACTTTACTCTTATCAGGTTACAGGTTAAATCTCTTTAATGAATTAGCTCTTATCTTAGTATTAGGTATTGGTGTGAACTACACTATCTTCTTTAACTCAAATGCTAAGATTAAATCTACATCATTAGTTGCAATTGTGACTGCTTTACTAACTACACTTTTAACTATTGGTGTGCTGATATTCAGCTCTGTTAATGCAATCTCAGGCTTTGCCCTTGCACTTTCATCTGGTATCTTATGCTCATTTGTTTTAGCTACAATCTTGCCAGAACTTGTAAAAGAGACATCTTTAAAATCTAGGAGTGTGTAAATGATAAGAAAACGTTTATTTACAGCCTTAATCTTTACTTTAATCTCCTTTCTATGTGCCTGCAGTAGCACTGAGAGTAAATCAGGAAATGAGGTTAAAGCCTATATCACTAAAGAAATTGAGCTAACTATTCCTAAGGCTCAATTTGACAGTGAGAACAGCTTTGATCAGCTTCTCACAACCGACTATAACGGCAAAAAGAATTCTTTACTGGTATCCTCGGTAATTAAACAAAACTCAATTACTGTAACTGGTCTTACACCAGGATACTTAAAACTCTTTACCTTAACTTATGATGATAAAGGCATCAGTACTGAATATTCTGTACCAAAAGCAATGCTTCCACCTGTAAATCAGGTATTACTTGATATAATGTTAAGTTATAAAAGTGATCTAAAAGATGAGTTGCCTAATTCCTTTAGAGTTATTGATAAAGGAAATACCAGAACCATCGCTTATGTAGATAATACAAAAATGAGAAAGGTAATTTACAAAATTGAATACAAATCAATGAAAGATAAACGATTACCTACTAAAATAATCAATTTTGAATTTAATTATACAATTAACTTTAAGTACCTGTAATTTATGATTTATATCAATGATCTTACATCTGTAAGCTCTTTAGGTTCAGACGAATTAACTATTGTAGATAGCCTGTCTCATACAGACAGATGCTATCTAACATACAGAGATGATCTGTTAAATGAACATAAAGGTTCATATTTTGGTGAGATTAAAGCAAAGTTGCCAAACCTTGATGCCTATCCAGAACACAAGAGCCGTAACAGCGCAGTTTTAGCTTATCTTGCTGATTCAATTAAAGACAGTATTGAAAAACTAAAACAAAAGTACGGTAAAGATCGTATTGCCATAATTTTAGGCACATCTACCTCAGGTCTTGATGAAACTGAAGATGAATTAAAAAAATTCATGCAGACCGGTGTGCCATCTCGTGATTTCTACTATAAATCTCAGGAATTTGGCGATCCTTCTATGTTTTTAGCAGACTATTTGGAAATTGACGGACCAGCCTACACCATTTCAACAGCATGCTCATCTAGTGCACGTGCTTTAATCTGTGGCAAGAGAATGCTAGAGAGTGGTCTTGTCGACGCTGTAATTGCAGGTGGCGCTGATACTTTATGTAAGGTCCCTATTAACGGTTTTAACAGCATGGGTGTGCTCTCTCATGAAAGATGCCTGCCATTTAATAAAAACCGAACTGGTATTAATATCGGTGAAGGTGGCGGTCTTATGATCTTAACTCAAGAGAAATCAGATCTAGTGCTCTTAGGTGTAGGTGAATCATCAGATGCTTATCATGTATCCTCACCTGAACCTAGTGGTGCTGGTGCTATCAGTGCTATGCAAATGGCTCTTAATAATGCTTCTTTGACACCTGATGATATTGGCTATGTAAATTTACACGGTACAGCTACAAAGTTAAACGATGCTATGGAAAGTAAAGCTATGGCAACCTTATTTAAAGGAAAGGAACCTTGTAGCTCAACTAAGTACATGACAGGTCATACTCTAGGTGCAGCAGGTATCGTTGAGGCTGCAATTTTATGCTATCTCTTAAAGTACGATCTTGACCTACCTGTACAGGATTTCTCTTCAGATGAGATTGATGATACTTTAGATGAGTGTGGACTTGTAAAAGAGAAAGTTAAAGCTAAAAAGAAAGTTATGATGTCTAACTCTTTTGCCTTTGGTGGTAATAATGCATCAATTATCATTGCAAAAGAGAGTGCTCAATAAGATCAGGATCAACATGAACAATTATCTAACACCACGTGAATACTTACCTCATGAGCCACCTATGGTTTTAATTGATGAAGTTATTTACGTTGATGATAACAAAGCTATCACCAGATGTTATGTAAACCATGATGGTGTTCTCTCTCCTTTTTTAAATGAGAAAGGAGATTTACCTGCATTTTTTGCACTTGAAATCTTTGCGCAAAGTGTGGGTGTATGGAACGGCTTTAATCAGCAAGGTACCGGTAATAAAACTAAGATGGGCATGGTTTTAGGTGCTCGTGATTTAAAAGTTAAAGAACCATTCTTTAAGTCTGGCTCTGTACTTAATATCGAAGTTTACAAAAACATGTCTGATGGAACCTTAGCAAACTTTGAAGGTAAGATTTTTGTAAACAAAAAAATCGATTTAGAAAAAGTTGATTTAGATAAAGCTGATTTAGAAGATAAAGAGCAAGAGGCTTTTGCCTCAGGCAGAGTCAATGTGATCTCCATTTCAGATGAAGATAAACAACGCCTCTTTAACCGAGAGTAAAAATTTAACCTTAAAGCTCTGCAATTGGTGAGCTTTAAAAGACTTATAAAAATTCACACAAAACAATAATTGCACAATTGAGTATATAAATATGAGAAGAGTATTAGTTACAGGAGCCGGAACTGGGCTTGGCAAGGCAATTGCAATTGAGCTCGGAAAACAGGGGTATGAAGTGGTTCTGCACTATAGAAATAGTGCTAAAGGTGCTGAAGAAGCAAAACACATCATTGAAGAAAATGGTTGTAAAGCCTGCACTGTTCAGTTTGATTTAACTGACCGAGAGCAAGTAAAGAACGTTCTTACAAAAGACATTGAAGACAATGGTTTTTACTATGGTATTGTTTGCAACGCAGGTTTAACTGCAGATGCTGCCTTCCCAATGATGACCGATGATGATTGGGATGGTGTAATTCATACCAATTTGGATGGTTTTTATAATGTTGTAAAACCATGCATTATGCCTTTAATTGCAGCTCACGAAGGTGGAAGGATCATCGCAATCTCCTCAGTATCAGGCATTATGGGTAACCGTGGTCAGGTAAACTATTCAGCATCAAAGGCTGGTCTTATTGGTGCTGTAAAAGCTCTAGCTCTAGAAGTTGCAAAGCGCAATATTACAGTTAATGCGATTGCGCCTGGTCTAATTGATACTCATATGGCTGAATTAGATGAAACAGTCAAAAAAGAAATTCTAAAAATGATCCCATTAAAGAGAATGGGCAAAGCTCAGGACGTTGCTGATTTAACAGCATTTTTAATGTCTGACAAGGCTTCATATATTACAAGACAGGTTATTTCTGTTAACGGAGGTTTACTGTGAGTAGAAGAGTAGCGATTGTAGGTCAGGGTCTAGTTACAGCCTTCGGTGAAACCTGGGAAGAGAACAGAACTAAGATTTTAGAGTGTCAAAATGCTGTAAGACATATGCAGGAGTGGGAGATTGTACAAGGTCTTATCACTAAGCTTGCAGCCCCTTGTGACAACTTTGTAGCGCCTGAGCATTACACAAGAAAAAAGACCCGTTCTATGAGCCGTGTTTCTATCATGGCTACAAGAGCATCTGAACTTGCTTTAATCAACGCAGGTCTTATTGACGATCCATTTATTAAATCAGGTCGTGTAGGTGTAGCTTACGGCTCTTCATTTGGTAGTACCTATGCAGTAAAAGACTTTGCTACCATGTTAACAGAGAACACCACTGGTGATTTAACTGCTAATTCTTACGTAAAGATGATGCCACAGACCGCTGCTGTAAACATCTCTTTATTCTTTGGTATTACAGGTAGAATTATTCCAACATCAACTGCTTGCACCTCAGGCTCTATGGCTATTGGTTATGCTTATGAAGCCATTAAAAATGGTTATCAGGATGCAATGGTAGCAGGTGGAGCTGAAGAGTTATCTGTATGTGATGCAGGTGTCTTTGATACCATGTTCTCAACCTCATCTAAAAACGATACACCTAAATTAACCCCAGCTCCATTTGATAAAGACAGAGATGGTCTTGTTATTGGTGAAGGTGCAGGTACCGTAGTTTTAGAAGAGTATGAGCATGCTAAAGCACGTGGTGCTAATATCTTAGGTGAGTTAATTGGCTTTGCAACTAACTGCGATGCCACACACATCACCTCACCTAATCCTAGGACCATTCAGATCTGTATTGAAAGCTCTATTAAAGATGCAGGTCTTGCTCCTAGTGACATTGGCTATATCTCAGCTCATGGCACCGGTACAGCCCGTGGTGATGTAGCAGAATCTAATGCTACAGCTAATATCTATGGCAACAAAACACCAATTTCTACCTTAAAGAGCTACTTTGGTCATACTTTAGGTGCTTGTGGTGCTGTAGAAGCTATTGCTGCCGTAAACATGATGAATGAAGGCTGGTTTAATCCTAATTTGAACCTGCATGAGGTTGATCCAGAGTGTGGCGATTTAGATTACATCATGGACAAGCCACTGAAAAAGGAAGTTGAGTTTATTCAGTCTAACAACTTTGCCTTTGGTGGTATTAACACCTCTATGGTAATTAAGAGAGTAAAATAATCAATTCTCTTGAACCAATAGGCTTTTTACATTGGCGCTTTACGTAAGTTTGGCGCCAATAAATTAAGAACCTTACACTACCGTAGCCTTACAAGTTTTCGTTAACTCTTTCGTTTTTCTTTAAAACATTCACAGATCGCCGTACTAAGGTGTAGATAAGATCTTCTTAGGGCGACCTCTAGGTCTTTTCGGTTTGTTCACTTTTGGTTTAGGTTTTCTGCCTCTTTTTTTAGGTTCAGGTTTAGGATCTGGAATGGACAAATCGAGTTTTTCTAATTCATCCATAACACAGTCAAGAGTGTGAACCCATTTATCATCTGAACTTTGAGGCTTTTCACTATTAAAAGAGTCAGTCAATCTCCAGGCAGTGCCTAAATCATCAATCAAATCACCAAAAGACATCTTATCTAACAGATTTGTCTTAGAAACAGCTTTGAGGAGACGAGAAGTGATGATGGTAGATATCAGATTGACAAACTCTTTACCCATAAAAGCGAAATCACTTTGGACTTTAGTAGTATCAAAGCATTCAAAATGTTTAAACTGACGAAACATCATTTCTAATAGCCATCTATCAGCATAGCTCTGATATACCACCAAAGGATCAAGTTGAATATCAGACTCAAAGACAATTAGACCGAACAAGTCATTTTTACGTTCATACTTGTCATATTCGAAATTGTTGTTTTTAGAAGCTCTGTAAAGGTAGTCTCTACATTCAGCAGCACCTTTCCTAGTGTCCTTGAATGCATAAAGGAAGCTGCCACCCTTAATCTGTTTACAGTTATACAGAATGCCACCATCAACTCCTTTCAAAATTTTCATATCAGAGAGTAGGTTGTTGTTTTTGATACGAGAATCATTGCGTTTAATAGGTGTCATAAAGTGCAATTCAGGATGTATAGCTCTCTCAGATTCAATTTTGCTAGGAGGAAATCCTTTGTCAGCAACAATGATACCTTTATTGATATTGTTATCATGAATAAAGGCTTTGTAAGAGCTAGCATCAATGCTGTTTCCAGGAAAAGCCTCAGCACAGATTGGTTCGTGAAGCTCAATATCATAAGCATAAAGCAAAGAGATATCTTTACAGCCTTTAACTCTAGACTTATATGAGTATTGAGACAAAGAGTTTACAGAGCTGTTATCCTGTATCAACGTTCCATCAATGGCAATATGGTGTTCTTTTGCTACTGCTTCCATTCTCTTTTTAAAGAATAGAGCTTTACCTTTAAAGTCCATACCAAGCTCTTCATACATTTTAGTAAGAGAGTTTATACTGATATGTGCTCCAGGGTAATAAAGGCTGATAAAGGAGCGATGGTAAAACATCGATATTCTAGATGAGCAAATACCAGGCTTAATAATTTGAACTGAAGCTACCGCCATAATGTTATAGGCAATCTCGGCCCCGAATACGTCAATCAAATCCGAAAACAAATCTGAGCTTACAGACTTTACAAAGGCAGATGAACCATATGACAGAGCAAAAGGAGTTTTGTTGTGCCCATTAGAACCTGAACAGCAAAGTGTACTCTCTTTAACACCTCCTCTATCATTTTCACTCTTGCGTTGAACTGGTACATATCTGCCATCAACAATATGACCTATAACCTTTCCATTCTTTGGTTGAGGGTTCTTTTTACCTTTTACATATCTAACAGAAGATCTAACTCTAACGGCATAGCGGTTAGGTCCATCACGACCATTGTCATCAACAATAGTATTAACAGGTCTTTCAACCTTACGAATATATTCTGGGACAGCCATAAAAATCACCTTTTATATAGTCCTATTATAGTAATATAGGACTATATATTCAAGCTGAATTTATGGCAATTTTATAAGCAACTAAGCCTGTTTAAAGACAAAATTTCCCCATTGCTTTTCGTTAATAGATGCAATTTATGTGAATTGTTTGGATAATTGTGCAATAATCAGGTAAGAAAGCGGACTTTGAGGTGATTTTTATAGTCCGCTATTTTGTGAAAGTTTTAATTAATCTTCCCGTATTTAAAATCACTTTGAAAATCAATGTTTGCTTTTCACTTACTATGACATAGAGCCATCACTTAGCATTACAGAAAGACCACTTTCTCTGTGAACTCGTTTTACTACACATTCTTTAAATAACTCTTTATCTGTAATGATAGATACCTTACCACCTACGGTTACTATTTTATCTCCGTCTGGAATGTCTTTTGACTTAGCTCTAGTAAGACCTGTGTAGATCAACTCTTTTGTTAATACAGGATTATAGGTTGCACATAAAACCATGCATACGTATGAGTACTCACTACCCTGTGATTTGTGAATAGTCATAGCAAAACCTGATTCATAGTCGCCTAATCTTTCTGGACTTATCACTCGTATAGAGCCATACAACTTGTCTTGTTTTAAAGAACCATCCTTCGGAGGAAAGAAAACTTTTAAACGATTTTCAGCTTTGTCCTCTTCTGTTGAGAATGCCACAAAGCCAACATCACCGTTATCTACATTCAAGAATGAATCATTCTTGGTAATCAGAATTACCTTTCCAGGATAGAAATCCTCAGGATCATATCTGAAATTTAATTTTGATTTTTTCAAAAAAGTTTGAACATCTGAATTTACTTTTTTGTTGATCTCTATGGTTCCCAATGGACCATTTCTATTAGCACAGAGAATTCGGTAGTGATTTAAACGATCAAATGCTATTTTTGCTTCGTCCTCATTTTTGACGATGAAGTTCAATTCGCTCAAGTATGAGAGGAACTCTGCTTTAGCACTTAAAAACTTTTGACTCTCTATTGAGATCCTTGAAGACATTGCTCGAAGACCAGCTCTTGATCTGTCATTGATAAAGATAGAACATACCTCAGCATCATTATCAAAAAGATCTTTATCACTCTTATTCTCTGTAATTAAGTTCCCATCTTTGAACCAACTATCAACTTCATTTTTATTGTCTTCAGTAATCTGATTTACTTTTGTTGCAAGCAATCCTAACTTTGAGGTGGACTTGAAGCGATGAGACTCTACTAACATCGATACATTTTCTGAGATGTTGTAACCCTGTCCATTTTTCTGCAAAAGAGAATCTTCTGAATAGGAAGTGATCTCTGATAATAGTTTTAATTTTGCTTTTGAAATTGGATTTTTCTGATTTAATACAGAACATAGATCTGAAAAGACAGTACCAGGTTCGACTGAGAACAGCTGATCTTTATCTCCTAAAAGGATTACTTTGGTATTAGGACCAATTGCTTTTATCAATTTTGCAAATAGGCCTAAAGAGATCATAGAAACTTCATCTACAACCAAAATATCACAAGGTAGTGGGTTACTCTCGTTGTATACAGTTTTCTCTATATGTGGAATTACCTTGATACACTTATGAACAGTAGTTGCTGTTTTGGGGATCATGTCTAGAAGTTTTTTTGGTTCTTGAACATGATTATCATCGCAGAGCAACTCAAATGTCTTTAAAAAGTCACTTCCATTTTGTAACTGTCCTTCGATAGACTCTACCATTCTAGTTGCGGCCTTTCCTGTAGGAGCACATAACAAAATCTGCTTATGTTCATTAGGATCTTTTGCAAGTAACAACATCAATAGTTTTAATACAGTAGTAGTTTTACCAGTACCAGGACCACCACAGATTACAGAAAAGTCAGATAGATAAGAGGATGCTGCAGCAACTTTCTGCCAATTTACCTTGACCTTGCTAGCTTCGTTTTCTGTTGAGGAATTATTATCAAAAAGAATTCTCAGAGCATTTTTCAAATAGTCTATTTCGCTTTGACAATATTCAGTTTTGCTATGACTTTTTTCTTTTACAAAAGATGATGCGCAATGCTCGTAAACATAGAAACTTCTAAAGTAAATTCGCTCTTGATTTGTGTTTTGAGCATAAATAAACAAAGGAGTTTTGTCATTTAAGTCATCACTTACAATCGGATTTTTTACCTTTAAAAGACCATCTTTACTTGATGTAACCACTCGTTGCACAAAAGCCTGTATTTTCTGATCAAGTTCTTTTACAAGTTCTGCTGAAAATTCATCATTTTCATATAAATTTGAGCAAATTTTGTCAAAAATAAGACCTTTTAGACTATTTTCATCAATTTTTACACAAATATCGCCATCTTCTAATTTTAAAGACAAGGTCAACAACCAGAATATATGCTCTTTGGTAAAAAGCTCTTTATATGTTTTTAAATACTGCTCTGATAAAGCAATAACAATTGGTTTTACAAAAGAGAAATCTCTACACTCATTGATAAAAGCCTCAACACTAATAGAGGCATCTTCATAAGAAGAGATAAAACTATCTAGATAATCTTCAGTTATGATCTTTTTCATACAATCCTCTAATCTTGTCTGTTGTCGCCTTCAATGCCATCAAACAGATTACTTAGACGTTTGATGAGCTCTTCAGATGGTCTTACATAGAACTGACCTGGACTTACCGTATCATTACTATTCATACCTCTTAAATACAGATACATCACCCCTCCGAAGTCTTTTTCATATGAAAAATCATGAAGAGTGCACTTTAAAAATCTGTACAAAGCAAGAGAGTAGAATAAGATCTGTACATCATAACGAGCTTCAAAAATCGACTTTAAGATACTGTCTTGAGTGTAATCACCAAAACTATCTCCTAAGTAATTTGACTTGTAGTCAATCATGAAGAACTTATCACCTTGTTTAGTTGTAAACTTTGCAACTAAATCCAAGCTTCCTTTCATAAAGCCTTTAAAGTTGCTTTTCTTAAGATCTGGCAAATCAGGTATATAACTTAATTTGTTATCTTGTACTACCTTTGCATAAAATTCATGACAAAGTTCATTTAATACTTTTACTTTAAAGTCTTTACAAGGCAAGTAATAATCTAGTTCTCTAGCACAATTGTCCGGAGTTAAGTCAGACAATTTTAAATGACTGTTGTTGCTACTCTCAGGTAATAAATTTGCATTTAGGATGTTATTTAACCAAGAAGCTAAAGCTGAAATCTTTTCATTACCTTGATTTGAAATTAAATGGTAATAATCGTATTTAAGCTGTGAGTTAACAAATTGATATATAGAGTCCTGATCTTCTTTGTTTACATCATTCCTTGATAAAACAATTTCTAAAAGCTTATGTAAGAAGGAACCTGCAGAACTTCCTCTTGAGAAGGTAAAGTTAATAAGGTTGTGCTCTTCATTAGAGATATCTTCCTCAATATCATTTGCATCAGGTTCAATTTCTTTTTCATCAATATCTGATGCAAACATATCATTATGAGCACCACTTGTAATAGCTGAATATGAAGTAACCGTAAAGCTGTTATCAACAGATCCCTTATCAAGAGATGAAGGCTCATCAATTTTCTCACTACATTGAGATTCAACTTTAACTTTAGCAGCAATTAACTTTTCATTATCAGGATCACTTTCGTTGTCGAATTTACTTAGATTTGTAAACAACTCTTCAGAATCTAAGGCCTTTAGAAGCCCCCCTTCTTTTGGCGTTGTTATTGATCTTAATGCACTCTTTGTATCATCTTTTTTCTCATCAAGATAAACAGGAAGAAATACAAAATTTGCTAATTGGGCTCTAGTTAAATCGACATACAGCAATCTAACTTTTTCCTGCAAGGAGGCTACTTTTTCAAGTTCACTAATAGCAGTGCCATTGACTATTTCACTTGAATTTAAAGACAAACTTACATGACTATCTTTTGGGTCATAGTAAATACCATTTTTGTCAAATGTAGTCGTTCCAAATAAGAAAGGAGAAAACACAATTGGATATTGCAAACCTTTTGATTTATGGATGGTATAGATTTTTACTAGTGACTGTTCGGACTCTAGGTGCTTTTTAGTTACATCCTCTGATAATTCACTGTTATCATTTAAAACAAGATCTTTAAACCAAAGCAACTGGGCACTAGAACCAATGACTTTTGAGTTTACAGATTGAATAATCTCTGCAATTTGAAAATAGTTTGATAGAGCTCTCTCTCCATTTTCTGCATTTAGCATTGTTTTTAACAAATCGTGTTTGTTCAAATAATATAAAAATGCAGTAATGAATCCATAACTTTCCCATTTATTTCTGCACTCTCTTAAAAGGGAAATTTCTTCATCAAACTCAACAGAACTTGTCTTTTGAATAAAGTCTTCTCTTGTAAGGCTTAATAAAGATGAACCTAATAGTCTATAGACTTTAGAAGCATTAGTACTGTTACAAATTGCTTCCATTAAATAGATTATATTCTCGGCTTCAACTGATGCTTTTGGACTATCATCGGAACTATTACCGTAGCTTTTACTTTGTGATGAAGAGCTTAATACAGACCCACCATCTGAGAAATAAACAGACTGAATAGATAGCTCTTTTAAGGCATCTTGAATAGCTTTATTTTCATTTTTATTGCTTACCAAGATAGCAATATCACTTGGTTTAACAGGTCTAACATTACCTTTTGAATTTATTTTTCCATATAGAAGACAACGTTTTACTTCCAAAGCTACACTTTTAGAAATTACCTTTGCATTCTCATCCTTTTTAGGACTAGCGTTAAATTCTATCTTTCTTACAAAATTGCAGACTGATGAGCTGTTTTCGGAAGTGTCAGACAGATTTTCGTCAGATGCTACTAGGTTATCTTCTTTAGGGATATCAAAATAGAAACTTGATTTCCCTGAATTAGGAGAAGCTTCTACTGGCTCAAATTTAATGTTGCTAGAATTATTTTTAGAAAAGTCATCTGAATAATCAAATGGTTTAGCAACATAATTACCGTCGATTCCTTTTTTTACTTCTGCAAAAATCTCATTTACTGCTTTTACAACATTAGCATTTGAGCGGTAGTTGGTTTCAAGGGTATAGATACAACCACCAATCTTTTCAATTTGAGATTTAGCCTCATTGTAAGAGTTGATATCTGAACCTCTGAACTTATAGATAGACTGTTTAGGGTCACCAATTAAATAACAATGAGTGTTGCTGTCAACAGCAACTTGATTAAGGTAGAGTTTACTAAAGACTGTAAATTGAACAGGATCGGTATCCTGGAACTCATCGATCATGGCAATTGGATAGCGTTTTCTTAATAAAGATGCTAAAACATCACCGTTGTCTTTTTTAGTTAAAGCGACTGCTAATTGCCTTAAGACTTCATTATTAGAAATTAGATTATCCCTTTCACATAGAACATCTGTTTTCTTAATCATCATGATAGAAACTAAATGCTCTAGTTCTTTTTTTATCAAATCTACATTTGCTTGAAAGCCGAGAGCTGAAATAATTACAGAGCTAGCTGCTTTTTCAAATTCATCTATCTCAGCTAACCTTGCAAAGGCATGACCTTTTTTGACACTTACAAACTTACTATCTTCATTATAAAAATCTTTGAAATCGTAGGATTTTTTTACATTTTTCTTAATTTCCTGTCCAAAATTAAAGGAGTTAAATTTACCAGAAGCTATATTAGCTAAGAGGCTATTTAATATGATCTTCACCTCACTTTTAATGGCTTTTTCTTTATGGTCGCCTTTAGCTAATTTATAAAGAGAACCTGGCCCTTCATTGGCATCAAAGACTTCATCCTTGTATTTTTCTACTATATGCAAGTCTTGAGCATGCTCTTCATTTATTGAAGCCATCTCTTTTTCTATTGCATCTAATAAATATTTAAGTCTAGTAATTGGCGTTTTCTGCAGTTTTTCTGAAGAATGGTAGTAAGACTTTAAAGAAAATCCAAAATATCCTTTAGCGTCGTTGATAAGTCTTACTTGGCTTAGATCCTCTATAGTTTTTTTAAAGCCAAGTGGAGAATCTTTACCTAATAGCTCTAGAAGAAGATCTTTGTTAAAGTCTGAGTCCTTATAAAACAAATCTCTCCATACTGTAAAAGCAGCTTCTCTTTTCTCTTCTTCTACATCATTTGTAAGCTCTACATTAAAAGCTCTACCAGCTTCAAAAGAGTAAATTTGATTTAACGCCTTATTACAGAATGAGTGAATGGTACTGATTGAAGCTTTATCAATTGAGCGCTCTGCTCTTGTTAATAATCTTGAATAAAGGATGGCTTGCTTTTTCTGGATACCAATATCCACAGCATTGTTATTTTCAAGACTGTCTTTAACTTTTAACTTGTCTTTTAAATAAAGTTCAACAATATCTTTTAAAGGATCGTCTTTATCTAGACTATCTACAGTCTTTTGACCTTTACCTATAGCTTCAAATAAAACTCTACAAGTATGAATTTTTTCTAAAATTCTTGCTCTTAAATCAGAAGCAGCAGCATTAGTAAAAGTAACTACCAAGATGTCTTCAATATCCAAAGGAGTAGCATTTGATCCTTTTCCATTTTTCAAACCTTCTAATAAAAGACGTACCACCAGATTACTAATGGTAAAAGTCTTACCAGTTCCTGCTGAAGCCTCAATCATTGATGAACTATTCAAATCAAAGGTCTTAATCTCAAGAGGATCAGGTTTATTTAATTTTTTATTTTCCAAATTTTCACTTGCCATAATTTGTTCTTTCCCTGATTGATTAGTTCTTTGTATTGTTTTGTTTATTTGTATTGTTTCGTTTATTTGTATTGTTTCGTTTATTTGTATTGTTTCGTTTATTTGTATTGTTTCGTTTAGAAGTTACTTCAAAAATCATAGTTGAAAATAACTCTAACATTTTGTTTGCTTCATCTATTTGTAGCGCACTTAGGTACTGAGGCTCAAAAAATTGCTTATCACAACCAAACAAATATTTAGCTTCAGCATAGCTGTCATAAGAATCGTTAAAGTAATCACTAAAAGTTTTGTCGGTGACTGCTGTAGCAAGATAATCTCCTAATACAGGCTCTTCCCAATCAGGGGCACTCTTCTTTCTAGGATTGGTTCTTTTTGATTTAAGTTCAGCAAAATCTTTGAAAACACTTTTACACAAAGGGATCGGAATAAGATTTGCATTTAAATAAAATTCAATAAATCTTTCTAGGATATCATCTGGTGTAATACCAAGATCTTTTAAAAGGTCATTGAATTTAGAACCGTCAATTTCATAGAATTCACATTTTTTATTAACGGCTCTAATCTTTTGTGCTTGCTGAGGAATTGAAGCGGATTGAACGTATTTATAAGCAAGCAGTCTTAAAAAGGACTCTACCATCATACCTACATTTTCACTATCAGGATTTGACATAAAATCAATTAAAAGATCAGATCGCTTTGGAAGAACTCCCGCAAAAGTCACATTATAACCGCTTACTTTCAGTGTCTTACTAAATTGCTGTTCAGAGTAAATATCAGTTTGAGGCATACCAATAAGACTGTTAGAGAATTTTTCTAAAGTAGCTTTTATTTCATTGACAGTCTTGTCATTGAAAATGTCATAAGGTAATTCACCTTTTTTTGTATGCTTTTCTAAAATCTCATCGATACCTATATCTGAAGACATCTTTTCTGATTCTATGATTTCTCTTAAGATGTCTGATTTATCAAGATTATCAAGAGAGAAAGGCTCCTCGTCATCAAGCTTAACCTGATTTTTCAAGTCTAACTTGATATTCAATCTTGATTTTAAGAAAGACTTGCATGGGTTTAAAAGAGCATTCTTTAAGTCACTTATTGAAACAGTAATGTTAGGTTGCAAAGTTATATTCCAAGGATTCTCGTCTTGAGAATCACCTAAACAACCTATAGGGATCTTTTTATCTTTTTCTGTTGGTAAACCATCTTCACTAATATCCATCTTCCAAAAAGCTGTTTTGTTAAAAGAAGGATACAGTTTTAAACTGTCAGTTTTTTCTTTTTTATAATTATTTAAATCATAAGAATTCAGGCGTTCTTGTCTGAAAAGACGCTTCATTACATTCTTGCGATTTTCTTCACTGTTATTTGGATCTGAATTTGGGACTGTAAAATTATCCCCTAAATAATCTTCAAGCTCAGTGATTACTGTAGATGGATTTTTTTGAGTCTTATCAATTGGAGATTCACCCAAATAAGATAGATATAAGCTCTTTTCAGCTGACAGAATTGCTTCTAAGAAGATATATCTGTCATCAATTGATAATGATCTGTCATTGATCCTAGATAAGGACTTAACTCCCATTAAGTTAAAGCTTGGGGTTGTATCTTTTCTAGGGAAAGCATCGTCATTTAAACCTAAGATATAGATATGTTTAAAAGGAACAGCTCTCATTGGCATTAAAGAGCAGAAGATTAAACCACCGCGTAAGTATCTTGATGAGTCTCTGTCGTTACCAAAGGCATGGATTAGTTTTGCTCTAAAGACAGGCAGTTTAATCTTGATATTAGAGCGAACACCTTCATCAAAAGGTCTGTCATTCTCACTATTATCTTGAGAACTCTCACTGCCCTTTAAGTTATTAACAGCCTCATTCATCTCAGAGAGGATCTGACTGATTGCTTCACACTCAGCTTTTGAAGAATCATCTAAGACAAAGAAATTGTCTAACAGCAGTACCTGAAGTTTTTGGGTCCATTCTAAGGTGGTGATATTAAGATTTGGAGAAAACTCATCTCTTATCTGTTTTATCTTATCTACAAACTCACAGAACTTGTTAAGTAGCTCAAAATCACCTGTGTCGATATCATCATATCCGTCAGTATCTGAGCCAGAACCTAACATAAAACCTTTTAACAGACGATTAAGACCTGATTCTAATGTCCATGGTAATGGTTCTTTATTCTCATCCTCAAGATTTAAACTTTCTTTAACCTCCTGATCGTCTAAGCCCCAATGCACTTTTGCACCAGATAACCAACTTTCAATCACGGCTAAATCATCAACGGAGATATCAAACTTTTTAGCGATTGCATCCACAGATAAAAGATCTGAAATCAAATTTGCAGTTATGCCTTTATTGCCAATAGAAAGTAACTGCACCACAGCATCTGCAATCTTACTTGAAGAGCGTACGGTCTTATCGCAAATGGAATAAGGTATAAAATCAGGATCATCTCTTTTTACAGAACCAAAGACTGCTTCAATTAAAGGAGCATAACTCTCGATATCTGGCATCATGACAAGCATGTCACGAGGTGCTGTAGATTTACCGCTTAAATCTTTTTCTTGTTTAATCGTAGACAAGATCTCATCACGTAAGATCTCTATCTCTCGCATTGGAGTATGACAGGATCTTATTTGGAATGATCTATCATTGTCTTTAATTAAATGAACCCCTTTAGCATCAAGGGTTAACAAACGCTGTTTTAAGGAGTCAAGCACAGATAAACTAGATAAATCATTATTTGTCTTTTCACCTTCTCCTACAAGTCTGTCGACAAAGGCTTGAGTTACATCAACTGAATCTTCTTGTGACAAAAGCGTATTTAAGGTATCTCTTCCTTGTTTACCTAAAGAGATTAAAAGAGGATTTCCATCTACAAGTTCGTCATTCTCATAGTTTTTATAAAAGCTTTCGTAATAGGCATCTTCTTTTGCAGAAGAAAGATCAAAGCCATGCACTCCTTTAATATCCAATTCATACTTGTCTTTTAAGGCATTTGCTCTTAAATACTTTACAATCTGCTCCTTTTCCCATTTCCAGTTTACTTTCTCAGAGCGCATATCGCCCCAATATTCTTGACATGGATTTAGGTTCATAAAGAACACTGGAATAATTTTGCCCAGTGCAGTAAATAACAGAATTACTTGTGTTGGAAGAGCTGTAACTCCAAAGATAAAGACTCGCTTTGGCATCTTTGTATAATCTATGGTGTCAGGGGCGTTATACATTGACTCTAACTTTTGAATTAGATTGCTTACAACTGTAGCTCTATCCCATAAATTTGCTTCATTATCGGTCTTCTCAAGATTACCTTTGAGTTTTGTCCATAGCTTAATCTGCCAGATATTGCCAACGATAGAACGAATAGCATTATCTTTTCTTGATATTGATTTTGCTCCATTCTCTTTATATTTACTTGAAGATGCCTTTGCTATCCAATCATAAAGAACAGAACCAGGTGCGACCTTATATTTTCCGTCTTCCACTGACACAGCATCAAAAACAGAGTCATCAAACTTATTCCAATCAAAGATCCAATCAGGACGATACATTTGATATTGATCGAAGGTATCTGCAATAGCACCACACAATTGATATGCCTTTTCTGTCCTCTCTATAGATGTCTCCAGATTTAGATATTCTTTCATAGGTTCATAGATAGGGTCATGGCTTTTAGCAATTTCTTCCATCAGAGAAAAAATAGACCAAGTCATATGCTCATGAGAGAAACGGTTAGAAGAATCAGCGTTATTTAAGTTTTTATGTAGTGACCAAATAAAAGCCCATACTTGCTCAAAATCAATACCTGAGCAAACACCATTTATTTTGGCTATTTCTTGCTGAAGGTAGGTTTGCATACCCTTGTTCATGACAATTACTTTTTCAAAAGCGAAAGGATTTCCATTATTAGGAGGAGTAAGTTTTTGAATAACCTGAGAACAGATTAAAGCCAATGTACTTAAGTCATTTGAGTTAATTACATTCATTAACATTTTAAAGGCTCCTCTTAATTGTCATGAGAAAAGCTTAACCTAGAGCAAGATCATTTAATGCTTATTAGGTCTAATAACACGAATTATATGGATAGCTTATCGCTCTATTTTGATATTTGAGTATATTGGTATATTAACACAAATAGCATAATCAGTATTATAAATATACGTACTTATAATTAAAATATGGCTAAATTCATAAATAGCTCACATAGTGCTTGTGAGTAATAGATAAATTTTGAGATAGATAGAATTAAAAGGAAAGCAAGGCAAGAG
>Ga0256869_1000211_pt1 | contig 20786 bp, 27 predicted proteins | sample RumenRJG_05RNA_FD_186096 | JGI IMG/M metagenome (GOLD analysis project Ga0256869, IMG submission 186096) | Metatranscriptome of bovine rumen microbial communities from Lethbridge, Alberta, Canada - Rumen RJG_05 (Metagenome Metatranscriptome) | ecosystem: Host-associated > Mammals > Digestive... | reverse complement strand
TATCAAGTCTAGCTAAAGATAGTATTATTAAGGAGTATTTATGTTGCTAGATATATTTGATCAAAATAACTCTATAATAGTTAACTATAAAACTATTCAAGTTTTTGGATTACCTACAGCTGTATATTTGACAGAATTACTTGAGATTTATAAGAAAGCTACAAAAAAGAATAAACTTTTTGATGATCAATATTTTAAAGTTGATAGAAAATATGTAAGTAATTTACTTAATCTTACTGGTGAAGAACAATTAATCTGTGATGCTAATTTACACAAAATTGGTATATTAAAAAAACATTCTGATGATCCAGATATTATTTATTTAGATGTTAATTTATATTTATCTTTACTTGCTGAAGAAGATGTAAAATTAATTGAAGATGTAAAGAAACAAATGAAGGTAACACGACCAAAAGGTGTAAAACAATCTCAAAGACAGCAATTAATTAATAATTTAAAAAATTCAATTGAATGTTCTAATTATGAGTTATTAACAGCTTTAAGAGATTGGGTTGATGGTATTTTTGCAAAACCTACAGGATTTTTATCTAAAACAGCTATCAAAGCGTTTCAAGAAACTTTAAATAATTATACAAAAGGGGATTTAGATCTAGCTTTACGTCTTGTTCAAATAGCAACCATTCAAGGATATAAAGATTGTCAATGGGCCATAAATGTCTATGAAAAAGACAAATCTATAAGAAGAAATGTTAATCCAGTTAGAGTTACAGAACAAAAAGTAGCAGAAAAAGAAGATCTAAGTGATATCATATTTTAGTTGAAATTAAAATAAATATAGTATATAATAAATATTATGATAAAAGAAAATATTAATTGTCCATGTTTAAATAGTTGCAATCACATTGATTGTGATAGATTCTGCATTAAAAGATATAAGGTTGAATATTATTTTGATCAAGCTTTGATTTTTGGCGATAAGAGATTAAAATTTCCTTTAAGAATCGATAATGATGGGTCAGATAGCTCAGTATTTCAAGAACTTTCTGATTTAGAAAAAAACGTTGTTAATTTTGTATCAAAAGGAGAAAATGCATATATTTATTCACAAAATGTGGGTAATGGTAAAACTAGTTGGTCTTTAAGATTCGCTATAGCTTATATAAATAAGACCTGGTTTAATCAAGATTTAAAACCGATAGTATTATTTATTAGTGTTCCAAGATTTTTACTTGAATTAAAATCAAACATAAGTGATAGAAGTTCTTATGTAGACCATATAATGAAAAATGTTTTAGATTGTCCTCTTGTCATATGGGATGATATTGGATCAAAAAATGGAACAGAATTTGAAGTTTCACATTTATTAAGTATTATAGATCAAAGGATTGCTAAAAATAAATCAAATGTATACACATCTAATTTAAATAGTGAAGAGATGCATCAGGCATTAGGAGATAGATTGTATAGTAGAATAGTAAATTATTCTCAAGTTTATAACATTAAAGGAAAAGATAAGAGAGGTTTATAATTATGGTAGAATTACAATTATTAAATTACTTTTTAGATACTAAGGATTCATCATTAATAGTTTTAAATAATCTTGATAGTAAATTTTTTCCTAATTATATAGAAGAATGGAATTATATTTATAATCATTTTGTTAAGTATGGAAATATTCCAGATAAAGAATCTTTTTTAGCTAGATTTCCTGAGTTTGATATCATAAAAGTAAACGAAACACCACAATATTTAATAGAAGAATTATTTTCAGATTATCAAAAACAACAATTAGCTAAAACATTTAATGAAGTAAGAAAAGAGTTATTAGCTAATAACACTGCATCAGCTGTTGATATTTATCAAAAAGCTTATGAAAAATTATCTACTGGTGTTGCATTAACAAGTGTTGATATATTAAGAGATACTAGCAGATATGATGCTTATGTAGATAGATTAAATAGTTTTGATAAATATTATGTTAGAACAGGTTTTGCTGAATTAGATAATATAATAGGTGGTTGGGATAGAGAAGAAGAATTAGCTACTATAGCTGCTAGAACTAATCAAGGTAAATCTTGGTTATTACTTAAGTTTGCTGTTGAAGCTGCTAAACAAGGTTTAGTGGTAGGTATTTATTCTGGTGAAATGTCTGAAAGAAAAGTAGGTTATAGAATTGATACTTTAATTGAACATATTTCTAATGGAGCTCTTATTCATGGTAGTTCAGCTATTCAAGCTGAATATAAAAATTACATAGATAATTTACCAAACAGATTTAAAGGAAGCATTAAAGTTTTAACACCTAAAATGATTAATGGTCCTGCAGGAGTAATGGCTTTGAGAGCTTTTATAGAAAAAGATAAATTAGATATTTTATTTGTTGACCAACATTCATTATTAGAAGATGATAGACATGCTAAGAATCCTGTTGAAAGAGCTTCTAATATTTCAAAAGATTTAAAAAATCTTCAAGTTTTAAAAAGAATTCCAATAATTAGTGTTTCACAACAAAATAGAACATCAACTGAGAATGGTATTGGAAGTGAGCATATCGCTCAATCTGATAGAATTGCTCAAGATAGTACTATTATATTATTTTTTGAAAGAGACAAGAAAGATAATTCTTTGTTATCTATTGATTTAGTAAAATCTAGAGATAGTGTGAATGGAAAAAAACTTGTATATAAAGTAGATTTTAATACAGGAACATTTATTTATATTCCACAAGAAAATGATTCAGTATCAGAAAACACGGTAAATTATGAAACCAGATATTCATCTGAAGATGAGGTTTTCAATTAATGAATAATTTAATATTAGATAATCATGTCATTAAAAAAGATATAAAAAGTATTTTAGATTTACTTAAATCACAACTTGATAATGGTAAGTTAAAAAATATAAAATATAAAGGTGATCAAGTTCAAATTACTTGTCCATTTCATAAAGATGGAAAAGAGGAAACTCCAAGTTGTGGAATTTATGTTGGAGATAGTAGTGATACTATTTTTGGAACCTTCCACTGCTTTACATGTGGTAAAAAAGGTTCTTTAGATTATTTTGTGGCAGAATGTCTTGATGCTCCTCAAACATATGGTAAATCTTGGCTTAAAAAGTATTTTACCGAATATATATTATCAGAAGATACAAGTTTAATTATTGATGAACCTATCATTATAAACAACAAAGTAAATTATAAAAAAGATAATAATATAAATTTAGACGATTTTCAAAGCTGGCATCCATATTTGGCTAAAAGACATTTAAGCAAAGAAGTATGTGAAAAATTTAATGTAAAATATGATCCTAAAACAGAATGTATTGTGTTTCCAGTAAATGATGAAAAAGGTAATATTCAATTTTTAACTCGAAGAAGTGTTAACACAAAACAATTTATAATAGATGCTGCTGTAGAAAAACCTGTATATCTTCTAGATAATGTATTAAAGAATAATTATAATGAAGTATATGTAGTTGAAAGTCAGATAAATGCCTTAACATTAGAAACCTGGGGTTATAATGCTATAGCTTTATTTGGAACAGGATCTAAATATCAATATGAATTATTAAATAAAACTTCAATAATGTTTTATCACTTATGTTTTGATGGTGATGATGCAGGAAAAAAAGGTATATCTAATTTTATTAAAAATATAAAAGATAGTTGTTTTATAGATATTATTCAAATTCCTCAAGGAAAAGATGTTAATGACTTAACAAAAGAAGAATTTGAAAAATTGAATATTATAGATAAGGAGAGTTGGTTAAAATTATGAATAAATTTGAATATGTAAGTTGGAGTGATAAGGACTTTGATCTTCCAACAAGATCAACTAAAAATAGTGCGGGTTATGATTTTCATTCACCAAAAATGTTTCTTGTAAAACCTGGAGAATCAGTTGAAATTTCATTAGAAGTTAAAGTTCAAATTAACTCTGGAGAATTCTTAATGATAGTTCCAAGAAGTAGCTTAGGTTTTAAGAATGGTAATCATATAACAATTACAAATACTGTAGGGGTAATTGATCAAGATTATTATAATAATGCTCAAAATGAAGGTGAAATAAGAGCTAGATTACATAATTTTGGTGATAAAGATTTTGTTGTTTATAGAAATGATAAATTACTCCAAGGTATTTTTGTTAAATTTGATCTTACAGCAGATGATTTAGCAGAAGGAGAAAGAACTGGTGGATTTGGATCTACTGGAAGATAAAAATTAAAGTTGATTTATTTAAAACATAATTGTATAATATAAGAGATAAAATAAGGAGGAAAACAAATTATGGCACAAATGAGTTATGAAGATTTCTCAAAAAGCACAGAAACAAGACAAATGTCAACCAACAGTCAAGGACAAAATTTTTCATCTGTAACTTACTTCGCTTTGACAGATGATGGTTCAGAAGCAATTGTTAGATTTAATATTGCTGATATTAATGATTTAACTGTTCACAGTAGACATTCAGTAAATATTAATGGAAAAAGAAGAAATGTAGAATGTTTAAGAACACCTAATGAACCTTTAGATAAATGTCCATTATGTGCTGCTGGAGAAAAAGTAGCTTATAGAATTTACGTTCCATTAGTTAAATATGAGATTGTTGATGGTAAAGTTGAAGCACAAGCTTGTATTTGGGATCAACCAGCAAGATTTAGAGAAACTTTAAAATCTTATGCTATGGATTATGGTGATTTAAGAGATTATTTATTTAAAGTTGTTAGACATGGTAAGAAAGGTGATCCATCTACAACTTACGTATTATTACCAGCTAATCCAAATATTTATAAACCAGAAGTTTATGTTCAAGATTTCTCATCTTTTGATAACTATTCTTTAAATAGAGGAGTTATTTTAAATAAGACCGCAGAAGAAATGGCTGAATATTTAAGAACTGGAGAATTTCCATTACCTCAAGAATATACTAAAAAGGAACAATCAAAACTTGTAGAAGAAAAGACACCTGTAAATCAAGCAGTATATCAACAACCCGTTCAACCAAGAGTCGTTACTTCAGCAGCTCCAGTAAGATCTTATCAACAAGAAGCATCTACATCTGAACAACATCCAGAATTTAAACCAAGAAGATATACTTATTAACTTTAAAATTTAATTTTAATGGAGGTTTCCTTTATGTTTGCTGATAGTCTTTGGGGTGATGAATTTAAAATCGAAGAAAAAGAAAAGACTAAAAAAATAATTAACAAAATAAAAGAACCTAAACAAGTAAAAGAATCACCAGAAAAAATAATACGAAGTAAAAAACTTTCTTTAAATGAAAAATTAGAACTTGTAAAAGCTAATGTAAACACAATATTAGAAAAACAAATTAATAATGTTAAAGTAATTTATAGTAAAGAAGAACTTCATAATTATTTATCTAAAGCTTTATCTTTTGGAAGAATAGCAATAGATACTGAAACTAATAATAGCTTAGACCCTATAACCTGTAAGTTAATGGGTCTTTGTTTATATGTTAAAGGTGAGAAGCAAGTTTATGTTCCTATAAATCATATAAATAAAGATACTGGTGAAAGATTAAGTAATCAATTAACCGAAAATGATTTAACAGAAGAGTTTAGGTATCTTATTGAAAATAAGAATAATACTAAATTTATTTTTCATAACGGTAAATTTGATTATGAAGTTATTAAATGCACCTGTAATGTAGAATTACCTATTGACTGGGATACAATGATTGGTGCAAAATTATTAGATGAAAATGAACGTTCAGCTGGGTTAAAACAACAATATATTGATAAGATTGATCCAGAACAACAAAAATATGATATTGAGCATCTTTTCGAAAATCTTCCATATGAAGTAGTAGATCCAGATTTATTTGCTTTATATTCAGCAACTGATGCTTTAATGACTGATAGATTGTATGAATGGCAAATGGAAAGATTTAAGGATCCATCATTATCAAAATTATTATCTTTAGCCTATGATATAGAAATGCCACTTGTTAAAGTAATTGGTGATATGGAATTATCAGGTATGTCTGTAGATCAAGAGTATGCTGAATTATTATCAAAAAAATATCATAATAAATTAGATATAGTAGATTCAAAGATAAATGCTGAACTTTTAACATTAAAACCAAAAATAGATAGTTGGAGACTTTCAGCCGATGCTAATATTAAACCATTAAAGAAAAATGGTGTAGGTGAAGCTAAATCTAAAAATGAACAACTCGAAGATCCTATTAACTTAGGTTCTCCTACTCAATTAGCTATACTATTTTATGATGTATTAAAATGTCCTATAATTAATAAGAAAAAACCTAGAGCTACAGGTGAAGATGAGCTTAATGAATTAGCTAAGAAAATGCCATTAACTATTTTTAAGTTATTGTTAGAAAGAAGAGAACTTGTTAAGCTTTTAACAACTTATATTGATACTATTCCAGAGTTAGCAAAACAATGGCCAGATGGTAGAGTTAGAACACACTTTAATCAATATGGTGCTGCAACTGGAAGATTAAGTTCAAGTGATCCTATTAATTTCCAAAACATTCCTTCACATGAAAAAACTATTCGTATGTTGTTTAAAAGTGCAGAAGGAAATAGAATAATCGGAGCAGATTTCAGTGCACAAGAGCCACGTTTAACTGCTTTTATGAGTCAAGATCCAGCCATGATTAAAGCTTATAATGAAGGTAAAGATTTGTATTCTGTTATTGCATCAATGTCCTTTGATAGAAAATATGAAGATTGTTTGGAATTCTATCCAGAAGGAACTGTTTTAACTATAGAAGGGCAAAAAAATTATAGCAGGAAAAAAAGATACAAAAAATCCTGAAGGAAAAAAATATCGTGATATGGCCAAAAGTATTTTGCTCGGAATTGAATATGGAAGAGGCGCAGCTTCTGTTGGTGAGCAAATTGGAAAGTCTAAGGATGAAGCTCAAGAAATTATTGATAAATTTTTTAAAGCTTTTCCAGCAGTTCATAAATGGATAAATGCTAGTATTAATGATGCTAGAATAAAAGGTTATGTTGAAGATGTAGCAGGAAGAAGACGTAGACTTCCTGATGCACAGTTAGATAAATATGTTTTAAAAGATATAAATAGTAATAAAGATAGCAACTTTAATCCTTTCCTTATATGTTCTGATAGAATAGTTGAAAACAAAAGATTAAGTTATTACAAAGATAAATTATCTAAAATTAGATCTAGAAAAGAATATGAAAATATTCAGAATCAAGCCTTATCTGAAGGAATTGAAATTCATGATAACACTGGATTTATTGCTCAAGCTGAAAGACAAGCTGTAAATAGTAGAATTCAAGGTGGTGCAGCTACTTTAACTAAATTAGCTTTAATTACAATTGCAAAAGATAAGAGATTAAAAGATTTAGGAGCGTTTCTTATCAACACTGTTCATGATGAAATCTTAATGGAAGTTCCAATCGAAAATTCTAAAAAAGCTGAGAAATTATTAGTTGAAGATATGTTAACATCAGCTAAAAAATATGTATATAATGTTCCAATGTCAGCTGATACTTATAATGTAAACTGTTGGTATTGTGATGAATATTTTTCTATTGTAGAAGATGAGTTTAAGAAGCTTATTGATAAAGGATTATCTCCTTTAGAAGCTTTTAATGAAGAATGCTCTTCTAGAACAGAATCTACAAGAAGTCAAATATATGAAATTATTGGAAAGTATCTTCCTCAAAAGCCAGAAGATATAACTACAGTAGCATCTTTAACAGCTATAAATAACTATGATTAAAATTTATATCGCACCATTTTATCAAGTAAGAAATTTAGAACCTAATATGCTTCCAATGTCAACGGCAGCAGGTGAACCTGAATGGTTTCATGATGGTAAAGGAAGAGATTATATTTTTTTAGATAAGAGAAAAGTTTTAAATGGGTTATTAGCTGAACCATTTCTTGTAAATGCAGAAAATAATGAAAAATTTAAAAATTCTTCAGAAATGTGTCAGAAAAACTGTCCTTATTTAACAAAAGCACCTAATTGTTTCTTTATGAGAACTTATGCAGAACAATTAGAAAAGTTAGATTTTAATAAAGTAATAACTTATTTTGAAAACATTGGAGAAACTTATAGAAATAAGTTGAAATTTAAAGATAATCCTATTATAATATTATTGGTTTATGAACAACCATCAGTTCCATGCGCTGAAAGAGTAGTTATAAGAAATTGGTTTAAAAAATATAATTACGAGTTAGAAGAATGGAGTCCTGATTTAATTTATAAAACAGAATTATTTTAATCTTACATAAGATGAAAGGTATTTGTATTAATGTTATACACAAGTTATTTTAGTAAAGTAAAAAATATAAACCCAAAATTATTATTTTCTGTTACTGCTTCAAAACCTAAATTTTTCAATGGGAGACATCTAGAATGTGTTTCTCCTGATTATACTTGGGTTGATAATTATAAGCATGGTATAATAGATGAGTTACAATATACTAATTTATATATTAATTATTTGAACAAAAATAAAGAAAAGATTATTCCTGAAATAAAATCTTTACCTGATAATAGTATGTTACTATGTTATGAAGCTAATGATAAATTTTGTCATAGACACGTTTTAGCTAAATGGTTAAGAGATAATGGAATCCAAATTGAAGAGTATAATGTTAATGAAATACAAAAGGAGGAGTTATTCTAATGAGTTTTACACCACAGGGTTGGTATGAAAGTCCTATAGCTGGAAAAGTTCATTATCAATCTAGTTATGAACATAAGTTTATGATATGGCTTGATGAACATAAGATAAACTGGACTAAATGTAAAGAAAAATTTCCTTATATAAAATCAGATGGTAAAAAACATAATTATAATCCTGATATTTATTTACCTGATTATAATTTATATTTAGAAGTAAAAGGAATGATTAGAAAAAATGATCCAGCTAAATTTGAAGCTTTTCCTGATGATAAAAAATTATGTTTATTAGGATATGAAGAATTAACAAAATTAGGGTTAAAAGTATTTAATCCTTTTGAAATAACAAAACCTATCGATAAAACAAAATGGCCTTATAATATTCTTAATCAGATAGATGATTACGATAATGTAGGAGTATTATCTGAAGAATTAAAGCAAAAAGTATCAGCTAAAAAATTCTTCGCTATAATTAAATGAAAATAATTGTATAATATTTTCGTAAAAGAGTTCGGCGCTTAAATCCTCTTAAAAACCAAAAGCAAGAGAAAATTTAATTTATATAGCCGAACTAAATGTTCGGCTTTTTATTTATTAGCTAACGTATATTATTGTCTAAAACATCAGTTCGTAACCTACCTGATGTTAAAAATAAAACTAAGGAGAAAAAAAATTAATGAAAGAAAAAGAAAAGAAAGAAAAAAGATCTTTCAAACAATGGATCAAAGATGAGATCCATGAAACAAAAGTCTTGTTTAAAGGACTACCTGCAATTCCATTCACAATGGTTGTGCTATCATTCATATTGATGAATTTATTAGCTACAGTTCCATTATTTAATGAATCATGGATTGCTGGAGACTGCGGTATTATCGTAAGCTGGTTGGCATTCTTATTTGGTGATATGTTAGTCAAAAGATATGGTGCTAAAGGTTCAATTAAGATCAGTATTGCTGCCTTATTAATCGCTTTAATGGTCATGGCATTATTAGCTACTGGTTCAGCTATTGAAAAAGGATTATTTGGAGCTAACTACTCATTAGGATTATTTAGCTGGGAATTTAGTTTAACTAATGGTATGGTAACTCTTTGGACATTAGGAGCTTCAGCAACAGCATTTATTGTCTCTATTGTCTTTAATTCACTTATTTCTAATAAAATTTTGACTGCTTTCAAGAAGAGAACATCATTTAAAGCTTATGCTACTGCTGCATATGTATCTACTTTTGCTGGACAATTCGTTGATAATATTGTATTTGCATTCTTATTTACATTTATCGCATCAAGAATTCCAGAAATGCAAACAGCATGGTCATTACAACCAGTAACTGTATTAGCTGTTATTGTTTGTGGATTAACAGGGGCAGTATTAGAATTATTACTTGAAGTTATTTTCTCACCTATCGGTTTCAAAGTAGCTGAAAAGTGGAGAAAAGAAGGAGTTGGAGCTGAATATATAGCTTTAGTTCCAGAAGCTCAAGAAGTAAATACTAATGTTGATTGTATCACAGATATTGCTGCTTAATATTTATGAAAGTATTATTCTTAGGTGATTCATTAACATCAGCAGAGAATAATAACTACAAAGGGTTTGTAGAAAAATTAAGGTTACAATTTTTTGAAAATAAAGGAGTGAGTGGTTCAACAATAGGTGACTACTCACTTTACCCAGTAGGTAATACTGATCTGCTCTCATCAACATTCAAATATAAAGATATTATAGCTAAAAGCGATTATTTATTTATTGAATATGGAATAAATGATATAGCATCAGCTACTATAGGTTACACAACAAATAATTATATCTGTATAACATTAAATAAATGCATAGATAATATTTATCAAATAAATAAAAATATAAAAATAGTATATCTATTGCCAACATTAGAATCAAAAGTTTTATCAGAGATCGCTAAATCTCAATATGATTATTTGAAAGAATATCTTGATGAAGAAATTGTTGGTGATAAAGAAGATTTTATAAAGTTTTATATGAATAACTATTATTCTCTTGTAAAATTTATTACAAGGAAAAAATTAAATATATTGACTTTGATTGACAATGTTGATGTATATAGAAATTATCTAGATGTAGATATGATACATCCAAATGATAAAGGTTATCAAATAATAGCCGATAAATTGAGAAAGGAACTAACTACGCAATATGAAGATTTTAATAACTGGATCAAGTAATGGTATTGGATTAGCAACAGCTAAATTATTTTTAGAAGCAGGATATGATGTTGTTGGATTAGATATTGAAAAAAGTTCAATAACTCATAAGAACTATAAACATTATATATGTGATGTTAGCATTAAAGATAACTTACCAGATATAGATGATGTAGATATATTATTTGTTAACGCTGGTTCTCAAAATACAATTGATGATATAAAAAATAATTTATATTCAGCTATATACACAACAGAAAAATATGGTTTTCAAAAGTCTATAAAATCAATTTTATTTAATGCATCTGTTTCAGCTCATAATGGAGCAGAGTTTCCATTTTATGTGTGTAGCAAAGGTGGTATGCTTCCATATATGAAACATATTGCAGCTAAATTAGCATCAAGAGGAGTTACAGTTAATAGTTTAAGTTGTGGAGGAGTTTCAACAGATTTAAACAAACCAGTAATGGAAGATGAAAAGTTATGGAATGAAATAATGAAAGTAACTCCTATGAAAAAATGGGCTACACCAGATGAAATAGCTGCATGGGTTTATTTTATAACTGTTGTAAATAAATCAATGACAGGTGAAGATATTGTTATAGATAATGGAGAAATGACATTAGCATCAAGTGGTAATTTTGTTTTTCCTGAGAATTAATTGAAATTTGAAATCTGCAAAAACACTTGAGAAATCAAGTGTTTTTATTGTATAATATAAGTAATTATGGAGGTATGTATGCAAGCTAAAATATGTAAAATACCTGTTAGTCGAAAGGATTGTGAAGAAGCTAGAAGAAAATGTTCTGAATGTCCTTATAATAAAAATTGTGATTATTTTTGGATATCAGAGCTTTGGTCTGCTGAAAATAAAAAATTTGGAAAAAACACATTATTAGGTCCTTTAAATCCTTCTTTTTTAAAGCCGGACTTCAGAGCGCATAAAGTTTTAACATTTACAAATAAGTATGATTTTTGTTGTTTTAATGTTCCAAAAAATAAAGATGTAGTGGTTATTAGCGATATATATGTTGATGAAAAAGCTAGAGGTCAAGGAATTAGTAGAAAAATTTTAGACTATTTGATGACAACTTATGATAGAGATATTTTTGCTAAGTGTGTTAAAGGAACAGCTGCTGAACGTTTTTGGCAACATATTGGTATTCAAATAGATGCTAATGAAGGAAGAGGTCCAGATTTTTATGAACATCGTGAAGGAAAAAGAGATCTTGGATGGTATATTGTTAAAAATTTAGACAAGAAAAAGTCAAAAGAAGACCTTTGGTAGTTGATATATGATATAGTTGTTTATATAATATAGATAAGGAGATTTACTTATGTTAGAAGAATTAAAGAAAGAAGAACAAAACTGGTCTAATCCATTTAAAAATATTAGTTTAACACCTTACAGATTAATAGCTGCGGGTGAGGGTGCTAAAAATGTAGAATTTCCAGATGGAACAAAAAAAGATTGTACTGATATAAAGAAAGAATTACATTATCCACAATTGTATGCTTGGAATCTAGAAGGTAAAGCTTTATTAGAATCTGTTGAATATCTTAATAATAATCCTAAATATAATTATGATTTAGTTGTTGATAGTGGAGCTTATTCAGCTTGGTCAAGAAATAAAAAATTTGATGTAGATGAATATATTAATTTTTTAAATTCTAATAAAGTTATTGAAACAGCTTTTTGGGTTGCTGAAGCTGATGTTATTCCTGGAAGTTTTGGTGTTGATCCAACAGAAGAAGAAAGACTAGCAGCTCCAGAAAAATCATGGGAAAACTATTTATACATGATAAAAAGAGTTAAATGGCCAAAGAAAGTTGTTCCAATTTTTCACCAAGGAGAAGATTTTAAGCATTTAAAAAGAATGCTTGAATATAGATTTGAAGATGGTGATTTTATTCCTTATATTGGAATTTCTCCAAGAAATGATGTTCATGTAGGTGAAAAAACAAAATGGTATGAAAAAGTTTGGAAATTTATTTATGAAGAATGTTCTAAATTGAATCGAGATATTCCAGCAACGCATAATTTTGGAATGACTACAATAGCTATGATGGAACAATATCCATCTTGTAGCTCTGATTCAACTTCTTGGATAAGATCTGCATCGTTTGGAAATATCATGATTGTTGTAAATGGTAAAATCAAGACTACTTATGTTAGTAATAGAAATGAATTAGCTTCAGATCATATTAAAAATCAGCCTCAGGCAGTTAAAGATAGTGTAAAAAAATTATGTGAAAAAATAGGACATGGTATTACTTTAGATGCTTTAATGAAAGATGATAATGGATCATTAAGAATTGCTTTTAATCTTTATGCACTTAATGAATGGAAACAATCCTTTAAATATGTTGGAACCCAAGAATTTAAAGAAGATTTATGGTAATAAATGGTATAATATAACAAATGGAGAATATATATGATTATTAAAACTCAAGAATTTAAAAATGTTTGCTCAACAATTTTATCAGCTATTGATAATAATGAATTATCAACTTTAACTGAAACTTTAGAATTAAAAACATTAAATAAAAAATTATATTTAAATGTTACAAATGGTGAATATTTTGCATCAGTTACTTTTGATTTAGATCACGAAGAAGAATTAAAAGCAGCGGTAAATGCAAATTTATTTTTAAAACTTATCGCAGCTTTAACAACAGAGACTGTTGAATTAGAAGTTAAAGATACTTATGTATTAGTTAAAGCTAATGGAACATACAAAATTCCATTGATTTTTGAAAATGGTAAATTAATGGAATTACCTGAAATTAAAATCAATAATCCAACTGTCCAAATGAAAATAAGTGGTGAAATTTTGGAAAGTATTTTAAATTATAATAGCAAAGAATTATTAAGAGGAACTATTAGTAGACCTGTTCAAAAAATGTTCTATTTAGACGAAAAAGGATGTTTAACATTCACAACAGGTGCTTGTGTTAATAGTTTTACTTTAGAAAAACCTATTAAAGTTTTATTTAACAATAGATTAGTAAAATTATTTAAATTATTTAAAAATGATATGGTTGATTTTACCTTAGGTTATGATGCTATTAGTGAAGAATTAACACAAACTAAAGTTTCATTTAATACTGATAAAATTAAATTAACAGCTATTACAGGATGTAGTGATGAATTACTTAACTCTGTTCCAGTAGCAGCTATTAGAGGAAGAGCTGAAAATGCTTATGATCATAATATTGTTTTAAATAAAGAAGAATTATCTCAAGCTATTAATAGATTATTATTATTTAGTGCTGGTTATGGAGCATCAAAAAATTTAAAACCTTATAGTTTATTCGAATGTAATAATGATGAGGTAACTATTTATGATTCAAATAAAGAAAATAAAGAAGTATTGAAATTTAAAAATAATACTAAAGTAACATCAGAATATTCTATGACATTAGATTTAACTGATTTAAAATTAATTCTAGATACAATTTCAGATGAATATATTACGTTAAGTTTTGGAAATCATCAAGCAGCTGTATTAAAAAGAAAAGCAATTGCTAATGTAATTCCAGAATGTAAAACAGTCTAGGTATGGCAATAAATTTAGGTAAAAAATTTGAAGAAAAAATAAAAGAGTGCTGGTATAAAACAATGCCAGATTCTTTTATTTTAAGACTACCTGATCAACAATCTGGCTATGCTCACACTAGTAGTAATATATGTGATTTTATAGGATTCAAATCGCCAAATTGTTATTTTATTGAATGTAAATCTATTCATGGAAATACATTACCTTTAGCTAATTTACATCAATATGAAAAAATGCTACCATACAAAGATGTTAAAAATTTATTTATTGGTTTTTTAGTTTGGTGGATAGATCTAGATAAAGTGGCTTGGGTGCCTTTAAACACTATTACACAAATAAAAAATGAAAATAAAAAAAGTGTCCATATAAATATGTTAGATGATAAAAATTACTATATAGTTTCTATTCCATCTGTAAAGAAAAAAGTATTTATGGAATCAGATTTATCTGTTTTAGAAACTGTTCATAAATAATGGTATTATATAAGAGGTAAAATATTATGAAAGAAAGTTTACAGAAAGCTTTAGATAATGTTGAATTAACTTATACTGAAATAGCTGAGATAGCAAACGAACTTATAACTGAATATACTTCAGATATTACTTCTATTATTTCATATACTTCAGATAATATAGAAAATTTAACTAACGATGATTTAAGAAGTCTTATGTTAAGATTATCTATTAAAGCATATTCATTTGGTGATGTTAAGGAAAAAGCCGCCATTAAGTCTCAATGCGCTGAAATGCTTAGAAAAGAAGCTTACGCCAAAGCTTTTAATTCTTTAGACGGATCTGTAGCATCTAAAGATAGTAATGCTACTATTCAAATAAGTAATGAAGTTGTTTCAGAAGCTGTCTATGATTTAGTAGCAAGTTTATTTAAAGTAAAGATGGAAGAAATAAGAAGAATGATTGATACATTAAAAACAGTTTTAATGTCAAGATTATCAGAAGCAAAATTATCATCTACAATAACAGAAGGTATGGAGGGTTAATATAATGGCAAGTATTTTAGAAACAGTAAAAAGATTAAATAAAGAATTTCAAGACAGCACTTTAGCAATTAAAGCAGATATTAAACCAAACTATGAAAGATTACCTACAAATGCTTTTGGATTAGATTATCCTCTTTATGGTGGTTTAGTTTATGGAAGAATTGCAACTTTTGCTGGTCTTTTCCATTCAGGTAAAACAACAGCTGCTTGTTTAGCTATGGCAGCTTATCAAAGAGCTAATCCAGATAAAACATGTGTTTATGTTGATGTAGAACATAGTTTAGATTTACAATTCCAAGCTAAAATGAATGGTTTACAATTAGATAAATTAATTTATTTTAATCCTAAAACTTTAACTGGAGAACAAGTTTTAGATAGTATTTTAGAATTTCAAAAAGCTGATGATGTAGGAATGATCGTATTAGATTCTATTCCAGCTTTGCTTCCAGCTCAAGCTTTAGAAAATGATATTGAAAAGGATCCTGGTATGAGAGGAACAATTGCAAAACCTCTTCATAGATTCTTAATTGCAATGTCTAATTTAGTTAATCAAAAAGGAAATATCTTAATATTGATTAATCAAGTTAGAATCTCTGGAACAACATTTACAGGTGCACCTATTTATTCAGAACCAGGTGGACAAGGTCCTGCTTATTATTCATCTATTAAAGTTAGATTTGGATCTAGAACATTTATTAAAGGTGATAAAGTAGATTGTTCTGATGGTGAAGGTGCTGATGGATTTAGATTAAAATTTGCTATTACTAAAAATAAATGTGGTCCAGTAGCAAGAGGTGGAGGCTTCTTATCATATAGTTATGACAAAGGCTTTAAATGGTTAGAAGATATGTTAGAAATTGCTTATAAATTTGATTTTATAAGAAGAGTTAATAATGTTACATATCAACTAGTAGATCTTGAGACTGGTGAAATTTATAAAGATGAAAATGGAAATGAATTGGTAGGAAAAAGAAAAGAATTAGAAGAATATATTTTAACTCATATTGATTTCCAAAACAAATATATTAAAATGTTAAATAAATTTATTACAGCTTCAGATAACAGTTATGGTGATATCTTAGATGCTAGAGAACAAGCTGAAATTAAAGAACAAGAAGCTTTAGTAGAAGGACAACAAAATGTCAGTGATCCAAACAGCTCAAAGGAATAAAGCGGGAGAGAAAAAAGCTACCCGCTTTTACTCATCTAAACAAGAAAAAAGTGTAGCAAAAAATCTTAATGGTAAAGTAAATAAAAACAGTGGAGCTACTTTATTAGAAAAAGGTGATGTTCAATTAGATAATTGGTTAATTGAATGTAAAACAAAAACAACTGATTCGGATTCTATAAGTATTAAAAAAGATTGGATCGAGAAAACTATTAAAGAAAGTGTTATGATGGGTAAAGATAATGTAGCTCTTATATTTAGTTTTGGTCCTAGTTCCAAAAATTATGTTATAATTGAAGAAAATACTTTTAAAGATCTTATAAATAACAAAAATAATGGTTGATCTTCTATATTTATGTTATTATAATAATAATGAACATAAGATAAGGAGGATAAAATTATGTTAAATGAAAATCTTAAAAAATATGCAGAATTACAAGAACAACTTAATTTATTAAAAGAACAATTAGATACTTTAAGAGAAGATATTTTAGTAGAGATGGAAGAACTTGGAGTATCTGATTATACATCTGAAGATAATATCACAGCTAAAGTTGTTGAAAAACAAAATGTAAAATATATTGATGAAATTTCAATGATTAAATATCTTGAAGAAAATAATTTAAATCAATTTATAACTAAAAAAGTAAATGCTCCTTTAATGAATAAAGAGCTTAAAAAATCTTTAAGTTTAAAAGAATCGTTAGGAAGTTACTATAATACTTCAGTAACAAAATCATTAACGGTAAAATAATATGAAACTTTGGGCTAAGATAGTATTAACAGTTATATATATTATTTATCCTTTAGGTGTAGTATTAGGAATAATAATGCAAATTATTGACAATTACGATGAACCTTTTGAATTAATAATTGCTTTATTCTTCAGAATTTGTTGTTGTTTAACAGTAATTGGTTTAGTTTTTTGTATTAGTGATATTTATGCTTTATGGGCAAACGGTGGTTCTGGAATAAGTGTTGGTGGTTGTAGTAATAACACCTCAACTGGTTATGTCTCAGTAGATCATGGTAAAGCTCATCATGTTAGAATTATAAAGTAAAAGGAGATTATTTATGGAATCATATATAGAAAAAAATAAAGAAACTTTTATTCAATTAATTAATAGTATAGAACGACAAGATTTTAATAAAGAACGATTAATTAAATGGTTAGAAGAGAAGTCTGATTTTTTTACTGCACCAGCATCTATAAAATATCATTCTAACTATGAAGGAGGTCTTTGTGCACATAGTTTAAATACTTATTATAGTCTTTCATCTTTAGCTCAATCTTTCTTAACTCATGTAGAAATTATAAAAGATGTTGATACAGAAGAAGAAAAAGAATTACTTGTATCAGACTATGACGAAGATTCAATTAAAATTATTGCATTATTCCATGATATATCAAAAGCTAATTTTTACGAAAAATATTTAAGAAATGTAAAAAATGAAGAAACTGGAAAATGGGAACAAGTTGAAGAATATAGAACAAAATCTGCTGATGATAGATTTATATATGGAAATCATGAACAAACTTCAGCATATATGTTAAGAAATTTAATTCCACTAACTTTAGAAGAAGAAATAGCTATATTACATCATATGGGGGGAATGGGTTACGATAGCACTCAATTAGATATTAGTGTTATATTTGCTAAATATCCTTTAGCCGTATTACTTCACACAGCTGATTTATTAGCTACTTATGTTTTAGAAAAGAAATGATATGAGAAAAATAATTCAAGATCAATTAGATAAGGTAGTATACGCTGATTTATCTAATTTTGATGAAGCTACATGCACTTATCACATTCCTAAACAGAAAGAAAAGATTAGATTTGAGATAAATAAAACTTATATAATTAAATTAGATCAATCATTATTAAAATTTGGTGAAAATCCTATTCTCGAATCAAATTGGAACAATGGAAAGGTTCCAAAAAATATTTTTTATAAAGCTGAAGTAACCAAAATTGTAGGTAAAATGATCTATATTACTGGAATTGAATTTGACTTAAATCTAAATGCAGATCTATCAAATTTTTGGCAAGGATATTTACCTATAGATAAAGTTGAAATTATTAAGATATTATGTTAACAGAAAAATACTCGTATTCCAAATTAAATACTTTTGAGAATTGTCCATATAAGTTTAAACTTATGTATATGGATAATCATTATGTATCTATCCCAAGTATAGCTACAGATTTCGGAACTTTAATCCATAGTATAGAAGAAAATATAGGACAAGCTTTAATTAAAAAAGAAACTATAAATTATAATGATCTTATAAATTATTTTAAAGAAGAAATAAATAAGTTAAAATTAAGATATCCGTATGATTTTTATGAAGTAGATAAATCAGGTAGAAACTACGAAGGAAAATCTTTATTTTATATTAAATATGGAATTTATAGACTTGAAAATAGAATTAAAGCTAATAAAAATTTAAATGTTGTTTTTACAGAAAAAGAATTCAATCTAATTTATAACAATATAAATTTTGTAGGATTTATAGATAGAGTTTTATATGATAGTTTGACTGATACTTATATAGTAGAAGATATTAAAACTTATAGTAAAAAATTAGAACCTAAAGATTTAAAAACACCATTACAACATGTTATATATAGTATGGCTTTAAAAAATATTCTTGGAGATACGATAAAGTTAAAATGTTCTTATGATTTACCTTTATGTGATTGTATTCAAGATGTAGATGACAAATATTATGACTTAGGAGTTAAAAAATTAGACAAATTACTTGAGGATATAAAAATTTCAGATTTCGAACCAAAACCAACACCTTTATGTCATTGGTGTGTATATTCAAAAACATTTCCAAATCAACCAGATCAAGCCAAAAAATTATGTCCTTATTATAGCCTTTGGACTAAATCAAATAGAACAAATGCTGTTCATGAATATTGGCTAGGAAAAGAAAATCATGATATAATTATGGAAAAATTCAAAAAAGAAGTTGATTAAGTTTTTAATATAATTTATAATATTGAAGATAAGGAGATTAATAAATTATGAGCAGAGCATTAGCTACAAAATATAGACCACAAACTTTTGAAGAGATATGTGGACAAACTTCTATTATTAAAATTTTAGAAAGACAACTAGAATTAAATCAAACAAAAAATTGTTATTTATTTTGTGGACCAAGCGGAACTGGAAAAACTACAACTGCTAGAGCTCTAGCTAACAGAATAAATAGTAATCAAGGATCATGTATAGAAATTGACGCTGCTTCAAATAATGGAGTAGATAATATAAGAAATATTATTTCTGAAGCTCAAACAAGAGCAATTGATTCTAAATATAAAATATTTATTATAGATGAATGTCATTCAATAACATCACAAGGTTGGCAAGCATTTTTAAAGACTTTAGAAGAACCACCAGAATTTACTATATTTATGTTTTGCACAACTAATCCTGAAAAAATACCTGCTACTATCTTAAATAGGGTCATGAGATTTAATTTAAGTAAAGTAAAGACAGATGAAATTAAAGAAAGACTCATGTATATATGTAAAGAAGAGCATTTTACAGATTATGAAGAAACTTGTGATTACTTAGCTAAAATTTCTAATGGAGGTGTTAGGGATGCTATCGCTAACCTAGAAAAAATAAGTGATTACTCTAATTCTTTAACTATAGAAAATACCTTACAAGCTTTAGGAACATACTCATATGAAGATTTTCTTAGTATAACTAATGCTCTTGTTGATGTTGATGAAAGCAAAGTTTTATCTTTAATTTCAAAGATTGATCTCGAAGGTAAGGATATTAAAAATTTTGTTAATCAATATTTATCTTTTGTATTAGATTTAATTCAGTATGCTCAATTTAGAGATATGACGGTAACTAGACTCCCTAAATCATTGGAAAGTCAAGTAAGTTATTGTGTTAATTTTGAAAATAATATTAAAGTATTTAATTTTATTGTAACAGTATTATTAGAAACAAAAAATATGATAAGATATGATGACAATGTATTAGTTACAGTTGAGGTTATGTTTATAAAATTATTAGAAGGAATAAAACAAGTATGGCAACAATAGTTGGACAAACTAAATTATTAAGTAAAATTGACTCCTATAATTTTGATACTTTACCTCATTCAATTATTTTTGAAGGTAAAAAAGGATCTGGAAAGCATACATTAGTATATTATTTAGGTGAAAAATTAAATTTACCTGTTTTAGATATAACTGAATATATTAATGATGATTATATAGAAAATATCTATCGAGAAG